>ERZ772932.518-NODE-518-length-21065-cov-4.964921_pt1 | contig 21065 bp, 15 predicted proteins | sample MGYA00511684_ERZ772932 | MGnify/ENA primary metagenome ERZ772932 (study PRJEB29015, sample SAMEA2738078) | human oral metagenome | biome: human oral; feature: human-associated habitat; material: saliva | place: China | collected 2210 ...
TCTCTTTGTTTAACATCGGAACAGCACTAGTAACTGTTTCCTGTTTAATGTAATCTAACTCTGCCATTATTGAATTACTCCTATCATACATAGAACGATAAGTACTAGACAAATTACAATCAATAATATAATTGCAATATAATCCTTCTGATTAATTCTTTCAGGGAAGACATAATCCTTATCTGACATAATTTTTATACGATTTTCTGTTTCTTCTTTGATTAATTCTTCAATTGACTTTTCACTCATAGTGATTACTCCTTATATAATTGAATTGCTCTTTGAAGATTTATACCATAAATATTGCCACTCTCCTACAGGCTTACCGACACAATCTTGGTATAACGACCATACAAACCAGTAGTACGAAGCTATTGCCACATAACCCAAGAAATGTCTTAGTTCCTCTTTAGAAGGAATATGTGCTAAATACCATTCAATAACTTTATCTGCTTGGTCCATTGTATATGGGGAGCAAGCGATGAATGTACCAACATCTCCAGCAGGATCACACATTCCTGAATACTCCCAGTCAATCAAATACATGTTGTCATTATCATCAAGTAGGAAATTAGGATTATAGCAATCACAGTGGCATAGACAGTTTTCTGTCTTATCCTTTTCTACACAATTCTTCACCTCTGCCATAAGACTTTTTAGCTCATCGATTCCCTCAAAGTTATCTCTTTGCGCTTCCTTGATTGAAGTATAGAATCCCTTGATTTCTTTCCAGAAATCAAATGTGCAATTTGTCTTCATATTCGATGTATGCAATTTGCGTATCATCTTCAGAGCTTGCTTTACTTGATCTTCGTTTTCATAATCCAACAATCTAGCGTTATCGATATATCTAGAAATCTTCCAACCTTCTTTTTGGTCCTCGTAAATAAAGGTGTTGTCTAGGCCAAGCTCACGAGCAAGTCGAAGACCAGCTTCTTCAGCTGCACGATCAACGAGTTTCTCGGTACCAACACCTGGATGCCTGTAGACATACTCCTGAGCATCATCACCATATCCCACAATAAAGTGAGCAGATAAATTGGTAAGTCCCTGTTTTAGAGGATAGAAACCGTGGATATCCTTCTTCTGGCAATGAAGCACCGAGACAATGTTGTCAAAAATCTCTGAGTCGATGTTCTCAATAAATGCTGGGTCAAACTGACGAAGCTCATCAAGGGAATCAAACTCGTAAATAACACCGTCAGGATACTTTCTAATGGTCATGGAAAGCTCTTTGATATGACGGACGTAAATCTCTTCCCAGAGCATATCAACGGTTTCTGGCTTGTCGTAGACAGCCTCAAGAATATCTACAAACTTCTTTGAGAATTGCCTGTCAAAATAGACGTGACCAAGCATAATCCAAGAATTTGAACCGCCAATTTCTACGCCAGTAATACGTCCACCACGTCCCTCTTTAAGGCACCACTCATCAGTTTCTCCTGCAACATACGTTGCTGAGTAATAAGCCTCATAGACATAGTGTTCAAATGGATTCTGAGTAAAGTAGTCATCTGACGAGCAGATATACGTATTATCAAGCTGATCTTTCACATACCAAAGCGTAGAGTTGTTATTTCTTGTTGCATAATCTGGGTTAACAACAATCTTGACGCCATACTTCTCCTCCAGATAGAAGAAGTACTCCTTCTTATAACCCACAACAACGGTGATGTCAGTAATACCAGCTTCAAGCAACTGATGAATCTGGCGCTCGATCAGAACTTCTCCACGAACCTTCAGGACACCCTTTGGCTTCTCATATGAAATAGGTGCAAAGCGAGAAGACAGACCAGCTGCCATAATAATGGCATTCTTGACCTCGTAAGGCTTCAGAGCTTCGAGACCCTTTGGGGTAATGAGACTATCGTCAATAAGACCCTGATCCTCCAGTGTTTTGACTGCTGAGTTAACAGATCCAAGGGAAAGGTCTGTACGGTCTGCAAGCTGCCTTTGATTGAGCTTCTCGTTAGACTGAGCAATGGTTTTAAGTACGGAAAAAACGTTCTTTGTCAGTGCCACGGTTCCTCCAAATGAAGACCAATTAACTGCATGAATAAACTTTCGAACCAATTTACTCTAGTAATAATACTCATTTGTTCAAATTTATACAAGTATAAACATATTTTGAACATAATAACTTTAGAGGATTGCCAAAGGCTGCCAATCTAACAAAAAACGGCATCGGAGATGCCGTTTTGCCTTTTATGTATTGCTTTACAAGCGAGAAGTGCCTAGTAGGGACCAAAATCTAAACGCGCTGGATAGTGGTTTTTGCGCTTCTCAACTGGAGGCATCTGCATGTAATCGCCGTAAAGCATCCTAAGGAATTTATCATTTTGGTTAGGGAACGCTACTTGAATTCCGTCAAAGTCAAGCTTATCAACAGGAAAAACCTCGTCGATTGGATAGGTGTTCATAAACCTATTGGTATCGTGTAGGTAGGCAATTCTTTTTGTCTTAACGTGAGCAAAGCGGTTACGGGCTTCCTGCTCACGCTCATACATTTTCTGAGTAGAGAGATGTAGAAGTTTGCAAACTCCTCTACCCATAGTAACTGCTGCTTTTAAGAGCTTTCCTTTGATGCCGTCGGCCAAAATAACAGGACGAGGAACGTCAACGAGGATGCGCATATGTGACCAGAACCACGCATCAAATGCCTGCTTCTGGTATTCTTTCTCGTCATCTGAAACGTTATCAAAGCAGTAGACATCCAGGAAAATACCAAGATCAAGTGGAAGTGGAGCAAGTGCCTCTTCGCAGAACTGCGTACCCTTGAGCATAATGCGAGTGGTTGGGAATGGATAGTTGATGTCCCTCTCGGTATTCATGATTGAATACTTTTCTGACCACTCTTTATCATAGATATCCAGAAGCTTGTTGAAGTCTTCTGCAGGAAGGCAGACATCGATATCATCATCCCAAGGAATAAATCCCTTGTGACGAAGAGCGCCAATGGCAGTGCCGCCAAAACCAAAATAGCGGATGTTGTTAGCCTCACAGGTATCAACGAAGTCCTTTAAAATCATCAGCTCAACTTGCTGAAGATGTTTGAGCGTCTCTGTATCGTATGTGCGCATTATCGACCTTCGTACATTTTCTTGTAGTAGTCCTGATAGTCACCAGAAACTACATTCTTAACCCACTTGCGGTTCTCCAGATACCAGTTAATAGTGGTAACAATTCCCTCTTCAAATGGAGTCTCTGGATACCAGCCAAGCTCTTCTTTAATCTTATCTGGTGCAATACCGTAACGGCGGTCATGACCCTTACGATCAGTAACGTAAGAAATCAAATCCTCAGTAATCTGAGTATCACCGGTGATTCTTGCCACTTCACTAATGATGCGCTTAACAATGTAGAGGTTATTGCGCTCGTTGTGACCGCCAACGTTATAAACCTCGCCCAGCTTGCCGCCCTCTAAGACCATAGCAATTGCCTTGCAGTGGTCATCAACGTAGAGCCAGTCACGAACATTCAGTCCGTCACCATAAACTGGAAGTGCCTTGTGCTCCAGGCAATTCTCAATCATCAGAGGAATGAGCTTCTCGGGGAACTGATAAGGACCATAGTTGTTGGAGCAACGCGTGATTACCGCAGGAAATCCGTACGTATCATGCCAGGCTTTTACAAACATATCAGCAGAAGCCTTGGATGCAGAGTAAGGGCTATGTGGACTCAAAGGTGTGGTCTCACGGAAAAATGCCTCTGGGTCATCAAGCGGCAGTGAACCATAGACCTCATCAGTAGAAACCTGCAGGTATCTGTGGTCTCCGTAAGAACCCTGGCCATCATTCCAGAAAGACTCCGCAACACTCAGAAGCGCAACAGTACCCATAACGTTAGTGTCAGCAAAGGCACCCGGATCTTCAATAGAGCGATCTACGTGGCTCTCTGCGGCAAAGTTAATCACATAATCAGGATGATGAGCCTCAAACAGCTGTGTCAAAGCCTCTTTATCCCTAATGTCTACGTGAGCAAAGGTGTAGCGAGGGTCTTGATCATATTCCGAAAGATTCTCAAGGTTGCCAGCATAGGTCAGGGCGTCCACGTTCAAAATATGAATGTCCTGATTTCTTCTAAGCATGTAGTGGATGAAGTTTGAACCAATAAATCCAGCTCCACCAGTTACTAAATAGGTCTTCACACTAACCTCTTTCTACCTTCGAAAGATATGTCGCAAGAGCCTCTTGCCAAGGCCTCATACAATTTCCAATGGTACTCTCAAGATGCCCATTTACCAAAGATGAATATGCGGGGCGAGAAGCGCTTTCTGGGTGCATCTCTTTCCACTGAGCAGAAGTTACTCTAGCAACCTTACAATCAAGATTACTGCCAGCCATAATAGCTTCTGCAAAATCAGCCCATGAACATGTTCCCTCATTGGTTGCGTGGTAGATGCCATAGTTCTCAGTAGCTGCAATGCACAAGATTGTGTGTGCCAAATCATTTGCGCTGGTAGGATTACCTACTTGATCATCAACAACACTAATCTCTGGGTACTTTGCACCAAGGGTGCGCATGGTTGCCACAAAGTTCTTGCCAACATAACCATAAAGCCACGCCGTTCTAACCACAAACGTTTGAGCATTTGCGGCCAGCGCAAGTCCCTCTCCTGCTAATTTGGATCGACCATAGGCAGAAACAGGACAAGGAGCATCTTGTTCCGTGCGAGGAGAGCTTTCCTTACCGCTAAAGACATAATCAGTGGATACCTGAACAAGCTTTGTTTGTGTAGAGTTGCAAGCTCGTGCAAGATTCATAGGGCCAAGCGCATTTACCGCAAACGCCATCTCAAAATTGCTCTCGCAACCATCTACATTTGTTGCGGCAGCACAGTTAATAACAACGTCATAGCGTTCATGCTGGTCAAACCATGTATTAACTGCCTCAGCGCTAGTGATGTCAAGCTCGTCTGCGTCAGTATAATCAACATCTGGTTCAACAAAAACCTCTGGAATTGGGCCAATCTCAGAGACACCGGACTCAAAAAGACATTTGAGCTCGTTGCCTAACTGGCCATGCGCGCCGGTAATAAGAACGTGCATACTACTCTCCCTTTCCAGAAGGAAGGATACGTCCTTCTGCAACGCTCTTGAGGTGCTCGCCATACGTAGATTTACCGTAGCGTTCTGCACATTCAATGAGTTTTGAGCTATCAATCCAGCCATTCTCAAAAGCAATCTCTTCTGGAACGCTTACCGGCAGACCCTGAGCTGTTTCAACGGTACGGACAAAGGTTGATGCCTCAAAGAGAGACTCCATAGTTCCCGTATCAAGCCATGCAAAACCGCGGCCAAGTGTGACAACGTCAAGCGTGCCATCCTCAAGATACAGACGGTTAAGATCAGTAATCTCGTACTCACCACGAGCACTTGGCTGAACTTGCTTTACCAGCTCAGTAACACGCTGATCATAGAAATAGAGACCAGTTACGGCATAGTTAGACTTTGGATGGGTTGGCTTCTCTTCAATTGAAATGGCGTTGTAATTCTTATCAAACTCAACAACACCAAAACGCTCTGGATCATCCACGTGGTAACCAAAAACGGTAGCTCGACCAGAAATTTGTGCCTGTTGGGCAGCTTTTCTGACAAGTCCTGAAAGACCGTTTCCAAAGAAGATATTGTCTCCAAGAATCAGAGCTGCAGCGTCATCACCAATAAACTCTTTACCAATAACAAAAGCCTGAGCCAATCCATCAGGAGAAGGCTGTTCAGCATAGCTGATAGAGATGCCAAAATCAGATCCGTCACCCAAAAGCTTTTCAAAATTTGGAAGGTCACGAGGAGTAGAGATAACAAGAATGTCTCTAATCCCCGCCAGCATAAGCGTAGACAGAGGATAGTAAATCATTGGCTTGTCATAAACAGGCAGGAGTTGTTTAGATGTAACGGTTGTCAGAGGATAAAGCCTGGTACCGCTACCTCCTGCAAGAATAATGCCTTTCACAATCTACTCCTCATCAATCGAGTTTCTCGCGCAATGGTACTTAGAATAACGCTCATACGTAAGCTTACCAAAGTCCTACTCAACGGCCGTAATTCTATATAGTCTGTAAGGACCTTCTCGAAGAACAACCTCAAATCCAGGATCTTTATCGGTGATTTGTAGGCCTGAGAAGAAATAGCTTTGATCTCCTAACAAAGCTGGATTTTCCAAGTCGAGCAACAGGACATATCTTGCTCCAGTTTCTCGGACCGCCTGCTGAACCTCTGGATTAGTAGCTACCTCATTAAGCTTTGTACGAATAATTACACTTTGTGGCAATTCTTCCGATTCTACCTTTGCCCGGTAGAAAATGTTCATGCCATAAAGTGAGTTCAGAACAAGCGAGCCATCGTAAGGATTATTAACTACCAGGTCATTACCAACAATCTGGAGAGCTTTTTTTACAAACTCATCCTCACTTGCCTTATAAGTTGTATGCTCACGAGGCTCAAAGACCTCATTAAGCCAAATGATGCCATAACGAAGCTCACTGCGTTCTCTTCTGGGCAGGCTTGCTAAATCCCAAGGACTTAGGAGCGCACAACCCCACAACACAGCAATAATGCACATGAGAATGCCGGAGTTTTTAATAAACATGCAGGGCTTACAGGATGATTGATCTCCATTTGCAGAAATGGTGCAAGCAGAATTCTCTGAGTTGATTTTCTCGCCTTTGTTGCCTTCTTTAACTGTCTTAATTCCGTGTTTAATCAGATCAAACAAAAGCGTAATAGCGGTTTCCATGCCAATAATTGCAACAGGGACTGCTGCTATTGCTACCATCGCGGCAGTTCTTTCTGGATCGGTATACCAAAATCCCGAGAAAAACCTCTTAATAGGAAGCACATCAGAAAGACTAGCCACATAAATGACGGCAGTCATGAGAAACGCCAGAGTGAGCCAGCGATAATTCTTGTTCAAAATGCAGCTAACAAATCCAATCCAGAACGCAACCGCAAAGAGAATTTGTGGCATGTTCATGAGCAAGCCAAAGTTCAATACGGTTTGAGCTGCTGCAAGCGGTTTGACATAAATCTCCCACACAAAATTGACCGTAGGAGCCAAGAAGCTTGTATTAAGCAGGAAAACCCAAATGCCAACCGCAAGGCCAGCTGTTACAACTTCCATAACCGCTAAAAGCGCAATACCTTTTGTTTTTGAAAGCGTGAATTTGTCTTGAAGGAAGTTAGTAAGTCGTGGCAAGAAACTGCAAAGCACATAAGGTAAAACACAGATAGCCCAGAAGAAATCTGCGCTTGGATGCATCATAGCAAGGGCGAGAATACCCATCACACACAAAAGCACTAGCCTTGGATTTACAAACGAAGCCGACTTTAGCTGTTCAGCAGCAGAATCATTTTTGTCCGAAACAGCACCATTGAGCATCAAGATGAAAAGTACAACAGCACTAGGAACAGCGCAGAATCCCATTACGTTTGGAAATACTGCATGAACAGTGACCATTCGAAGAGGAAATGCCAGCTGTGCAAAAACTACAAATGAGGTTAGAACGCTGGCAACGAGGTTTTTCTTTCCTATTGTTTGAAGCAGTGCGCAAATACCAACTGGATATATAACTGCCACAGAGACAAACCACACAACGTTTTCTGTCAGTACTTCATTAAGACCGGTTATGGTCGTAGCAACAGCAGCTACCGAATGAAGCGCATTTGGATAGAAGCCTTCATCAAAGAAGGGAGTCTGAAACTCTGGCCTTGCTCCTGTATAAAAGGCAGCATGCAGCATAGAATAAATGCCCGACTGAACACTTCTTGTAATGTACGCCAGGTGCGCGTAGTTATCAGCGGACTGCAAGAACCAAGAGGGGTTTCTAATTGCTTTGTGGAAAATAACAAAGAATATTGCAGTAGAGATAGCAGCAGTCACTAAGAGAAAGACTCCGTTTAGAGAGTCCTTCTCGCCAAGGTTTACATGAGATTGATTTTCCTGGATGGGTCTGATTTTCTGAATAAGATACGAAAGCCCAGCAGCAATCAAGATAAAAAGACCAACGCCTCCCAAAAGCGGCGTTACACCTCTTAGACCCAAAGGATATATTGCAATTCCAGAAAAACCAATGAGGCAGACCGAGATAAGCGGAGCTACCACAAGGGATGTCATTCGTTTAGTGCCAATAGCGCGAGAAAAAAGATATCCCGGTACATAACAAAGAACCAGTACAACTGCTACTGCTAGAGCAAACTGTCTCCACATGTGTAAGCTTCCTTATTTGGTTGCCATTGTCGACTAGATGAGCTGAGCCCAGCGCTTCTTACCTGCCTGGAGAAGAGCTCCCTCAAGAACTGATGGCTCAACCTTATAGGTCTTTGCTGGATGAGGCTGCTGGTTAATCTTGATACCACCGCCATCAATCAGACGACGAGCCTCACCGTTACTTGAAGCAATCTCTACTTCAACCAAAATCTTTGGCAGATAAATGAGACCGTCTTCATCTGCTTCAAGGGAAATTGCAAACTCTTTGACATCGTCAGGAACTTCATTGTTCTTGAACTGAGCATCAAAAGCTGCCTGAGCCTTAAGACCTTCTCCCTCACCGTGATAAAGGTCAACAATATTTCTGCCAAGAGCACGCTTGAGCTGGTAAGGATCAGCGGTGCCGTCCTCAAAGCTCTTATCGATTGCATCAAGCTCATCAATAGAGAGCGTTGAGCAAAGACGGTAGTACATTGGAATAATCTCGTCAGTAATAGACATGACCTTGCCAAACATATCATTTGGCTCATCAGTCAGACCAATGTAGTTGCCGTAAGACTTACTCATCTTCTTAGTGCCGTCAGTACCTACAAGCAAAGGCATAGTAAGCGCAATCTGAGGCTCCATGTCCATATCACGCATAAGATCGCGACCAGCAAGCAGGTTGAAAATCTGGTCGTTTCCGCCCATCTCTACATCTGCCTTGATAACAACAGAATCGTATGCCTGAAGAACTGGATAAATGAACTCGTGAAGCGCAATTGGCTGCTGATTATGATAGCGATTAGAGAAGTCTTCTCGCTCAAGAATACGAGCAATGGTGAACTTGCTCATAAGACCAAGCATGGTCTCAAGGTTCATAGGCTTAATCCAGTCACCGTTATGAACAACGGTAGTTCTTTCTGGATCAAGAATCTTCATTGCCTGGTTAACATAGGTCTCTGCGTTGGCGTCTACCTGTTCCGCAGTGAGCGGAGGACGAGTAGAGTCACGCCCAGATGGGTCACCAATCAGTGCAGTGCCACTACCAATAATCAACGTAACATTATGGCCAAGGTCCTGGAACTGACGCATCTTGCGCAGAGGAACTGCGTGACCCAGATGCAAATCAGGACTTGTTGGATCTACGCCAAGCTTGATGTTAAGAGGAGTGCCCTTCTTGAGTTTCTCTTTTAGACCGTCTAAAGGAACAATCTGCATAGTTCCTGAAGTAATAACACGGAGCTGTTCTTCTACTGAAAGCACTCTGTATCCTCTCAACGCAAGCCTGTTAAACCATATAGTTACTGCTTCAAATAGTATCAATTCAAAATGTTATCTATCAGAATACAACAGAGTTGTAACTCTTTATTCACTGAAACATAAATATCAGACTATAATAGTGAGAGCTATGACAAGGAGGCTCAATGGGTATTAGAACCCGTCGTGCACGTAAACACGCAAATACACATGCCGTAGGTTTTGGCATTGCTGGATTCTTTGGCTTTATGGCTCTTCTCGCGCTTGCACTTGCTCTTTCTTTGGGTGCAGCTGTTTCTTCATGGCTCGAGGACCTGCCAGATTACAACTCTGCTGATGCCTACCTGGTAGCAGAGCCTACCCGCGTTTATGACTCTAAGGGCAACGACATTGCAGACTTCTATCTGCAGCAGCGCCGCTCAGTTACCTTGGATCAGATTTCTCCTTATGTTATTCAGGGCACCATTGATACTGAGGATAAGCGCTTCTATTCCCACAGCGGTATTGACCCCTGGGGTATTGTCCGCGCATCTGTTGGCTCGCTGTTTGGTGGCGGCGAAGGTGCTTCCACTATTACGCAGCAGCTTGTTCGTAACACTGTTCTTTCTAACGAGCAGTTTGAGCGCTCTTTGAAGCGTAAGGTCCGCGAGGCTTACATCTCTATTCAGATGGAGAAAAAGTTTACTAAGGACCAGATTCTTAATATGTACCTCAACACCATTTACTACGGTAATGGTGCTTACGGTATTGAAGCTGCAAGTATTATCTACTTTAACAAGCATGCAAGTGATTTGACTCTTGCTGAGGCTGCAACGCTTGCTGGTCTTCCAAACGCACCTTCTGCCTATGATCCAACTGTCAATCCAGAGGCTGCAAGAGAAAGACGCAACACTGTTCTTGAGCGTATGCTTCGCGCAGGTGATATTACGCAAGAGCAATACGATGAGGCTGTTGCTGAGGACTTAGTGCTTAATCCTGGTACTTTGACCGATAACATTGGCCAGTTCCCTTACTGGACTGACTACATTCGTAGCCTGCTTCAGGAAGACTTTGATAGCGATACCATTCTTCAGGGTGGATTGCGCGTTTACACTACGCTTGATCCTGACCTTCAGAAAGATGCTGATGAGGCTGCTACAAGGCGTATTGCTGAGCTTGGCAACCCTCGCCTGGGCGCTGCTTTGGTTTCCATTGATCCTCAAACTGGCTACATTAAAGCAATGGTTGGTGGACAGGACTACTCAAAGAGTCAGTACAACATTGCAACCAGTAGTAACCGTCAGATGGGCTCCAGTTTTAAGATGTATACGCTGGTAGCAGCCCTTTCTGAGGGTATGAACCCAGAGATTGTTCTTAACGGCAACTCCCCTATGCAAATTACGCCAACCTGGTTGGTCAGAAACGCTGGTAACTACAGCTACGGTGCAATTACACTGCGTCAAGGTACGGTTTACTCTTCCAACACTGTTTACGCACAGGTTGCTGAAGCTATTGGTATCGATAAGATCCTTCAGACGTGCTATGCCATGGGTATTCGCACTCAGCTACAGCCATACCTGTCTACCACTCTTGGTTCTCAGGGCGTAACCCCTATTGAGCAGTGCACCGCATTTGCAACCCTTGCTGCAGGCGGTGTTCGTCGTGATGCTGTTGCAATTACGCGCATTGAAGACCGTAATGGCAACGTTATCTACGAGCACAAGGACAACCCAGTTCAGGCAATTAGTCCTGCTGTTGCTGCAGCTGCTACCGATGTTCTGAGCGGCGTTCTTACCTCTGGTACTGGTCGCTATGCCTACAACCTGAAGACCTTCAACCAACCAGTTGCAGGTAAGACGGGTACTTCCGATAACTCCGAGGACCTTTGGTTCTGCGCCTATACCCCACAGCTTGCAACCGTAGCTTGGTGTGGATATCCAGATAGTCGTGACCCTGTTATTATCGGCGGCGGAGAGTCCTCTACCTTTGTTACTGCACAGTACGTATGGGCGTACTACATGAACGCAGCTCTCTCTGGCGTTGCTCGCGCTGAGTTCCCAAAGACCACTGAAACTATTGCTTACAAGCCTAATAGTTACTGGAAATTTGTTGGTGGCTCCGCTAATGCTAAGCAAAATGAGAAAGATGACGACGAAGAGGAAGAGGAGGAGACTACCGAGGAGGAGGAAGAGGACGATACCACCACTACTCCTACCACTCCTACTACTCCAGCCACTCCTGGTACTGGTACTGGTACGGGCACCGGAACAGGAACGGGCACGGGAACAGGAACGGGCACCGGAACTGGAACAGGAACAGGAACTCCATAAACCTCTGGTTTATCTACAACAAAAAGGAGTCTGCACTAAGCAGGCTCCTTTTTCTTTTTGAATGAGGTGTGCTTTTGACGGGTTTCTCGCCAAAAGATTTGTGTTTTATAGAACGCTCTCTACATTGCCAAGCTGCGTAATGATGCGCACCACGTCTGCAGCGTGCTCAGTCTTATCCACAATCATCAAAACGGTATCGTCGCCGGCAACGGTGCCAACAACGTGGTCAAGCTCAACGTCGTCAAGGGCAAACGCAACGGCTGATGCAGTGCCTGGATGGCATCGAATCACAATAAGATTCTCTGCTGCCGTAGCCCCAACCACAAACTCAGAGAGCATTTTCTGCAAATGCATATCTTCAGAAAGCACATAGGCGCCCTCAGGAAGCTTTTGCAAATCCATTTCTGCAGTATCACGAGAAACGGTTGCTTGAGTACAGGCAAAGCCACGATTTTTGAGCATATCAACAAGATCGCGCTGTGTGCGGATGGACTCGCTGCGAACAAGCTCACGAATCACGTCCTGTCGAGCATTTCTATGCTTCACGACGCCTTCTTTCCTTATACGACTCGCTAACTTTGAAAACAAATGATAGTGAATAAAAGAATATACTTAATCAACCCTTATGCGCATGCCAAACCGCTAAACGGTGCAAATAACCCGCTCGTCGGTCGGAATATTGCATTCACCGTTTTCTAAAAGTATTTATACACTTCTCGCCGTATGATTCATCATGAGTGAAACTATTTTTACGGCTTGGAGGCCACCATGCCCCTGAATGATTCACCTGATAGAAGACAAGGCTCCTACGGAGATCCTGCAATGCGTCGTCGTCCTCCACAAAATGGCCGTCCTTCTCATGATGGCGGTTTTTCTGATAGGCAGGCAAGACGTCGCAAGAGAAATACCCTTGGTTCGCAGGCCATTCTTTTTAAGAGACAGTCTCTACTACATCGCATTGATTCTCGTACGAGAACCTATATTGTCATTGGTCTAGCGGTTATTGCAGCACTTTTACTGATCTTTATTGTGTCGAGCTGCGTGCGCGGTTGCGCTAAAGAATCTACTCCAGAGGTAGAGGCCAACTCCGTTGATTCTCGTGTTGCTGTGGGAACTTCAGAGGAGCTGACTAAAGCCCTGGCAGCCAAGCTTGATCAGAACAAAAATCTTGCGTGGATTGCAGAACACGCTGATAAATACAGCGATAAAAGCCTCATTGAGCTGGCACTTGCCCACCCCGAGGCTATTGATTTTGTTGCAAACTATCCCGATTCTGACGGCAAAGCCAAGACCTACGACGATTCAATCACCAAAGGCACAGCTCCTCAGCTTTATACCTGGGACTCCAGATGGGGTGGCGTCTCATATGCTGGTTCTGTAATTGCCACCAAGGGCTCTGGTCCCACTGCACTCTCTATGGCATACATGGGCCTTACCGGAAAGAACAACTGGACTCCAGCAGATATTGCGGGCGCTGTTGAAACAGCTAAAGCAACGGACACCGACTCTGGAATGAACAGATCATTTCTCGAGAAGAATTTAGCTAACCTTGGTCTTACCGCTGAGAGCTATAACATTTCTGCCGACAATATCACCACGCTTCTAGATGCTGAAACCTTCCTGCTTGTTGAGGTTAAGGGCAATAAGCTGAGCTCTGATGGCGATCACTGGATTTTGGTAACCAGCAAGAACGATGACGGCACCGTAAACGTTCACGACCCTCTGTCCCCTGAGGTAAGCGCACGTCCATGGGCGGCAGAAACTATTGCCAGCGCTGCAAATGCCCTGTACACCGTGACGGTAAAGGCTGCCGAGTAAAAAACCCAGCATCCACAAAAGGTGAATGCTGGGCTGGACGGGTTTCTCGCCAAAGAATTGCGTGGAAAACGTTTTAGAGGTAAAGGCGAACTATGAAAGCACCTTCTGTGCAGCCTCGATAAGCTCGGCGATGCGTGCCTCGGCCTCTTCGCGAGTTTTGCCGTTGGCAAAGAGATAGGCCTTGACCTTAGGCTCGGTGCCTGATGGACGGAAGATGACCTTGTTGTCTCCCTCAAGCCTATACTCAATAACGTTGGATGCTGGCAGCGTCTGAGGAGCCTCTTTTTGCAGGCCCGAGACGCGAGGCATTTCTGCACACTCAGCATAGTCTGTTACGCCAACAACCTTGTAGTTGCCCACCGTTTCCAGTGGATTCTTACGCAGGCTGCTCATAATCTGAGCCATCTTTGCAGCGCCCTCAGCGCCTGGGTAGGCAGCGTTGACAACACCATTGAGGTAGTAGCCATAGCGCTGATACAGGGCATCCATCGCCTCGTAGAGGTCCATGTTGCGAGCGGCATACCAAGAAGCCATTTCAACGCAAAGCATGGTGGCGACAATAGCGTCCTTATCGCGAGCATGTGTGCCAACAAGATAGCCGTAGGACTCCTCAAAGCCCATGAGGAAGCGATCCTCCTCGCCGGCATCCTTGAGCTGGTCAATTTGGTCGCCGATGTACTTGAAGCCCGTGAGCACGCGGCGCATCTCAAAGCCGCGAGCACGTGCCAAGACGTCGGGCATAGCAGAGGATACGATGGTGGAAACGGCTACCTTATCCTGGGGTTTCTCGCCACGCTCTTCAGCCATGGTAAGGAGCCAGTCCATAAGCAGGACACCCATCTCGTTACCGGAAAGCAGCACGTAATCGCCGTTATGAGGGATTGCAGTGCCCATACGGTCTGCGTCAGGGTCGGTTGCCACCAAAAGGTTTGGCTTGACCTTGTCGGCAAGCTTGAGGCCCAGCTCAAGTGCCTCACGGAACTCAGGATTTGGATAGGAGCATGTGGGGAAGTTTCCGTCTGGCTCTGCCTGCTCTGGAACAACGTCAACGTCATTGACGCCAATCTCCTTGAGAATGCGCGTGACACACTCCATGCCTGTACCATTGAGCGGCGTGTATACAACCTTGTAGCCGTCGGCAGCCTTAAATCCTGGAATAGAAACACGCTTGATAGCCTCAATAAAGTTGTCCAGGACCTCTTCTGGAGTCCAAACAATCAGACCCTTCTCAAGGCCCTCTTCAAAGTCCATAGGCTTAACGTCAAAGGGGTTAACGCGTGCGATGTTTGCAGAAATCTCTGCTGCAGCCTCGTCAGTAATCTGACCACCGTTATCGTTGTATACCTTATAGCCGTTATAAGGCGCAGGGTTGTGGCTTGCGGTAAGCACGATACCTGCGGAAGTCTTGAGGTAGCGGACGGCAAATGAGAGCGTTGGGACAGGCTCAATACGTGGGTAGACATATACACGGATGCCATTAGCTGCCAAAACACCAGCTGCAACCTTCTGGAAATCCTCACCCTTAAGGCGAGAATCCCTTGCAAGAGCCACGGTAGGATTTTGATAGTGAGCATTGAGGTAATCCGCAAGACCCTGGGTTGCCTGGGCGACAACGTAGACGTTCATGCGGTTGGTGCCAACGCCAATGGTGCCGCGAAGACCAGCAGTACCAAAAGCAAGTGAACGATAAAATGCATCGTAGAGCTTATCTTCTGCTTCTGGCTTTGCAAGCTCTCCGAGCTCTTTTACCAGGTCTTCTTCGGTGACGTTTGCACGCCAGGACTCAAATGTTTCCATAACTTTTGCATCCATAATGACTCCCAAACCTCAAACAGCTCTCTCTATTTCTTAGTAAAAGATACTACGCGTATTTTAAGCGAAAAATAACAGATGATTTGGGACATTATGTATGAACTTCCGCTCTTCGGTGAGTGGAGGTTGGTGCGGGCTGCAGACGCGCTGCTCACAGCCACGCACAACCGAGGGACGACTCAAGGGAACGCGCGCGGCCGAGCACCCACGGGTTCTTGATGTATTTTCTTTTCCCCAACCATTTGGCGAGAAAAACATGGGAAAATGTTACGTCAGTATGTATTCAATTCCTACGGGCGAAAGGTGTCCCGATGTCTCAAGAACTTGAGTTCTTTGCAACGTGTCCAAAAGGCTTTGAGAAGCTTCTTGCACAGGAGCTTGACGGCCTGCGCATCAAAAAGGTGCGTCCTCTTGGCGGACAGGTTGCGTTTTACGGCTCACTTGCCGATGCTTACCGCGTCTGTTTATGGTCTCGCCTCACGTCTCGCGTCATTTTGGTGCTTGATCGCGTTGGCGCTGCAACTTCAGACGCTCTCTACGAAGACCTCTCCCACATTGCTTGGGAAGACCATATTGGTCCACATGCCACCATTGCAGTCAGCGCTCACGGCACAAATGACCAGCTCAGAAACACCAACTTCATTGCTGTCAGAACAAAAGACGCTATTGTAGACCGACTTGCAGCAAAGCGCGGAAGCCGTCCTATGGTCAACACGCTTGCGCCTGACGTAACTATTGTCGTGCGCGTATCACGCAACCGTGCCACGGTTGGCATTGACCTTGCTGGTGAGGCGCTCTTTAAGCGCAGTCTGACTGGCGGTCGAGGGCCGGCACGTGAGTTTGCGCCGCTCAGGCTGGACTACGCTGCTGCCCTTCTGTACCTGCAGGCGCAAACTGCTGCGAGTGCACCGCTCTTCTCGCCAGACGCGCCGCTGCCGGCGCTGCTGTTCCCGGGAGCAGGCGCGCTTGCACAGGAGGCAGCAGGCATGGCGCTGGACGTGGCGCCGGGCATTCTGCGCGCTCGCTGGGGCATGACGGGTTGGGCTGGCCACGACGACGATGCCTGGCAGGATTTGCTTGTCGAGGCCGATGAACGTGCCGAGAAGGGCCAAGAGCGCCAGGTCACACTCTATGCAGCGGACCCTCGCCCAAAGGCCAAAGAGGCTGTGCTTTATACGCTTCGTGCAGGCGGTCTCAAGGCTGACGTACAGTTCTTGGCAGCTTCTGAACTGCTAAAACATGCAGAGCACTTCACGGGCATTGTTGCCGATCTCTCGTGGACCAAAGAAGAGCCTACACTTCAGGGCTCTGCTTACTCCACGCTTGGACTTTTTGCGGGACAGGCAAGCACGCTTCTTACCAGCGATACAAATACCGATACGGTACTCAGAGCAACTCCATCGCAGACACTTTCTGTCTACGTGGGCAACTCCATTGCCACCATGCGCTGCTACCCTGCCGCAATCGCAGAGGAAGCAGGTGACGGCAAAGCTGATGCCACTGAACCAGCAAACAACTCTGAGTCAACCTCGGTTCCCGCAGGTCCCACTGTCATGGTTAACAACCAGCCGGTAAGCGTGCTGGTGCCAGCGTCTGATCAGTTTGCCGCACGCCTTGCTAAGGTGGCCAAGCAACGCGCTAAGTGGGCTCGTAAAAACGACGTCTCGTGCTACCGCGTATACGACGCTGACCTGCCCGATTATGCCGTCAGCATTGACATCTACAAGGGCGCCACAAAGCCAACTACCTGGCTGCAAATCTCTGAGTACGCTGCTTCTAAAGAGATTGATCCAGACCTTGCAAAGCGCCGCCTCCTAGACGTCCTAGCTCTGGCTCCACGCATTCTAGGCGTACCCAGCTCAAACGTAAATCTACGAACAAGAACGCGCGCAAAGGGTGGCTCTCAGTACTCTGACGAGGGCAGCGCTGCTGACAACTCCAGAAAAGAAATGCTGCTCATCGATGAGGGTGGCCTGCTCTTTGAGGTCAACTTTGCCTCCAGACTAGACTGCGGAATCTTCCTTGATCACCGCGATACACGTGCAGAAATTCGTGAGCTTATGAAGAGTGCCGGCGCAGCTAAGAGCTTCCTCAACCTCTTTGCCTATACAGGTACCGCTACCTGCTACGCAGCAGATGGTGGCGCACTTCACTCCACAACCGTTGACCTCTCCAAGCCTTCGCTTGAGTGGGCCAAGCGCAACATGAAGCGCAACGGTTTTGATGGTGAGGAGCACGAGTTTGTCCAGGCAGACGTCTTATCTTGGATTACCGAGATGCGCCACACCAAAAACCGCTGGAATGTCATCTTCTGCGACGTCCCTACCTTCTCCAACTCATCGCGCATGAGGCAGAGCTCGTTTGATGTCCAGAGAGACCACGCTGAGCTTATCATTGGCATTTCTCGCCTTCTGACTCGCGGCGGCGTTGCAATCTTCTCGTGTAATCTGCGCACCTTTAAACCAGATGTCGAGAAAATCCAGCGAGCTGGCGTCGACATTGAAGACATAACAAGTGAAACTATTCCGGAGGACTTCTCAAGAAATCAGAAGATTCACCACGCATATAAAATCTCGAGAAAACCGCGGGAAAACGCCTAAATTTTTCCGTTTACAGGCAAAAAGGACACGTTTGTACATTCGTCTAGTTATAACTAGGTATATGGACTAACATATGATGACGAACTGAACCGATCATCTGTTGAGAGGATTAATGGATGAATACAAGTAAAGCTGCATTTCATGCGCTTTTCTCTAAGGACAAAGCCAAGAAATCAACTGGCATTCCTCTAAGTGCTGGCATGGTACTTGTTACCCTTGGCATCGTCTACGGTGACATTGGAACTTCTCCAATGTACACCATGAAGGCAATTATCGCTGGTAATGGTGGACTTCTTACCATGAGCACCGATGTTGTTTTGGGTGCTCTGTCCCTCATTATCTGGACGCTGACACTCATTACAACCGTTAAATACGTCATGGTTGCAATGAAGGCAGACAACCACAATGAGGGCGGAATCTTTGCGCTCTACAGTTTGGTTAAAAAGTGCGCCAAATGGCTGATTATTCCTGCCATGATTGGTGGCGCAGCTCTTCTTGCTGACGGTATTTTGACCCCAGCTGTTACGGTAACCACCGCTATTGAGGGTTTGCGTACTATTCCTGCAGCTCATGCTATTATTGGTGATAATCAGCACATTGTTGTCATGATTACCATTGCTATTCTTTGTACGCTTTTTGCCCTGCAAAAAGCAGGTACTTCTACCATTGGTAAGGCCTTTGGCCCTGTCATGACGCTTTGGTTCTTGTTCTTGGGTGCCATGGGTGTTATGAACATGTTTGCTGACATTAGCGTTGTTCGAGCTCTTAACCCAGTCCGCGGCATTCTGTTCCTCTTTGATGGCAAGCTCAATGCAGCTGGTCTCATGGTTTTAGGTAGTGTCTTCCTTTGTACCACTGGTGCAGAGGCACTTTATTCTGACATGGGTCACGTTGGCAAGAGCAACATTTACGTAAGCTGGCCTTTTGTTAAGGTCTGCTTGATTCTGAACTATCTTGGACAAGGCGCATGGCTCATTACCAACCACAATAACACCGTGCTAAATACTATCAAAGACCTCAATCCTTTCTTTGAAATGCTTCCTGGTCAGCTTAGACCATTTGCCGTTATTCTCTCTGCGCTTGCTGCAATTATTGCCTCTCAGGCACTGATTACCGGCTCTTACTCCATTGTCTCTGAGGCTATTAAGCTTGACCTTATGCCTCATATCAAGATCAACTACCCCTCCACAACTAAGGGCCAGATTTACATTCCACTTGTAAACAACATCATGTGGGTTGGTTGCATTGGCGTTGTACTTCTCTTCCAGAGCTCTGAGCACATGGAAGCAGCGTACGGTCTTGCAATTACCGTTACCATGCTCATGACCTCAATCTTGCTCTACACCTACCTGGCTGTTATCAGAAAGCGCCTATGGGCGGCCATTCCATTCATTCTTTTCTTTGGTGCTATCGAGGCTATGTTCTTCTTCTCAAGCCTTACCAAGTTCTTCCACGGCGGCTACTTTACCGTTCTTATGGCTACCGCAATCTTTGTTGTCATGTTTGTCTGGCGTCGCGGTACCGCTGTTGAGAGGACGCAGAGCGTTTATCTCCCCGTAGATAAATACATTGACCAGCTCCGTAGCTTGAGCCACGATGCAGATTATACAACCCTCGCTGATAACCTGGTCTTCTTGACCAATGACTCTTCATTTGACAAGCTGGATCGAGACATCCTCTATTCCATCTTGGATAAGCGTCCAAAGCGTGCTAAGGCCTACTACTTTATTAACATCTCGCTGACAGACGATCCAAATACCCGTGAGTTTATCGTCAATGACTTTGGTACAGACTTCCTGTTCAAGATTACCCTGCGTCTTGGCTTTAGGGTAAACCAGCGTATTAACACCTATCTGTATCAGATTGTTGGTGACCTGATTAAGAACAATCAGCTTGCTCCACAGAATCACAAGTATTCCATCTACAAGGAGCACTCCGAAATTGGTGACTTTAGATTCTGTCTGCTGCGTAAGGTACTAGCTCCAGAGACTGACATCAACGGTTTTGACGCTCGTTGCCTTGAGCTTAAGTACTTTATTCGTCGCATCTGCGGATCTCCTGCTCGCTGGTATGGTCTTGAGAACTCCAACATTGTCTTTGAATACGTTCCTCTGTTCTCCAAGGTTAAGCGCGGGCAGAAGCTTACTCGTATCACGCTTGATGACGCAGCTCAGACGGGTTCTATGCCACTTGTTGAGGCTCCTATGAAAGAGCGTATTGCAGAGATTGAGGAAGACGAAGATATCTTTGCAGAAGCGCTGCACAAGGAGCGCGTTGAAAACGCAGCTACTGTTGCAGACTACGTTGGTGGCGATACCGCTAGCTTCCGTCCTCTTAAACTTGACGAAGAAGAGGCTGATGAAGATGTCTTTGAGGAGCAACAAGACTCCAATCACTAGGCCTAGCGCGTAGTAGTTTTACTTCTCATAACAAAAGCCGACAGATTGTGAACTGCGTCCCAAAACTTGGACGAATTTAATAAAGAGCTAGGCCACTAAGGACTGATTCCGGAACTCCTCCGGGGTCAGTCCTTTTAGTTTAACCTGACGCCTTTGTGTATTCCAGTACATAACATATGCGTCCAAATCAGCTTTGAAAGACTCAAAGTTAGGCCACGTTCTTCCTCGGAAGAACTCGTCTTTCATATGGCCAAAGACTTGTTCGGTAGCTCCGTTGTCTATGCAGTTACCCTTTCTGGACATGCTCTGGACAACTCCTGCATCTTTCAGTCGCTTGCACCATGCGCTGTGCTGGTATTGCCAACCCATATCGCTGTGCAGAATTGGAGTTGTGCCTTTAGGTATCTTCGCTAAAAGTTGATCGAGAAGAGCTATTTGCTGAACCATGTTTGGACCCCTCGCTGTGCTCCATGCGACAATCTCTTTGCTTCCAAAGTCATAGACGGGAGCAAAGTACGCCTTACCCCATGGTTGCTTAAACTCTGTGACGTCGGTACCCATCTTCTTCCATGGTCCATCAGCAGAAAAGTCGCGTCCTATGACGTTTTCAAAGGTCTTACCGACAACACCTTTATAGGAGCTATAGCGGTGATAGTCTGTCTCACGCCGTATCTTACAGTAAA
>ERZ772932.519-NODE-519-length-21042-cov-2.796874_pt1 | contig 21042 bp, 15 predicted proteins | sample MGYA00511684_ERZ772932 | MGnify/ENA primary metagenome ERZ772932 (study PRJEB29015, sample SAMEA2738078) | human oral metagenome | biome: human oral; feature: human-associated habitat; material: saliva | place: China | collected 2210 ...
CCCGCCTCCTATACCGAAAGACTACCGAACAACCTCGCCCACGCGCTCCGCCCCATGCGGAAAAGCGTTCGCGTGGACCCCGCCCTCCTATACCGAAAGTCTACCGAACAACCTCGCCCTTCAGCACCCAAGTCTGCGGCTGCGTGATCTTCACCTGCACAAAATCGCCCACGCGTTCCCCCCCATGCGGAAAGAGCACAATCTTATTTGTGCGCGTGCGCCCGCTCCACACGGCGGGATCATTCTTGCTCGCGCCCTCAACCATCACCTCGACCTGCGCATTGCGCAGCCCCTCAATAATGCGGCCTTGGTCTTCCCAAGCCAGAAGAACCTGCGCTGCCGAGCCAGCTTTCATTGATAGCTGGGTACCCACGGGAATGGTTTCGCGCATACCCACGGGGCGTTCCGCAGAGGCCACGCAGACACGCCAGTCACCCTGACGGCGGTAAATCTGTGCCGACTCGTTGGTGGCGTGCCGTAACTTATCAAGTACCGGTGCGGCGGCAGCCAGCAGCTGGTCTTCGGCGGTGGCGGAAGCAAGCTCCGACAGACGCGGCCCCAGCATAAAACGCCCCTGCACATCCCGCGCCACAAGACGATGGTGGGTGAGTGCAACAGCGAGACGGTGTGCGGTGGGCCGGGCAAGGCCCGTGGCGTTCACCAACTGTCCAAGAGTTACCGGCCCCGCCTCAAGGCAGTCTAGAATGAGGGTGGCTTTGTCAAGCACACCCACGCCGGAGGAGCTGACCGGCTCAACCTCAACCACCCGCTGATCGTCCCTGAGCGTCTGCGGCGCCTTCAGCGGCGCCGTGACCGGAGGAACACTCCTGGTGGCATGATGAGACCCGGTAGGTTTACGAGATGAAGGTGATGTGTGATTGTGTGCGGATACGGTCATACTTTCAGTGTATCTCAGAATGTGGAAGATACGTTGTACTGTGTAGACTCCCCCTCAAAACAAAATCATGATGAGTACACCCCAAGCACCAATAGGAGGAAAAATGGCGGCTCACCCCGGTCCGCGAACTCTCGCGGAAAAAGTGTGGGACAGCCACGTGGTGGTACCCGGCGAAAACGGCAAACCCGATTTGCTGTACATCGACCTGCATCTCGTCCACGAAGTCACCTCACCCCAGGCGTTTGAAGGGCTGCGCATTGAGAACAGGCCCCTGCGCAGGCTGGATCTGACAATTGCCACCGAGGACCACAACACCCCCACCGAGAATATCTTTTCAACTATTGCGGACATCACCTCACGTACTCAGATTGAGACTCTGCGCCGTAACGCCGCTGAATTTGGGATGCGAATCCACCCCCTTGGAGATAAAGAACAGGGAATTGTGCATGTGGTTGGCCCGCAGCTGGGGCTGACCATGCCCGGGCTGACCGTGGTGTGCGGCGATTCGCACACCTCAACCCACGGTGCTTTCGGAGCGCTGGCCTTTGGTATTGGCACCTCTGAGGTTGAGCACGTGATGGCCACCCAAACCCTGCCGCTGGCGCGTTTTAAAACCATGGCCATTAACGTTGAAGGCACCCTCAAACCGGGGGTGACTGCTAAGGACATTATTCTGGCTGTGATTGCCCAGATCGGAACCGGGGGCGGTCAAGGCTACGTACTTGAATACCGTGGCTCGGCCATCCGTTCTCTGTCGATGGAAGGGCGCATGACCATCTGCAATATGTCGATTGAGGCAGGTGCCCGTGCCGGCATGGTTGCGCCCGACGAAACCACCTTTGAGTACGTCAAAGGACGACCGCATGCACCCACGGGGCAGGACTGGGGTGAGGCGGTGGCCTACTGGAAGACCCTGCCCACCGATGAGGGGGCCGTCTTCGATCAAGAAATCTACATTAATGCGGATGAGCTGGAGCCTTTCGTCACCTGGGGCACTAACCCGGGACAGGGTATTCCCCTGAGCCAGGCCGTGCCGTCCCCCGATGACTTTGAGGACGAGAACGAAAAAGCCGCCGCCGCCCGTGCCTTAGAGTACATGAACCTCACCGCCGGAACTCCAATGAAGGACATCCCGGTAGACGTGGTTTTCTTAGGCTCCTGCACCAATTCACGTATTGAAGATCTGCGGGCCGCCGCCAATATTATTCGCGGCCGTACCATGGCACCGGGGGTGCGGATGATGGTCGTTCCCGGCTCACAGAAAGTTCGCGCACAGGCCGAAGAAGAAGGCCTCGATAAGGTTTTTAAAGATTTTGGCGCAGACTGGCGGTTTGCCGGATGCTCCATGTGCCTGGGAATGAACCCCGACCAGCTGGCCCCGGGGGAGCGGTGCGCCTCCACCTCAAACCGCAACTTTGAAGGGCGGCAAGGCAAAGGCGGACGTACCCACCTTGTCTCACCCCTAGTCGCCGCCGCCACGGCGGTGCGCGGAACCCTTTCCTCCCCATCTGATTTGTCTGACTACCAGCCTGCGGCGGCCTAAGGAGAACACCGTGGAACCGATTATTGAGCACACCGGAATTGGTGTTCCCCTGCGCACCTCGAACGTGGACACCGACCAGATCCTCCCAGCCGTGTACCTCAAACGCGTCACCAAAACCGGCTTCGACGATGCTCTCTTCGCCAACTGGCGTAAAGACCCCGAATTCATCCTCAACACAGAGCCTTACCGTCACGGCTCTGTGCTGGTGGCCGGGCCTGATTTTGGGACCGGCTCGTCCCGTGAGCACGCCGTGTGGGCCCTCAAAGACTACGGGTTTAGGGTGGTTATCTCGGCACGATTCGGCGATATTTTCCGGGGTAACGCGGGTAAACAGGGGCTGGTTACCGCCCAAGTTGCCCAAGACGATATTGAACTCATCTGGAAAGCTATTGAGGATGAGCCTGGAACTGAAATCACCGTAAACCTCAAAGAAAAAACCGTTGCAGTGGGGGCACTGACGGTTCCGTTCCAGCTAGATGACTATGTGTGTTGGCGCCTCATGGAAGGTCTCGACGATATTGGCCTGACCCTGCAAAATATTGAGGCAATCAAAGCGTACGAGGCACGCAGGCCCGCCTGGATGCCCCGGACACAGTAACAACACCCGTTGCCTTGCCTCCTTATATTTAGCGGCGAAGGACGTGAAGTAGCTGCTGCGAGGAACCCTAATCGCGAGATGCAGATAATTTTTAAGCTGTATGCAACAGTTTAAAAAACTTCAATCACAACTTCGTATTTCGGGTATTTAAGCTCCCACCCTTAGATGCTCCCCGCGATGCAGTACCGCCTCAGAATGGCCCTCACCGTGCGCAGCCTCTCACCGCCGCTGCACAGGGTGAACATGTTTGGAGCTACCCGGTACAGGCCGTAGAATAATGATGTCTTGTTGCGTGCATTTACCGAGTACGCACGTGCCCAGTTATACCGCTGACACCGGCGGCCGATTACCATAAGGACAATCACCATGACCCTTAATATCAGCAAGCTTCGCATTGACGGCGGAACCCCGCTCAAGGGCCAGGTGACGGTTCGCGGCGCCAAAAACCTGGTGCCCAAAGCAATGGTTGCTGCCCTGCTCGGCAGCACCCCCTCAGTGCTGCGTAACGTCCCAGACCTTAGCGACGTAGAAGTCGTAACTATCCTCGCCGAGCTGCACGGCGCGAAAGTTGATTACGACCGCGAAACCGGCGTGCTCACCCTCACCCCCGACCACAACTCCCAGACCGCCGAACGCAACGCGAAAGATATCCAGCTCTTCGGTGGTAACTCACGTATCCCCATCCTCATGGTTGGCCCGCTGCTGCACACCATTAAAACCGCGCGCATCCCCAACCTGGGCGGCTGCAAAATCGGTGACCGACCCATCGACTATCACCTCAACGCACTCCGTAAGTTCGGCGCCAATGTTGCCAAAGACGATGCGAGCGGCATCACCCTGGAGGTGCCCGAAGACGGGCTCAAAGGCACTGACATTGAACTAACTTACCCCTCAGTGGGTGCCACCGAGCAGGTGCTCCTCACCGCAGTGCGCGCACAGGGCAAAACCGTACTGAAGAACGCCGCGATTGAGCCCGAAATCATTGATCTCATCGCCGTACTGCAGAAGATGGGCGCCATTATTTTCGTTAACGATAACCGCACCATCGTCATTGAAGGCGTGGATGAGCTCACCGGCTACGACCACACTGCACTCCCGGACCGCAATGAGGCAGCGTCCTGGGCGTCAGCGGCGCTCGCTACCGGCGGCGATATTTTTGTGCGCGGTGCTGACCAGCAGGATATGACGGCGTTTCTTAATGTTTTCCGTAAGGCTGGGGGACGTTACGAAGTCATTGATCACGGGAAAGATAAGGGAATCCGCTTCACTCACCCCGGTGGTGAGCTGAAGCCGGTGGTGTTTGAAACGGACGTGCACCCCGGGTTCATGACCGACTGGCAGCAGCCGCTCGTGGTGGCGCTCACCCAGGCGAAGGGTACCTCCATTGTGCACGAGACCGTGTACGAGAACCGTTTTGGTTTCATTAACCCGCTCAAGCAGATGGGTGCCGATATTGTGGTGCTGCGCGATTGCATCGGTAACGTCTCGTGCCGGTTCTACGGCAAGAGCTTCGGCCATTCCGCCATTATTAACGGTCCCACCGCTCTGATGGCCGACAACTTCCAGGTGCCCGATTTGCGCGGTGGTTTCTCCCATGTCATTGCGGCACTGGCGGCTAAAGGAACCTCCGAAGTGAGCGGCGTTGAGGTGATTGCACGCGGCTATGAGAACTTTGAGCAGAAACTCAAGGATCTAGGCGCCACCTTTGAGGTGCTTGAACGCAAGGCCAGCGAGGCTCCCAAGCCCGATGCCAAAATCGATGTGCCCACCCCTGAGACCGTTGAGGTTCAGGACTAAATGAGCGGTCAGCAGGGAAAGAAAGCGCTGCCGACGATCGCCCCCAGCACCAGCGGCGATCGGCTGTTTAGGGTGCTGGGCACCATGGTCCGCCCCACCTACCACGCCATCGCCAGCATAAAGATTGAGGGGCGTGAGAACCTGCCGCAGAAGGGCGGGTACATTGTGGTGGCTAACCACACCACAGAGGTGGACCCCATTACCGTGGCCTACGCGCCGTTTATTAGCGGCGCTCTACCGCGTTTTCTGGCGAAAGATTCTTTGTTTCGGGCCCCGGTGCTCGGATGGCTCATGTGTAAAATGGCGCATATTCCGGTGATTCGCGGGTCTGTTGATGCCCGAAAGTCACTCATTACCGCCAGGTCTGTGGTGGAAGCAGGGGGTGCCGTGGTGATTTTCCCGGAAGGCACCACCACGCATGACCCTGATACCTGGCCGATGCAGGCGCGTACTGGCGCAGCTCGGTTGGCTTTAGCCACCGGCGCACCCGTTATACCGGTGGCGCACTGGGGAGACGAGCAGATTCTCAGCTACGAGTATGTAGACGGCCCCGACGGCAAGAAGAAGGAGAAACGCAAAGTTTCTCTGTGGCCGCGTAAAACGGTGCACGTTAAAATTGGGCAGCCAATGAATATAGCGGCCCTGGTAGATGACCCGTCGCCGCAGGCCAAACGTACCCGCACCGAGCTTAATATTGTCACCGAGGCGATGATGGATGAAATCACCGCTTTGCTGGCGCACATCCGCGGGGAACAGGCCCCCAAGGGACGGTGGAATCCCAAGACGAAACGCCGTGAACTTCCGGGGGAGACCACGGGCGTGACCGGTACTCTTGGGGAACCTGACGAAAACTAGAAGGTGGTAGAGCGTGCAGAAGAGTGAACAGCGGCAGGTGCGTAAGATCGCGATATTGGGTGCCGGTAGCTGGGGCACTGCTTTCGCAAAGATCGCGGCTGATTCGGCGCGGGAGAACAATACCGGGGCGCAGGTGGTGCTCATTGGGCGAGAGGCCAGCACGATGGAGCGGTGCACTCAGACCCGTGAGAATGCACGCTACTTCCCGGGCATGAAACTGCCCGATAACCTGCTGTTCACTGCGGATGCGCATGAGGGCCTCACCGGGGCGGATATTGTGGTGCTTGCCCTCCCTGCCCAGGTTCTCAGGTCGCAGCTGCAACTTTTCGCGCGTTTTATTGAGCCCCACGCGTTTTTGGTATCCCTGGCAAAGGGTCTGGAGACCGGCACTGGGATGCGCATGTCGCAGGTGATTACCGAGGAACTGGAAGAGGCGCTGGCAATGCGCGGCGTTGATATCCGGGCGATCGGGCATATTCCGCACCGCGTGTGCGTGCTATCTGGCCCCAATTTAGCCACCGAAATTATGGGGGAGGAACCTACCGCTTCGGTGATTGCGGCCCGAACTTTACCGGTCGCTGAGATTGTCGCTAAGTCTTGTGCGTGCAGCTATTTCAGGCCCTACACCAATACGGATGTGGTAGGCACCGAAATTGGGGGGCTGGTTAAGAATGTGATTGCCCTGTGCGTTGGTATGTGCGAAGGCCGCAACTATGGCGATAACTCAAAAGCATCTGTGATGACACGCGGCCTTGCTGAAACCACCCGTTTGGCGGTGGCCCTTGGCGGTGAGCCTGCCACAATGAGCGGCCTGGCTGGTATGGGCGATCTGATTGCCACCTGCTCCTCACCGCTATCACGGAACCACACGGCGGGCCGTCTGCTGGCTGAGGGGGTTACCCCGGACCGGCTGGGGGAGCATATGAGCCAGACCGCTGAGTCCATTAAATCGGCTCCGGTATTGGCGCAGTTGGCGCGCCGCCACGGTGTGGAGATGCCCATTGTTGAGGCCGTGGTTGCGGTGCTGACCGGGCGTATTAGCGTGGAGCAGCTAGCGCCGCTGCTGCTGGGGCGTTCCCTTAAACATGAAGGGCATTAAGAGCGCGCAATGAACCTGAGCTCGGTAACCACCGCTGTGTTGGGCTCCGCAGGGTATGGGGCGCTGTGTGCTGCAGCTACAGGGTCGGTAGCTCACAAGACCGAGTGCGATCGCCCGGTATACCTGTGGGAACCCACCAATACGGGAGAAACCGCGCACCAGCTTCCGGTGACTTACACCACCGATATATACGAGGCTCTTGAGAGCGCCGATATTGTGGTGGTTCCCTGGGACGAACAGGCTGATTCGTGCCCCGAGGAGATGACGGGGGTCATGGCATTCCGCCGATGGGCATACCTGCTGCCTCAAACCGCTATAGTGCTCGCAGCCGCAGGTTCTGCCGAGGACACCATGAACGTGTCTGAATATCTGCGGCAGATACTGCACACTGAGTTTCCAACGCGGCGTGAACGTGTGGCGGTGCTAACTATTACCGCTCATCATCTGGCGGGTACAGGTGTGATGGAACCGGTAAAAACTCACCCCAGGCGCCCCCGCACCGCCACTCTCACCACCGACGATGAGCACATGCATCAGCTGATTACCGCCCTATTTGATGGGCCTGTGCTGCGTATTCACCGTGCGCCATGACCCCGGTATCTGCAGTTACCGCAGCTTGGGTACTAGTGTCAGAAAGGCCCGTAAGAGACGATACAATGGGCTGTAAGTGGGGCGGGTACGCCCCGAAACGAACCGGGAGAAACAATGACCGATAAAATTACCGTGGCTCTATTGTGTGGTGGGCGTTCTTCGGAGCACTCTATTTCGCTGATTACCGCCGTGGGGGTGCTTGGCGCAATAGATACCGCCAAATACGAGGTGGTACCTGTGGGCATTACCAAGGACGGCCGCTGGTACCTGACGGACGCTCAAGAATTGGAGAAACTCACCGCAGGATCGGACATGGCAGAGTTCACCGGCGGCGCACAGCAGGTGTTTTTGCCGTTGGGCGCGGGGGATTCTCGGCTGCATCTTGTAGACTCGGCGGGGCACCTTGAGTTTGGCCCCGCCATTAATGTTGTGTTCCCGCTCCTGCACGGGCCTTTTGGTGAAGACGGCACAGTTCAGGGCCTGCTTGAAATGGCGAACCTGCCCTATGTGGGGTGCGGGGTGACCGCCTCCGCCGTGGGTATGGATAAACACTTTATGAAGGTTGCGTTTGCTGATGCCGGGCTGGAAGTTGGCCCGTATGAGGTGGTCACAGACCGCCAGTGGCGCCATGACCGTGACGGGGCGCTGGAGCGTGTGGCCCGGCTGGGTTACCCAATGTTTGTGAAGCCTGCTCGTGCAGGTTCGTCGTTCGGCATCACGAAGGTAGACACAGCTGAGCAGCTGGTGCCTGCAATTGAGCAGGCGCGCGTGTATGATCCGAAAGTGGTGATTGAGGCCGGTATTGTGGGCCGCGAGATTGAGTGCGGTATTTTGGATGGTCATAATGGCGATATGCCCCGAGCATCATACCCCGGCGAGATTGAGATGCAGGGGGAGCAGGGAGGCTTCTATGATTTTGAGGCCAAATACGTGTCGAAGACTACCGCTGTGACCCGCTGCCCCGCTAACCTACCCCCTGAGGATCTGGAGCGTATGCGTCAGCTGGCGGTCAAGGCATTCTTGGCACTGGATGGCGAAGGTATCTCCCGAGCTGATTTCTTTTACACCCCCGATGCCCGCCTGATCGTTAACGAGGTGAACACCATGCCTGGGTTCACGCCGATCTCAATGTATAAGACCATGTGGGAGAACACCGGGATTGAATACAAGGATCTTATTGATGAGCTGCTGATGTTGGCGCTGGAACGCCCAGTAGGCCTGCGGTAGTGAGCGAAAAACTTCACATGATGCGCTACAGTGTTTATTGCACACGCCCCGCTTTAAGGTGTTGTATGCCGAAGCAATAGGGGGCAGCTGCATTGCTTTTGTTGTGGGGCGCTGGTTTCCGTAGTGGCGAAGCCAGCGCCCCACTAACGCATATAATGACAGATATGGGATGAGCCACAGTGTCAAATACCTCATTTTCATTGGGTTAGCCTTGCCTGAGTGGTAGCATGGAGACACCGGCTGATAAGTCTAGGCTAAACACTATGTGTGTGTCTAATAGCCGGTTCTGAACCCTTCTCCCTGGTTGGAAAAGGGGAATTACTCACATTACATATCATTGAGGATGAATAATGACTTATTCTCACAAGAGCCCTATGCATAAACTTCTGGCATCTGCAGGCGCCGTCTCTATCGTCGCTGCTTCTTTCGCGGCTGTTCCCGCATCGTTCGCGGCTGAGAATCCTCCTGCAGCAGCAGCTGAGAACAACGGTTCTTGCCGCCACGTTGCCGCTACCGCAACCAGCTACCAGGGCCTTCCCGGTGAATATCAGCTGGCGTATTCGAACGGCAACCTGTACACCACATTCGCTAATGGCCGCCCCCCGATTTTGACCGGCGGTATTGGTGTGTGGAATGAAAGCGCTGCAGGCCCCAGCCTGACCCAGGTGCTTCAGCCCTCCACCGTGGATTTCACCCCGCGCGGTGCTAACGCCCCCACCGGTAAGCAGGTGGCGGCTCCTTACGGTATTGCCGTGGACGAGGCTAACGGCACCATCTGGGTGACTCAGACCCGTATTAATGCAGTTTCTGTGTATGACATTAACACCAAGCAGCTGGTGTGGAGCAGCTATAACGAGGCTAACCCTTCTGAGGGTGCTGTGAAGCATCCGCGTGAAGTTAAGGTTGATGCCGCCTCAGGCCGGGCCTTCGTTTCGGGCTCCGGCGGCGTGACCGTCTTCGACCTGAAGACCCACGAGGTTATCAAGAAGATTGCGTTCACCAATAACGGTGAAGAGGACATCGCCATGAATATGGAACTTGATGCATCCGGCGGTAAGCTTTATGTCCCGGCTATGGGCGCTGGCACGTTGAATGTGATTAACACCGGCACATTGGAGAACGAGAAGACTATCACCCTGCACAAGGACGTGGATAGTGCAGCTCTGCGCCCCTCGGATGTGACCATTGATAAGTCCCTGCAGGAGATTTATGTCTCCTCCCAGGGCGAGATGGATCGCCAGAGCGGTGTATCTAAAGGCAACGCCGGGGTAACCGTCTATGACTTGAACACTGGTGAGTACAAGAAGAGCATCCAGTTCGGTAAGCAGACCCTGTCCATTACCGCCGATGAGAAAAACGACCTGGTGTACGCCACCGATTTCGCCACCGGCAAGGTAGGTGTCATTGACGCCCGCACCGGTACCGTATCTGCTGAGGTGAATGCCGGTAAGAACGGCGCTAACGATGTGCTGGTCACCCCCGAGGGCACCGCTTATGCTGTTACGCGTGATGCCTATGCTGAGGGTATTAAGACGGACTACACCATTGACCCGAAGACTGGGCAGTACCGCGAATCCACAACCGAGCCCAAGGGCAAGGACGGTGCAGAGAGCCCAATTAACGCGAATTCACTGGTGAAGATTAACACCACCGTGACCGAGAAACCCGCCGCTAAACCGGACCAGGGTGAACAGGTTACCGCCGCCGCTGATGACGGTGCTACCGCTTCTGTGCAGAAGGTTGTGCAGGAGAAAGGTAAACTGACCATCACCGGTAAGGCATTCAAAGATAAGGAAGGCGGACCTTCCAAGATTGCCGTGAAGTTCGATGGCGGTGCTACCCCCGTTGAGGGTAAGGGACACATCTTTGTGGATGCTGATGCTGAGGGCAACTTCTCGACCACCATTTCAGTACCGGAGCAGTGGACCGCTGGCTCCAAGCACAGCATTACCCTGCTGACTGGTTCAGGCAACCGTAAGGATCCTATCCGCTCGCTCACTCTGGATGTGAACGTTGAAGCTGCTGGCGGTAACCACGATAAGGACACGTGCGCCCCAGCAGAGACCGCTCAGGTAACCCCCACCAAGTCCACGAACGAGGTTACCTACCCCAAGGGCACCCCCACCACTCCCACGAAGCAGGCGGACCCCAAGATTCAGGTGTCCAAGACCGAGCTTGATGCGGCAGCTGACAATAACGAGCTGCAGGTAAACGGCAGCGGCTTCTACGGTCACATCACCTCAAAGGGTGTGCGTGTAGGGGTGTACGAGGCTGACGCTTCGGGCAAACCCACGGGTGAGTCAATTGTGGATGAGAAGCTTATCAACGCTTCTGACGTTAACGATGGTCGTTTCTCAGTGACGCTGAACATTCCCGGTAGCAAACTGGACGCCTCCAAGAAATACGTGGCTGTAGCTGCCACCGTCTCGGCTGAGGCCGGGATGCATGCGGAAACCCCGCTGACCGTCAAGCCTGCGGATCAGAAGCCCGACGTTAAGCCGATTCCTGATACTCCTCTCTACAAGGACGTGAACCAGAATACGGCATTCTACGCTGAGATTCAGTGGTTGGGTTCTCAGAACATCACTACCGGTTACCCGGATGGTACGTTCCGTCCTGGTCAGAATGTTGAGCGTGCTGCGATGGCTGCGTATTTCTACCGTATGGCTGGTTCTCCCGAGGTTACTGTGCCGAAGGAGTCTCCGTTTAAGGATGTGGATCCGTCGTTCCCGTTCTATAAGGAGATTGTGTGGATGCATCAGAGGGGTATTACTACCGGTTATTGGGATGGTACGTTCCGTCCGCATGATCCGGTGAATCGTGATGCGATGGCGGCGTTCTTCTACCGTTATGCTGGTGCTCCGGCGTATACGGCTCCGGTGAACTCACCGTTTAACGATGTGCAGAATGGTGATGCTTTCTATCAGGAGATTACCTGGTTGGCAGCGAATGGCATTGCGAAAGGGTGGAGCGATGGAACTTACCGCCCGGGTGAGCCTATTCACCGTGATGCAATGGCCGCGTTCATTCACCGCTATAGCGCTATCGTAAAGAAGTAACGCTAATAGCTAGCGAAGAGGCCGCCTCTAAAAAACACCCAATCTGTTGAATAAAACCAGCAGATTGGGTGTTTTTATACCCTATATATAAATAAGTATTCAGTTATATGTGATGGAGAAATAAAATATGATGGCGAACCTCAAGCCGGGTGTATAAGCCCCATCACGACTGCTTAAATAGTGCTATAAATTCCGCTATAAAGGCGTAATAGTGCGGGAGAGCTATAATTCGATAGCCGGTAGGTTTAAGGAAAGTTAAAGCTGCCGAGTATACCGGTGGGTCGTGCATACTATTAGACAAAAAACGGATTTATATGCACTAATGGCCGCCGGGGACTTCGTTGAGGTTAGTGCATTTCTTCTGAGCGGGAACCTGCTTCACAGCTGAACTCAGGCTGGTCAGTAAAGTAGATGAAGGTACCTTGTCAGCATCGAACGTCACCTCAATAGTCGGGGTACGGCCGTATGTGGTAGCTGTCCACACTCCGCCCGACCGCTGAACGTTGGAGGTCCTCACCGGGGCTGGGGTGCTCGTGCCAGCTTTTTGAGAAGCTGCGGGGGAGGCGCTGTTTGCAGGCGCCGTATTATGCGAGCTAGCGGTGGCACTGGCAGCTTTTGCGGGATCAGATTCAGTCTCTTGGGGGCGCAGAATCCAGTCAATACCGTTTACCTCAACACAGGGATCCGAGACAGGTTCGGAGACCGACACGCCGCACTTGAGAACAATTGTTGCGGGATCTCCCCAAGCCGTGGTGGCTTGTGCCGTGGTTTCCCGCTGGGGGAATCCGGTGAGAGTCTCTGGCATTGCCACTAGTGCGTATGCGCACACCGGGTTCGCGGCATCCGGTGCGGGCTCTAGGCTGACTGTCCCGGCGCCACAGCCACTCAGAAAAAATATGCACCCACATGCAGTAAAAGACCTGCTGAGGGTGCGAAGGAGGCGGTGTGTGCGTGCGGGCTGAGATAGCTGTTTCACACCCTTCATTCTACCGTATTACCCGGTATTAACCGGGCTGTGTGGGGAAGGCTGAAGGGCAGGGAAGCTGCAGGAAATATTTTATGAGAACATGAACCTGAAGCTGTGCCTTAATGTTTGAGTGGTTAAACTTACCTGTTATGATTTTGTTATAAAGCTTGTTACGGGAAGAAATTCCTGGGAATATTCGCTAATATTTAGAAGCACCCTTACTTTTGGGGCACATTCATGTTCACTCAAAAACATATAAGGATGACCTTTTGGGAAATAAAAACCACAAGGTGGTATCAGCTGGTGTAGCGACCGCCTTACTGACGGTCGGGGGACTCCCTGCCGCTGTGTCTCTGCCCGGGGCTGCACTAGTGCACACCCCGCAGCCTGTGCACCCCGCAGTCGCTCTCACTCAAGCACCAACTGATAATGCCACCGGAACTCCTAATAATGTGAATGCCGGTATGGAGGAGGTTCAGGCCCCGCCATCCTTTGCCCCTGCCCAACCTGCGGTTGCACAGACCGGTGAGCAGCCCGTTGCAGATGCCACGCCGAACGCGCAGGCAACCCCCGCGAAGAACACCCCCGCGGCTAATAATGCTACCCCCACGCCTGAAGCAGCTCAGCAGGCAACGCCTACCCCCACCCCGCAGGTAACTCCAACTCCGCAGCCTGCCGCTACGGGTGCGGCGGCTAACGATACTGGTGCAGCGGTTAATAATACTCCGACTCCTACACCGGATCAGCAGGCAACCCCTGCACCGCAGCAGCCTGCCCAGAATGCTACCCCGACCCCTGCCCCCGCTCAGGGCGGTAATAATCAGGGTGGTAATAACCAGCAGGTAACCCCTGCTCCGGCGCAGGATCAGACTCCTGCGCCTGCTCAGCAGAACCCGACCCCGGCTCCTACACCGACACCTGCCCCTCAGCAGCCGACGCCTACCCCTACGCCGGACCCCACCCCTACCCCTGAGGTGCCGACTCCGAGCCCTGAGCAGAACCAGACTCCGGCTCCTACGCCAACGCCTGAGCCCACTCCGACTCCGGATGCGACACCTACTCCTACACCGGATCCTACGCCGACCCCTGAGGTGCCGACTCCGACTCCGAGTCCCGAGCAGAACCAGACTCCGGCTCCTACGCCCACGCCTGAGCCCACTCCAACCCCGGAGCCGACACCCACACCCGAGGTTCCCACGCCTAGCCCGGAGACTCCCGCGCCAGAGCCGACTCCGGATCCTACCCCTACGCCTGAGGAGCCCACGCCGGAACCCACCCCGACCCCTGAGGTGCCGACTCCGACTCCGGATCCCACCCCAATACCTGACCCGACGCCTACGCCGGACCCGACACCCACTCCAGAGCCGGCACCGACGGATCCTGTGCCGACTCCGCCGGTGGATCCTACTCCGGTTCCGGACCCGACGGTTACTCCCGTGCCGACGCCTCCTGTCGTGGAGCCGACACCGGTTCCTGTCCCGGCACCAACCGCTGAGCCGGTCCCTGTTCCTGCACCCGCGCCTGCGCCGGAGCCGACTCCTGCGCCAGCGCCCAGCCCCAGCCCCGCGCCTGTGCCTAACACTCCGACCGAGGACCCTCGCGGTGAGCTGCTGCCGAACGGCGTTACCACCTTGGGGCGCATCGGGGCTAATAGTGGTTCCCAGGAGGCTATCCCCGGTGCGGCTGACTGGGTGGCCGGGTACCTGTCTCAGGGAGAGAACGGTGGCCTGCGGTTGACTCCGAGCGTGACGGGAACGGCTGATTCCCGGCCCACTGGTTCGACTCCTTCGAACACTTCGCGTTCATCCAGCAGCGGCAGCACTTCGGCTGAGCCGTCAAGTCAGCAGCCCTCAAAGTCGAACTCGTCAAGCTCCAATAACCAGGCGGCTGTTGATAACAGCAATAACTCAGGCCCCTATGGTGCGATCCCGTTGGTCGTCTTTAGCCTGTTAGCTATCGCCATTATTGGTTTCGCTATCCGCCACTTCTACCGCGTACGGTAGACGGGCATTATACTTGCGTGAGCCTTCAAAAAAACGCGCGCACAATACGGGATTCTTCCCAACGGCAGGAACATCCTTTGCGGGATGCTACCGCTGCCGCCCTGGGAGAATCCCGTATTTTGCGTGCTTTTTTGCCCATTATTGAGAACCATAATGCTGCTGTAAAAGACCATCAGCACCAACAGGGCGCTGAGGATCCTTTGCTGGTGGGTCCCGGTGACGATTGCGCGGTTTTTGCCGGTAGCCCCACCCCCACGGTGCTCACCACCGATACCCTGGTGGAGGGCAAAGATTTTCTGGACCCGTGGCCCGCCGGGATATCTAGCGGAGGGTACGAGGTGGGGTATAAGGCGGCCACCCAGAACCTTGCAGATATTGCGGCTATGGGAGCAGAACCGGTAACCCTTGTTGTCTCATTGAGCATGCCTGCCCACACCACCTACGGGTGGGTGGAGGACTTCGCCCGGGGGATCACCGACAGCATCGTAGCCTGTGGGGCACATTCGTGTACTGTCAGCGGTGGCGATCTGGGAACCTCCAACGATATTACGGTGAGTATCACCGCGATGGGGAGGATGCACCCGGATACTCCCAAACCGGTGCTGCGTTCAGGCGCTCAAGCAGGAGACACCGTTGCTTTTGCTGGACAGGTGGGGTGGGCTGATGCCGGTTTACGGCTTCTGCTCCAATCCCACAACCCGTACCTTACGCACATTATGGCCAAACAAACAACGGGTAAGCACCCGCGCTGTGATGACAAGGCGGTACAGCGCGCCCTAACAGCCCAGCTGCGGCCCACCTCGCCCGTCCCCGCCGGTGTGCTCGCCGCACGGGCGGGGGCTACTGCCATGCTTGATGTTTCTGATGGACTTCTTAAAGATGCAGAGCGTATAGCATATGCTTCTGCGGTAGATATTTCCTTATCAGCAGAGGCTATTGAGGCCCTGTCCAAGCCCCTGGTACCGCTGGCACAGGCAATCCTGCACGGGCAGCCGCGCAATGAGGACGCAGACAGTTACGTGAGCTTGGCACAGGAGTGCGTACTTGGTGGGGGAGAAGACCACGGACTGCTGGCATGTTTCCCTTCCGGGGCACTATTACCGGAGGGGTTTGTGGCTCTGGGGTCGTGCCTGGTTCCCGAAGGGCAGCAGCCGCGGGTGCTGCTGGGTCAGCGGCAGGCACAAGCACGCGGTTGGGAACATTATCAGCCCCTCTAACGCGAGCGCATCTAAACGTGCCGAGGGAGGGCCTAAACATGGCTGCGGGGCCGGGGCTTAGAATGGAGTGAGGTGCCTCAGCGTGTAAGGAGTGTTTGTGTTAGGTGATAACGCGCCTAAAACCGAGTTTACGTTCGGTATCGGTTGGGTAGACGCAGCGTGCGCACAAGCCCGGAAGTACCGTGACGGGTTGAATAGCCTGAATGCGTTCCCCGTACCGGATAAGGACACCGGGTCAAATCTGACCGTAACGCTCACCGCCCTCAAAGAAGCATTCGACGCAGAATATGAGGTGCTGCAGAAAGAACCCAAACCAGCGGATGCGGCGGCACTTAATCTGCGGATAGGCCAGTTATATGAGCGGGCTATTATGCAGGCTTACCGGTCAGCTAGGGGCAACTCGGGCACCCTGCTGTGTACCTGGGCTTTGGAAGCGGTACGGAGCTACTGGGGTTTACCGGGACACCTCACCGAGGATATGGACGAGTCGGAGGTAGCGCAGATTCCCGTGTTCTCGGCGTTACACCAACAGTATGAGGAAGCACCCGCCGCAGAGATACGTGAGAGCTCTTATCGTGAGGCGTTTGCCCTCAGCGCTGCGGCGCAACGGGTGCGTCAGAGCGTGCCCGATGCCTCGCTCATGCGCAGCACTATGGGGGCAGTAATGCTCGCAGTGGCGGACTATCGGTTCCACTACCGGCCCGGTAGTGAACTGCAGGATATGCTGAATCGCTCAGAGTACCGGCGCACTAGCGTGCTGCGGGCGTTGGAAGGAACCGCAGAGTATCCGCCCGCCCCGGAGCTGAAGGGGACGGTGGATGCGGGCGCCCTTGGGCTTTACCTGACGGTGGTTCACACGAACTCGCGGTGGCGTACCAGCAGGTTGGACGATGCCCAGATTGAGCGTATGCTGGTGCCGCCCGCTATGCCTTCACGTCACCTTCAGGAACGACGCGGAGATAGCACTGCTGCGAGCGCGCGAGTTCCCGAGTGGGAGCTGATGGGTACGGTGGATGCTGACCCTGTGGCGGTGGCGCAGATACGATCGGAACTTGAGCAGCTGGGCGATTCGCTATTGTTAACCCCGTTGGATGTTTCTGCGGGGATGTGGAGCCTGCATGTGCACGTGTTTTCGCTTGATGATGCTCGCGCAGCAATTGCCCGGCACGGTATGCTGCGTGAGGAGCGGGTGTCGTCTTTGCGTGAGGGGCCTGCTGATAGTGCGTGTGCTGCGGATTGAGCGGTGTGAGAATGCGTGTGTTCGCGGTTCAGAGGCACGCCGCACCTGAATATATGTACTAATATGGTGTTATTTACCGTACAATTAATCTAATAATGCGCACGATGCCGGTATGATGCGGTGCGTGCCAGGTAAACGTGGGGTGGGGAAGGCCCTGGCCTGCGACTGTATGAGAGAGTGTGTGCAAGCTGAGGGGAGGGCAGGCGATGAACGCAGGGCACGGCATCGGTGAAGGTGCCTCCCCGGAACCTTCGACGTCTGCGCCCAGCCTGTTTGACGGGCTTGATTCGGGTGCGCTCTGGGGGGAGTTTGCCCGTAAACCTTCGCGCCCACGCAATGCTGCCACTCAGCGTAAAGATACCCATGCTGACGGCGCAGCGGCCTCAACACGCGGGGGCGAATCGAATAAAAATGCGAGTCGGAGGAAGTCGTCTGTTCAGCAGGAGACCGAGACGCAACAGGAAGCCGCGCACCATACAAAGGGCACCCGTAGGGGGAACAAAACCACTCGTCCCCAACAAGTCACAGAGCCGGATGCTAACCACCGTGCTGCGGGGGATGTACCTGAGGGTGTACTCGCAGATGCCGAAGTAGCTCATAACCCGCTGTTGACCGTGCAGGATTTAGCCGCGTACGCGCGCCATGAAACCACTTTAGCGGCGCTCCAAGAAACGGTAGAACGCCGCCGCTCGCCACAGTATCAAGCGGCTCTTGCCTCACTCACAAAATCTTTGGGAGAAGCCGCTGGGGCAATGGATCCGGCGGAACTGTACGAACTGGTGGATATTGCTTTAGAGGCTCGCCCGCAACACGCTGAGAGGAACCCGGAGGCCCCCGCACCAGCAGCGAAGGCAGTAAAGACACGGGCGAGGCAAAAGAATAATAAGCAGAAGAACGGGAAGAAGCCCGTAGCCGCCCGCCAATCCGGCAGTTCAGGTGCCCCCGATACCGCTGCCCGGCGGGTCCGGGGAAAAGAGCAGCAGGCTGATTCTCGGGCGGCGGAGCAAGGAGCCGCTACCGCAAAACGTAAACCCGCCGCCGGTGAAGCGAAGGGGAAGACATCCGGGAATACGCCCGTTGGTACCCCGACCGCAGAGGCGCAGAAAACCATTAAGGGGAATAAAAATACAGAAAACGGGCAGGCGAAAAAACGTGCCCTCAACCGCTATAACACCGAAGACCGCATTGAGAACGCACCCTTAAAAAAGTACCTTCCTGACTCGGCCGTGCGGGCCGTAAAAACCCATTTGGGGCTGGGGACAGTGGGGGAACTGCTGGAGTATTTCCCCCGTAAATACTTACCGCGCGGTGAACTCAGCTCGTTTGCCGAGCTGGTCGAGGGGCAGGAAGTCACAATTATTGCTCGGGTGCTGAATGTGAGTACTCGTACCATGGCGGCACGCCGAGGGCGTATTACTGAGGTCACCATTACCGATACTCTCGCTGGCGGCGAGCCGGGCGGAGCCACAGGGCGTTATGCCGCCGTAAACGGACGGGCGCATCAGCCCGGCCGCCTGTCGTACGGGGGCACCAACCCGCGTGTGGCGGGGCTTGCCGCCAACGGTGCCTCATACTCGGGGTACGCGGATTCTTACGGGCAGTCTCAAAGTCTTTTTGGTGTTCCTGCGGGTTCCTCACCCGTAGGGTCAACGATGAAACTCTCGTTCTTTAATGCATGGACCGCCGCACGTGATATCCACGAAGGCGACCACGTGATGTTCTCGGGTAAAGTCGGTACCTATCGTGGTGAATACACCCTCACAAACCCGCACTATGCGGTGCTTTCCGAGAGTGATGAGGCGGTGGATGCAGCCCAAGAGAAAGCGGGCGCCCCTATTCCCGTGTACCGTGCCCCGGTGAAGCTGCCTACCGACCGGATTGCTTCCTACATTACCCAGCTCTTAGAAGCTGTGCCGTTGAAAGAACTGGAAGATCCCGTGCCGTTCAAACTACGGCGTGCCCGTAAAATTCCTTCGCTGGAGTGGACCTACCGTGCTTTGCACACACCGGATAGTGAAGCCACCCAGTACGCAGCGCAGCAGCAGATGCGTTACCGTGAGGCGTTCGTACTTCAGGTTGCGTTGGCCAGGCTGCAGGCTGCCCGTGCTGCTCACAGCACTGTTGCCCGTGCTGCTGTACCGGGCGGGCTGGCGGATCGCCTGCTGGAGGTTCTTCCCTATCAGCTCACCGCCGGACAGCAGGCTGTGGGGGAGCAGATCGCCGCCGATCTTGGCGGTTCTTCGCCAATGAACCGCCTATTACAGGGTGATGTTGGTTCCGGTAAAACCGTGGTGGCCCTGCGTGCCATGCTTCAGGTAGCCGATACCGGTGGACAATCTGCCATGCTGGCCCCTACCGAGGTGCTGGCTGAACAGCATCTGCGGTCTGTACTCGATGTTTTAGGGGCTATGGCTGATACCGGAACAATCCCCGGCATTGATACCCCCGATACGGTCACGGATCACACCGGTGACGGGCCTCAGGTTCGGGTACGGCTTTTAACGGCCTCCATGTCTGCTAAACGTAAAAAAGAGGTACTGGCCGAACTTGCAGACGGCACCGCCCAGATTGTGATTGGCACGCATGCGCTGCTTTCTGAAGGAGTCGAGTTCAACGATCTAGGTTTAGTGGTGGTGGATGAGCAGCACCGTTTCGGTGTGGAACAGCGTGATGGTCTGCGCGGTCCCCACGGGGAATTGCCGCATCGGCTGGTGATGACAGCCACCCCCATACCGCGTACCGTGGCGATGACCGTTTTCGGTGATTTGGACGTGTCGGTATTGGACCAGCTGCCTGCCGGGCGGCAGAAGATTTCTACGCATGTGGTTCCCCTCGCCGAAAAACCGGGGTGGGCTTCCCGCCTGTGGAGCCGAGCTCGGGAGGAGATTGACGCTGGACACCAGGTGTATGTGGTGGTGCCCAAAATCGGTGATGACGGTGATGACACCGAAGAAGGGGTGCAGCTATTTGGCGATGGCGGGCGTGAAGGAGCTAAAAGCTCGGATGGAAAGATCAGGCTGACATCGGTCACAGCCATGAACGCCTACCTGCAAGATGTCCCGGCGCTTTCGGGAGTGCGCATCGGCACCCTGCACGGGCGGATGGACGCTGCCGAGAAAACCCGCGTGATGACTGCATTTGAGCGGGCAGAGATTGACCTTCTTATTAGCACCACCGTCATTGAGGTGGGCGTGAACGTGCCAAATGCTACGCTCATGATTATTATGGATGCCGACCGCTTTGGTATTTCGGGGCTGCATCAGCTGCGCGGCCGTGTGGGGCGCGGCGGGGCGGCAGGCACCTGCCTGCTGGTGACCCGTCAGGAAGCAGACGGTATTTCTCGGGAACGCCTTGACGCGGTGGCGGGCACTACGGACGGTTTTGAACTGTCCCGCATCGACCTGCAGCAGCGGCGTGAAGGCGATATTCTGGGGGCCGCACAGTCGGGACGTAAAAGCACATTAAAATTCCTGCGTGCGCTTACAGATGCGAAAATTATTGAGCGCGCCCGTGAAGATGCACGGGGTATTGTGGCAGATGATCCGACGCTGGCAAAGCACCCGAATCTGGCGCGTACTATTGACCGCGCCTTGGATGCTGACCGTGAGGCGTTTTTAGGCAGGGGATAGATGCATCTGCCGCACCGGTGAGGGAAGGGACCGAAGAGAAGATGAGCCGCATTATTGCGGGGGCTGCGGGCGGCTTACGCCTTGCCTCTGTGCCGGGTGATACTACTCGCCCGACGACCGACAGGGTGAAAGAGTCACTATTTTCTAAGCTGGAAAGCTACGGGGTGCTTGAGGGTGCGCGTGTGCTTGATGTGTATGGCGGATCGGGGGCGCTAGGCTGTGAAGCCGCGTCGCGGGGTGCCGCCTCTGTTGAGATTGTCGATAAGTACCCGAAGGCGGTGCGAACCATACAGCGCAACGTGGATGCGGTGGTGCGGGC
>ERZ772932.520-NODE-520-length-21030-cov-15.118570_pt1 | contig 21030 bp, 12 predicted proteins | sample MGYA00511684_ERZ772932 | MGnify/ENA primary metagenome ERZ772932 (study PRJEB29015, sample SAMEA2738078) | human oral metagenome | biome: human oral; feature: human-associated habitat; material: saliva | place: China | collected 2210 ...
TGTTTTTCTGTCTATAAGAATTTGTGGCATTTTTGTCTCCTTTAAATTTTATTCATTCTTGAGTTCAAGTTATAAATGCAACTTTTAAAGAAAAGGATTAATAGCTGCATAAGTAATATTTTTTTCAGAGAGAAAAGAGAGACAATTCCCTCTGTTCTCTGCTGAATGGATAAATGTTACTATCTTTGTTTTTATTGTCCGTCCAAAGAAATAAAAGTTGTAGATGAGTAAACATATAACCGAAAAGCAAAGGTATGCAATTTCTAAGATGTTGCAAGTTCCGATGAGTAAAAAAGATATAGCTGAAGCTATTGGAGTTGATAGGAGTAATATTTATAGAGAAATAAAACGCAATTGCGATAGTCGTAGTGGAAAATACAACCCTGATCTTGCCCAAAGAAAGGCAGATAAACGTAAGGTTGAAAAGAAGCGAAAGGAGGTATTTACACAAGCTATGAAGAAGCGTGTAAAAAAGCTTCTACGAAAGGACTTGAGCCCAGAGCAGATAGTGGGCAGAAGCCAAGTAGAAAATATAGCTATGGTATCTCACGAAACTATATATTGTTGGATATGGCAAGATAAACGACAAGGTGGGGATCTTCATAAATCTCTTAGAAGGCAAGGACGCAAATATTCAAAGCGTGGTTCTAAAAACGCAGGTAGAGGATTTATTCCGAATAGAGTGGAGATTGATCAGCGACCTTCAATTGTAGAGCAAAAAGAAAGATTTGGTGATTTAGAGATAGATACAATTATTGGAAAGAATCACAAAGGTGCTATTCTAACCATTAATGATAGAGCAACAAGCAGAGTATGGATACGTAAGCTATCAGGGAAAGAAGCCATCCCTGTAGCAAAGATTACAGTATGGGCATTACGAAAAGTAAAAAACTTAATACACACAATAACGGCTGATAATGGAAAAGAATTTGCAAAACACGAGGATATAGCACAAAAATTAGATATTAATTTCTATTTTTGTAAGCCATACCACTCTTGGGAGCGTGGTGCCAATGAAAATACTAACGGTCTTATCAGGCAGTATATCCCAAAGGGTACGGACTTTAGTGAAGTAACCAACAAGCGTATTAAATGGATTGAAAACAATCTAAATAATAGACCTCGTAAAAGACTTGGATACCTCACACCAAACGAAAAATTTAAACAAATTATTAATATGAATTCCGTTGCATTTGGAACTTGAATTCAGCGAATATAAAAACAGAGTAACAAGCTAATTTGTTGCTCTGTTTTTTAGACTTTATAACAAGCAACTTGCTAACCCATCCAACTCGTCAACTCCCAAGAGAGACAAAATAACATGAAAACAAATTTAGACTTTATAACAAGCAACTTGTCAACCCGTCCAACTTGTTAACTCGTCAACTCGTCAACACAAAAACAAATTTACTCATTATCATTGACCTTCATCGACTACGAATTTCTCGAATTACGCTAAAACTTTTATCCTTTGAACATTGAACCTTCAACAACTACGAATTTCGCTAATTGCACGAATCCTTATTATTAAATAATTCGTGGCATTTGTGTAATTCGTAGTGCTTTATTAGTAGTCTACAAGTTAATTGTAGCGATAAATCCCAGTTAACATCGGTAATCATAATTATGACGTACTGATGAGAACTTCGTTCGAATAATTTTGAATTATGAATTATGAATTAACAAAGGATTATGAATTACCCATGAATATATATTTATATAATTCTGCGACAAAAAAGTGTAAAGTTTAATTATTTCAGCAATCTACCTATTTGTCGCAGATCAGCAAACAGCCTCAACCGAAGAAAGTTACTAATTTGTCGCGCTATTCCACAATCATTTGATTTACATAACATTACAAAGGTAGAAAAACAAACAAAAAACAGTAGCAAACAAATTAGTAACGATGAAAACAAAAGGAAAAGAACACAAATATGATATATTTGTAAAGAAAAGAGAAAGATAAGGAGACAAACCTCCTTATCCGTCTCTCCGCTCCTCCCTATCCGTCGAACAATCAGGAAAAAGACTCCCTTTTTGTCGCACAGAAGCTACTTCGCTGTCGGGGACAACCTCCCATGGAGTCGCACGTAACCTACATATACGTCGCCTGTTTTCAGCGTAAGCACCTGTACTTCAAATACATAAGAGTGTCTAACTAAGTCTTAAAAAGTGACTGACAATGATTGTCTAAGTCCAAGACTGGGGTTTATGGGAGGAGTTTTACATACAAGAACTGACACCCAACGTGGTTGCCAATGCTGTGAGTACGGTAACGAGAATATGCAGGATATTCTTCCAAATTGGTTTAATCATAACGTCTAAATAAATTAAAAGCCCAATTGGCAAGCAGATTACACTGCCGTCCCTTCGTGTTAGCGGCATTGTATCCGAGCCGATTTGGACTAAAAGTGAATACTAAAGGTTCTTCCGAAATATGGGGTAATAGGCACACGGAGTCACAGAGGCGACGGAGGTAACGCACAATGTTACGGAGGTGCCGACGGCACAAAGAGCGACGGAGATATAGCTTACAGATTCTTGATAATTATTTTTGGATAAACGCTTTGTATTTAAGCTAATAAAATTGGCAAACAAGCTCCGTCACTCTATGCACCGACGGTGCCTCCATAACATTGCATTTACTTCCGTCCTCTCCGTGACTCCGTGTGACATTGCTTCAAACTCTAAACACAAGTGGCAAAACTCATCACCCAACATTCAACACCCAACACCCTATCCCTCTCGCTCATCAGAAGCCAATATGTTACGTTCTTACAATAACATTGTTTCCTAATAAGCGATTTAGGGTAAACGGAGAGCGGAGGGGCGCGAACTTGGCACTCCCCCACGCTCATCTCTCAAACCAATCGACTATGCGTGGCCCTCAGTAGTGGCAGTAGCCTCACCTGGCTCTGGACCAGCAGAAGGCTTGTTCTCCTTCTTCTTGCCCTTGTTCTTCGCCTTCTCGGCAGCCTTAGGCGCATCATACTGCACAGCCTCCTGAATACGCAAACCGCTGATGAGGGTCTTCACACGACGCTTCATCGCATCGATAGTCACCGTTGGTGAGAAAAGCACATGAGCACCGTAGATATCTCTCTGTGCGTTAAAGTCTTCCGCCTTCTGAACACCCTGTGAGTGAATACCTACGCGGAAAGTTCCCAATCCGTCGAGCTTCACACGGTTACCATCCTTGAGAACCTGATTCATCTCGAACACCAACGCACTGATGACAGCCAAGATGTCTGGCTCAGTTACAGTGCAACGCTCACTGATACGCAGAGCGAGATCCTTAACACTAACAAGGTCGGGAGACACCGCACGGGCATACCAATAACCCTTGCGCTTGCTGTTCTTACGATTGTCCTGATACATACGAAATTTGATTGACATAACTTGAAAATTTAAAAAGTGAAACAAAGAAATTATTGAAATGAAAAAATGAAATCTTAACTCAATGCGCTAATAAGACAGAGGCAAATCCTCTCCGTGGCTCCACGCACGACGATGCCTCCGTGACTTACATCGCTTTATTCTTATTACTCTTCCGTGTCCTCCTTTTCTCTGTGTGATACTACCTTAAAACTAAGTGGCAAACCTATTACTGAAGCCCCTTCTCCCCACTCCTCATCGCCCTTGTCGTTCGCCAGTCCTCACCCCCTCCCCACACAAAAAGAAGGGAGAGGGACAACTACCTAAAAGACATACTGCGACAAAAAAGTGTAAAAATATGTAAACGAGTAAACAAGTAAATAGATGAACACGTAAACAGATAAAAAGATAAACACAGAAATAACTAAAAACACAATAACGCAAAAACGTATAAAAATATAAAGGTAAAAGTTGGAAAACACAAAAACGTAAAAACATACTTCATCATAAACATAAACGATTAAAAATATGAAAAGATATTCACGTAAATAATTAAAATATTTACAGTCAGTAACTTAAAAAGTATTTCTCAGACTTTCTGCGACAAAAAAGTGAAAAATCTCACCGCCTTTCTCCCCTATTTTGCCCCAAGAATCTGGTGTCTATTCTTCCCATTTCGCTTATAGCTGACGTGAATCCACCGTTTAATCATCGAATCTTGTGGCTCAAGAATCATCTGATCGAAGTCCGTTTGAGAGAGAATTGCCGCATATTTCCGACACATTTCCAGTCCTGTGACATGAATATCAGCCGCCTCACCCCGCATATGTTGCGAATGTTCAGCCCCATGAACAGCCCTATTCACAGCCTCACAGCGATAACCTCCCACGACTATCACACGTCCGACTCGCCTTCTGAGCGGTTCTAAGACGCATCTACAAAGCTCCCGAAGGTTCTCTATCACCTCCGCTCTCGAAGCCTCTCCCTGCGCAGGATTCTCCTCAGGCACGTTCTTAACACCCATGCCCACCGCCTTCCCCGAGCGCATCATCTCGCCCACCGTAAAATGTGGAGAGAGTCGCTCCTCAAAATCTATCTCATTAGAATCAATATCCTTAATCATACACATTAATTATTATAGATTATTTGGTTCATTAAAACTCCATTCGTCATCCCTTCATTCCTGATGACGATGCAAAGGTACAACACAAAAAAACCGATTGCAAGGAAGATATATGTAGTAATGTGAGTAGACAAAGTCAACTTAATTTTGAACTCATAATTCATAATTCAAAATTATTCGAACAAAGTTCTCATCAGTACGTCATAATTATGATTACTACTGTTAGCTGTGATTTATTGCAGCAAGCAACTTGTAAACTCGTCAACTTGTAAACTCGTCAACTACCGCTCATGATTTATTGCTACAAGCAACTTGTTTACTCGTAAACTTGTCAACTCGTCAACTACCACTCATGATTTATTGCTGCAAGTAACTTGTTTACTCATAAACTTGTCAACTCGTCAACTACCACTCATGATTTATTGCTGCAAGTAACTTGTTTACTCGTAAAACCTGTCAACTCGTCAACTACAAATTATGATTACCGATGTCAACTACCAATAAAGCACTACGAATGTCTCTAATTGCATGCATCCTTATTGCTAAATAATTCGTGTCATTCGAGAAATTCGTAGTTCATATCATAAAGTTCAAACATCAATGCTCAAAGTTCAAAGGTAATAGTCCAAAGCTAATACATGCTCTTTTCCCTTCGAGAAGATGCCTAATTGGCTTGTAAAAGGCGCCCTTTTGAGGTCTTGTTAACGCCCTTTTGAAGTCCAATTAAGCACCTTTTAAAATCATCCTTTACAACAACTTGATAATAACCAATTTACGCAGGCACTAAAACAACTCGCTTTTAAGTCATTTTCCTGCACTTTTCTTTGAAAATTATGTCAATATCATTCTTTTCCTTTTAGATTAAATCTCACATAGAGGCAAAATAAGACAGAAAGCGAAAAAGGGACAGAGGATAGAAAAAGTAAATGAAGCGATAAATCATAATTTAGCGACACTTGTCCGTTCATTAGAAGGGGGAGAAGTGAGTCGCGTAGCGTAGATAAGGCAGTTGTTTCACATCGATTCTCTATTATCTTCACTAACAAGTTATCAAATATTTTTCTGATTTGATGATTGGGGCTAACTAATACATACAAATCCTTTAAATCCTTGTCAGAAAGATGACCTACAGTAGAGCCTTTTGCTCTCAATTCTTTAGCTTTTATGTATGGTGCAATGTCAAACCTAGCCTGTAGGATTGAAACAGTCGAACTTATTTTTGCTCTTAGTCTTACACTCCGTTGGTTAAGATAGGAGATATTATCATTCCAATAATTCATATGGAAATTACCATCCATACCGATTAACAAATCTTGCTTCTGCAACTTATATTTTATGTCAGTTTTCTCACTTGAATAAGCAGAGATACTATGTTCTACTATATCACGAATTCTGACAATCGGAATATTCGTGGGAGTCTCTGTAAATAACTCTGTAGAGAAAGGGAAGCCATACTGCACAGATAATTCATCAAATATACCAGCTGTACACCAATCTTTAGGTATTTCTCTCTTCAGCTTCTCATTCCACACCATCTTTCCCCCACTACTTTTATAAGGCTTTCCATTTTCATCTGGAAAGTCGAACTGTACAAACCAATAATCGTAGAGTTGCTTTGCCATCGCCTCCAAATTATGATTTAATTTATCTATATCCTCCAAGTTTTTCGTTATTATGTTATATCACCAAATATACAATTATATGAAAAAGAAAATAATAAAGTGCATTCTTGCCAAGTTATCCGATAGTTTGGATATAAAGCAACAGCTTAGGTTAGAAGAGGTTTTAAAAACCGTACTTGAACGAGTGATAATAACGCCAACAGAAAGCGAAAAACGACAGCGAGAGCAAGCTAATAGCGAACTACTAAAAGCTTTTATGTCTGCAAAGAAAATAGAAGGATGTTCGGAGAAAACATTATGCTATTATCAATCATCCATTGAGGCTTTATTGAGCTATGAGCAAAAACGAATAAGTGACATCGGAACAAATGACATTCGCACCTATCTTGCTCATTATCAAGAGGAGCGGGGAATAAGTCGTGTTACAATAGACAATCTAAGACGCATTTTCTCCAGTTTCTTTGCTTGGTTGGAGGATGAGGATTATATAGCCAAGAGTCCTGTACGTCGCATTCACAAAGTACGCACAGAAAGCCTCATCAAAGAAGTAATAAGCGATGAGAATATGGAGGTCCTACGTGACTCTTGCCACGAAATTAGAGACGTCGCAATGATAGACTTATTGGCTTCTACTGGAATCCGTGTAGGAGAATTGGTAAAGATAAACTGCGAAGACATAGACTTTCACGAACGGCAATGTGTCGTCATTGGTAAGGGTAACAAGGAACGAGAAGTTTATTTTAATGCTCGTACAAAGATACACCTTAAACGGTATATTGAAAGTCGATCGGATAAGAATCCTGCCCTATTCGTTTCTCTATCCTCACCTCACAACAGGCTGACGATAGGAGGAATAGAATCTCGTTTACGCCAACTTGGCAAAGGTGCAGGACTGAGCAAGATACACCCACATAAGTTCCGCCGTACATTGGCTACAATGGCTATTGATAAGGGGATGCCCATAGAACAGGTGCAACGGCTATTAGGCCATGTCAAGATTGATACCACACTACACTACGCTATGGTTAACCAAACCAATGTAAAGATGGCACACCGAAAGTATATAGGCTAACAATAGCCATTTTATTATCTAAAAATTCTTGATTATGAGCTTCGTTCTGTATCTTTGCATATAAAACGATAGTCTGTAATAAGACCATAGAATATGGAACAAGCTAAGAATTGGGAGGATGTTAAACCAATTACTGATGTTAATTGGTTAGGATGCATATTGTCATCTAATTTAAAAAGATATAAATTAGGAGACATAGCTGAAATTATAATAAGTAGCGTTGATAAAAAGACCAAAGATGGAGAACAAAAAGTAAGACTCTGCAATTTTGTGGATGTATATCATAATTGGGCTATCACCAAATCTATGCATAATTCCTTTATGATTGCTTCAGCAAAAGAAAAAGACATAGAACGTTTATCCCTAAAGAAAGGATATGTTGCTTTAACAAAAGATAGTGAGACACGTGACGACATAGGTATTTCAACATATATAGCAGACAATCTTTACAACGTTATTTTGGGCTATCATTGCGCATTAGTAAAGCCCAATGAAGATATTTTATCAGGGAAATACCTGAATGCTTTTTTGCATTCAAATTATATAAAGAAATACTTTGAACTAAATGCTACGGGTAGTGGTATGAGATATACACTGTCTATACAAACTTTATATGATATGCCTATACTCTTGCCTTCCTTAGAAGAACAAGAGTATATTGGCAATATATTTTCGACTATAGATAGAAAAATAGAACTCAACCGTTCGATAAATCATAATTTGGAGGCGATGGCAAAGCAACTCTACGATTATTGGTTTGTACAGTTTGACTTTCCAAACGAGGATGGCCAGCCGTACAAGTCAAATGGTGGAGAGATGATTTATTCTGATGCTTTAAAGAAATACATTCCTAAAGGGTGGACTTATTCGCCATTACGAGTACTTGTTGATTTGGAAGATTTCAAGCGAACACCCTTGTCAAATGCACAACGAGCTGAAAAAAAAGGGGAGTTCCCTTATTACGGTGCGACTGGTATAATGGATTATATAGACGACTTTATCTTTGATTATGACATTTTACTTCTTGCTGAAGATGGGTCAACATCAGATTCAAATGGTTTTCCTGTTGTGCAATATGTTTGGGGAGAAGTTTGGGTAAACAATCACGCTCACATCATATTGCCAAAGGACAGGGCACATCTTATTTATACCTATTTTTTGCTCAAAAGCATACCCGTAAAAATGATTGAAACAGGGTCGATTCAAAAGAAAATAAGTCAAGAAAATCTTCTGGGATATAAAGCAATAAATGTTCCTAAACAACTGAGAGACATATACACGGAATGTATAAAACCCATGTGGGAGCAAAAGAAGTTGGCAACGGAAGAGATAATTCAACTCACTAAGCAGCGCAATGAATTGCTTCCGCTCCTAATGAACGGTCAGGCGTCTCTAAATTATGATTTATCGCACGATTAAGTTCTATTTTACGGTCAAGATCAAATAAAAATTGTCCTATTTGTTTTTGCTTTTCCAAAGAAGGCAACCAAACAGTACAGTCTTTGATTTTATCAGGAGAGGTATGTCTAATTTTTGTTTGTTGGGCAGCAGCACTGAGTTGTTGCTTCACCATATTTGAAGAAATAAGATAATAGGCAAACTTTTTTTCAAGCAGTTCTTCTTTACAGGTAATCTTAGCTATATCCTGACTTTGAATATACTTCCCACTTTCAGGAATCCATGCCGTAGAACCGAGCAAGCCTATAGCTTGTTCGGTAAGTGGAGTTATCAAATCTCCCTTTTCAAGTAAAAATTCAGTTTTGAATTCTCCTATGTAAAAGAGATTATCTTTAGAGGTGTTTTCCTTAAAGCTATTATTGCGATAGTCAAAGTTACCACAAGTCAGACGAATATATTTGCCTGACGCTGCATAGAAATCACCTTTAAGACTTGCCCCTCTCGATACCTCTATCAATTCTCCGAGTTTATATTTCTTCATTCCTTTTTTAATTCGTTTTATAGGACTTCTTTCAAATTGTGAATTGCACTTCACCGATTTGAGAATTTACCCTATGAATATATGTTTTAGTAATTGCGATTACTAAAAGGGTGACTTAGTCACTTTTTAGCGACTAAGATAAGTGACTAAGATAAAGCCCTTACATATTTTTGATTTCTACTATTAGGCTTTTCTGGTATCGTCATTTCAAGAAAGCCACCTTCTATCAAGGGATCAATATATCGACTTTTAGCATTATTACGGTGCTTTAGTCCCAAATGCGCCATAATCTCCGTGAGGCTTCGTTCTTGTGTACAAAAGGCTAACACCTCGTTCATCGTCTCAGTTGACTTAGTCGCTGACTTAGTCACTTTTTCTCCATCAGTGACTAAGTTAAGTGACATAGATGGATGTACCATCACTTCAAAAGCAGTGACTTTACTCACATTAAACTTAGGCTCTGGATTTCCATTTTCTCTTAGCATATTCTTTACACGCTGAACACCTCGGTTAAACATATTAACGTATTTCATTCCACGCATAGCCTCAGCGATAATTGGATTACGATAATCATTGACCGTAGGGAAGTTTTCGGGACGGGCTTCCCCATATAAACCACCAGCATTGAGTATTTCTATACGATTACTGAATTGATAAATCCTGATAGGCATATTGGACTGATAGTCGCGATGCATACAAGCATTCATTAGTAACTCTCTAAGAGCTAATTCTGGATAATTGAACACAATCTGCTCGCGCAGCATACTCACAGGCATTGGACGCGCCGTGACAATAGCATCTTTTACAAAGCTTTCCAATTTAGGCAATATAGAACACAGACTACCTCGAATCTGCCTCTCGTTAAGGATTTCACTTCCTGTATCCTCTCCAGCAAAATGTACATATTGAACATAGCAACCATGTAGGAAGAAAGAGGCATTCTTTCCGAAAAGAATAATGGCAGCATTTGTCGGACAATCGTTGGCGATGTCATAAAGATGAATTGCAGCCAACTGTTCTTGTAAAGACCGTTTATCCGCCATAAGAACGTCAGAGTCTATTATCTGTGGAAGATATTCATTTTTTACAAACAGTGCGTCTATATCCTTAAGCGATGACCCAAAGCATGGCATAGCATCAAATGTAGCCATATAAGATGTTCTTTTTTCCAGAAGCACTCTTTCTTCTGCTTCTGTAGCAATATCCCTACGAGGACCTATGCGAATAAAGGTTCGCCCACGATAGCGCACAGGTGGAACAAGAGCGGGCGACACCTCTACGACAAGCAAATCGCCTTCAGTAAATTCAAATCTCTCTACTGACATCATTGGCAGGGGGAGGATATTGCCATCAGAACGAATACCTGCTATCTTCTTCATCAAGGCATCATCAACTCTTAGACCAGATAAGACTCCATTATCATGTACTCCCAAAATAAGATAACCCTTTTCTCGAGAATTTGGTAAATCATTCGAGAAAGCACAAATAGCTTCCTGAAACTTATCCATATCCCCTGTAGAAATAGTACGTTCTATCCTATAGGTCTCTGTGCTGCCTAAAAGTTCAAGAACTTCATCTTTCGTGACCATAACCTTTACTTTATTTTGCATTAAATTTTAAGCTATCAAGCTGACGCATGATTTCTTCTTCAAGTCTATGGCTTTCAGCAAACTGTTCGGTAAGCGTCTGGCGGAATGAAGCCATGCGAATATTGAACTCCTCCTCTGTGATATCCACATATTCAATTTTTATATCGAAATACTGACCAGCAGAAAGGGAATAGTTTTTCTCCTTAATATCGTCATACGACACACAAACAGAGAAATCATCAACAGCTTTACATTCACGGAAAGTGGAAACAATTTTTTCTACCTCAAAATCACGCAATCGCTTCTTTTGATTGTTACCTTCTTTATATTCTTCACCTAACTTACTGGCATCGATAAGTACCACCTTTTTAGTAGATGCAGACTTATCAAAAAATAACACAGAAACATTTGTACCAGTATTGGCAAACACATTACTTGGCATTGAAACACATCCATAAACCCAATGCGCATCAACAATGCGTTGAAGAATCTTCTTTTCAATACCACTCTTAGCTGTGATGAAGCCTGTTGGGATAACAATAGCTCCCTTACCCTTTTCTTTCAAAGAATTAATAACATGCTGAATGAAACAGGTATAAATAGCCATTGATTCCTTTTTCTTAGCAGGAATATTGGGAACGCCTGCCCAAAAACGTGCAGGCTGAGCTGCAATCTTTTCCCGTGTACCAGAGAAATCCATTTTAAATGGAGGATTACTCACAACAAAATCAAATTGACGTAGGCTTTGTCCATCATCACTCTTATGATAAGGCGCAACGAGAGTATCACCTTGAATGGCATAGTCTAATGATGAAACAAGCCCATTAAGAAGTAAGTTCAGTTTTAACATCTTATTGGAACGTTGAGATATATCTTGCGAGAATATTGTACAACGTTCCTCTCCTATCTGATGGCTAAGTGCCATAAGGAGTGTTCCTGTTCCTGCTGACGGATCATAACATTCTTGACTATGTAAGTCGCTGTCATCCCCTACAAGCAATCGTGCCATAATAGTAGCAATAGCATGTGGTGTATAATATTCTGCATACTTACCTCCACCAGCTGTATTATAATCTTTTATGAGGTATTCAAAGATAGAGGCAAAGAAGTCATAATGCTTCTCAAATGCAGCTTCAAAAGAGAAATTTACCAACTTATCCACCAAAGCACGTGCAAAATCTGCACGATGAGCGGTATCTGTTACAAAGTTGGTTAGCGTTTCGAAAAGTGGTATCTTCGTGTTATCAGTAGTCTGTGTAGAAAATATATCTGCATTCTTTTCGGCAATATCTGTCATTGTATTGTCGAAGATCGTGTCGAAGTCGCCTTTACTCTGCTGATTCCACAGATTTGAGATAAGATGATAAGGTTCAAGAATAGGCACGTCAGCACTCAATGAACTTTGTAATAACATTCGCTCGTTATCATTGAGTTCTGCGTATGCTATCTCCCATTTGTCTGCCTCTTTGATTTTTTTTGCTATTTCGCTGCGTGCATTCTTTAATTCGTATCCAAACTTATCGTTAAGAAACTTATATAAAAAAACTTGTGTTATAATTTTATACTCGTTGCCATCGTTACCCATACCATAATTGGCACAGGTAGCTTTTAACTCGTCAATAAGACGTATGGTTTGTTCTTTAATATCCATTGTCATGAGTGTCCGTAAGTTGCGTTATACTGATTGAGATATTGTTGAGCTACTCGGTCCTTGATGAACTTATAATCGTCCATATCTGGTTTTATTTGCGGAAATTGATACAAGCAACCACTTATTAGTGACAGTACTGTACGTGAGAAATAAGTGTCTTGTCTCAATATATCATTCTTATCATACACTTTCGCATCAATATCTTCCTTGATTATTTTCAGGATAACCATTATTTCTTCTTCCCTAAAAGAGAACATCGGTGCCTTGTGCTCAGCTTCTCTCTTTTTATTTACTTCACGTATGCGCTTATGTACACGTGCAAACTTTACGTCTCCCTTATACTTTTTCAAGAGGGTATTGTTCCTTACTTGTATCTCCTGCAAACGCTTCATGACATCATCAAGAGCCTTTGTCTCTTCATTAAATTTCGCCACAGTATCAACAACAAAGCCATGTTCTTTGAAACGTTCTGTAAAAGCCTCTCTTAGTGTAACAAATTCTGGATCATCTTGGTCGAAATTATTGGTAAAAGCTGTTATAGCACGCTGCCATTTTTCCTTTAATACTCCTGTTCCACCAATAATCTGTAATTCTTCCTTTCCAATCATTGAAAAATTGAATTCAATATCAAGCATAGCCTCATTGATAAGCAATTTTGTCTCATCGCTCATCTTAAAAGCGTCTTTTTGGTTAATGATATTGATACGATGCTGTACTTCAGAGAGTAATTCTGGAAGCTTAGTTAATTCCAACTTGGAGAACCGTTCTCTCATTTCATCATCACCAAATGTACGAACTATATTTGCCATATTCTTGGCAGAAACGAGTGCATGCTTTAGTTCAAGCAATACTTTTTTATCTTCTTCGGTTGATATTTCGGTAGAGAAATCTTCAGCATTGTCATACGAATATTCGAACAACGCCTGTCTTATTTCTTTCATCTGCTCGAATATCTCGTCCTTGCTTTCTATAACTTGCGCAAATGTCTCTGTATTATTGCCTTCTCCTGTCTCCTTTACGTCATTGAAACGATTTAATTCTTGAAGATATGCCTCATTTGTTTCATCAAAATTACGTTTGATATCTGCAAAATCAATCAGGAAGCCATAGCGCATATCCTTGTAAGGACGGTTTACACGTGTTATGGCTTGAAGAAGGTTATGGTCTTTAAGCTTACGACCAAAGTAAAGCCGCTTTAGGCGTGGAGCATCAAAACCTGTCAACAACATATTGAAGACTATGAGAATATCAATGCTCATATTCTTCTTAAAGTCTTTCACTATCTGCTTGCGAGTTTCTTTATCCTCATAATCATGAAGTATCAACCCTGCCCGAAGATGAAGCTTATTACTAATTTCTTTTTGTATCGTATCGAAGTGAGCAAAGAGTTTTTCAGCCTGACCACTGGTCTCGCAAATAATCATTCCTCCCAAAGTTTCATCTCCCTGGACCTTGCGGAATCTAACCAAATCATTAATGATATAACGCAGAAGTTCATCGACATAATTGTCATGCTCTATAATCTCAGCCTTCTTTATGTCTTTTTTTTCAACTAATGTTTCAAGTTTTTCATGTACTTCAGTGAGTTTCTCTCGGTAAGAAGTTTCAATATCTTCACGAATGATTTTAAGCGTATAACCATCAGCTATTGAGCGGTCATAATAATAAGTATGCAGGTAATTTCCAAACACCTTACATGAAGCACGTTCTTCGCTCAATAATGGTGTCCCAGTGAGAGCTATCTTTATAGAATTTGGATCTGCATCAAAAAGATTAGCAAGGAAACAACCACCTGGACTATACCCTCTATGCGCTTCATCAAGGATAAAGATACGTTGAAGGTTAGTTGCATAAGAATTTAGCTCCACCTTCTCATTATCTTTTTCAAAACGCTGAATATTTACCACTGTTATTTCAGCTTGTCCACTCGCTCCTTGCTGAGCCTGATAGGTACGGAATTGCTCCATCAACTCCTTTCGCGTATTAGCAGTAGAAACAACGAGACCTCGCGCTTCGAACTCTTGTGTTGCTTGTTCTAATAAGTCAAGGCGATCTACGATAAAATAAAACTTTGCTACCTTATTTTCTCTTGCAAAATAATCTCTGAGTATGTAGGAAAGATAGAAGGCAAGAGCAGTCTTTCCACTACCTTGCGTATGCCAAACTAACCCCGATTTAACCCCTTGAGAAAGTTCGTGTTCAATGGCCAACGCTGCAAAAAGCTGCTGATAACGCATGATATGCTTTTGATCAGTTGTTTCTATCTTTCCATCAACTTCACGTTCCATACGAACGTATGCTATACCATATTTTAGGATATAAAGCAAGCGCTCTGGACTACACATTGAGGTCAAGATGCGATTGGTGGGAGTGTAGGGGCTTAAGTTGCTTTGATACTCAGGACTTGTATGTATTACTTGGTTATTATAGTCAACTAATATTTTCTTTTCCTCTTCGCTATCAGTCTCTAAGTATGGGTACTCTGCATGAAAAGGTGCTACTTTTAAGCCCTTAGGATTCTCTTCTCTGAAACAGTTGAAAGCTGCAGTTTCTCTTGCTCCTGTGCAATAGAAAGCGCCTTCAACAGGTACAATACCACCTAGAGTATCATACTCCATATTATTGGAGAAAATCATTAGTTGGGTAATATTGATGAACCTACGGAACTTTTTGTTAGGGAAACGCTCATTATTCATTCTCATACTTTCAGCAACCATTCCACCATGGTTATTTGGCTTTTTTACCTCAACAAAACATAGTGGAAGACCATTAACAAAGAGCGTTATATCGGGACGGAATTCGTCTTGTCCGTTCTTACAAGTAAATTCTGCTGTAAAATGAAACGTATTATTACTTGGATCATCAAAATCTATCAACTTAATAGGAGATACTGCTTTAAGACGTTGATAAAATCCTCGCCCCAAATCATCATCATTGAGTTCTTTGCGGATATTCTTCAACGTTTGCTCACATTCATCGGTATGATCTGGATTGAGTCGTTTAAACTGACTCTTGAAGACGTCTAACAAAATATTAGTATCTGGATCATAAACTGTACCTTCTTCATTTTCATGAATCCTCCCCCAATACTTATATCCTAAACGAGTAAGATGTACCATTGCAGGCATCTGCACCCTAGTTGCTTCATTGAATTTTCCCATAATATTCTACTTCTTTAATATAGGTCTTAACAAATCTTGAATATCCACTTCCTGCACTTCAGCAACCTTGCAAGATTTTCAAAAGAGGCTTGCACTTTATTTAAGCACCTGCATAACAAAGTAATCTATCTATGTCCCCTATTGAATGGCTAAACATTTGCCCGAAACCTGCTTTTATACTAATACAATTTTAATTATTACTTTCACCTAATAGATTCTGATAGGTTTCTAAGAGAAGGCTGCACCTTGTCAGAACAACATCTTGATATCGTTTTCTCAGCTTTTCGAAGCCTGAGTGAAAGCCACTTTTTTGTCTTGTGGTTCTCTACCTTGCACGCTTTTTAATACTTTGTATTAATGCTATACGATGATTTTCAAAATGAAAACAGCCATTATAACTGCAAAGATAGTGTTTTTAAACAGAATGACATAATTATTTTCAGACAGAATGACATAAAGACAAGAAAAGACAAAGTAAAGACATGATAACAGGGGAACGGAAGACAGAAGGACAAAAGGGATAGAGGTAATAAAAGACAGGGTAACAAAGGAACAGAAGACAGAAGGACATAATGGACAAAGTATTTAAAGACAGGGTAACAGGGGAAAAGACAGAAGGACATAATGGACAAAGTATGTAAAGACATAGTAACAGGGGAAAAAAGACAGAATGACAAAAAACAAAGCTTGGAATATTATATTGGAAGAATGGTGCTAATAAGCCTTATAAGCTTAAGAAGACTTTTAAGACAAAGAGGATTTGTTAGTTTCCGTTTATTATTTCTTGCCACAGTCTAAGAGGTTTTTTAAGGCAAAGAAGGCTTATTAGCTTCCATTTACTATTTCTTGCCACAGCCTAAAGGGTATCTCGGTGTTCACTCCCCTCCCTACGGGGGAGGGGTTGAGGGGAGGGGCACTTCTATATCTTTTATTACTTATGTCATTATAACTTCTGTCCCTTATGTCATTATGGCTTCTGCATCATTCTGTCTGTCATTTTGGCTTCTGCATCATTCTGTCTGTCATTTTGGCTTCTGTCCCTTATGTCATTACGTCTTCTGTTCCCCTGTTACTTTGTCTTTTACATACTTTGTCCATTATGTCTTCCGTTCATTCTGTCTGGTTTAGAGGGCCTTTTATGTAAAGTATTTTTACGAACCTACTAATTTGTCGAGAAATAGTGAACAGAAGATTGGGCAATATCTTCCCTTTTTGTCTCGAACGTTTAGAGATTAATTTATAACTATCAAAAATACAATAATTTATAAGATAAAATAAAGAAGACAAAGTTCAGAAAATCACAAGTTTATTTATGGAAGAAGCACAGGAAAAGAAGTGAAATAAAGGAAGATTCTTTATAAAAACAAAGGATTTGTTTATATTTTTCATAACAAATCCTTATTCTTTCCCTATTCGTCGCACCTAACCTCCTAACTTGTCGACTACCCCACCCCAATAGCTACTAAAGTGTCGCACCATCCTTACTAATTTGTCGCAACCTACTTACTAATCTGTCGCCGCTAAGTTACTAATTTGTCGTCGATTAGTCGTGTAACTATTTAAGGTTCAATGGCTTTGATGGCCCCTACTAATATCTAATAAAGATTATATAACGATATTCTAAGTTTAGAAGAGGTGTTTTGTTTTGAGAAAATATATATTTTTTCGGTGGGGGAAGAAGACTTTAAACAAAGGTTTTGGGCGCAACCTCCCTTTTTGTCGCACATACTGTTGGGAGCGTTGCAGGCATTTTCTGTTTTGCTGTAGGCTTGTAGGACGAGCGTTTTGAGTCGGGTTTTCATTTCCGTTTCATGGTTTTGTGGGTTTTTAGTCGGTGGTTTCGGGTAGGAAATTTTGGTGAGATTCATGTAGGTTTGGCAGTAGGTTTTGTTTCGTTTTCTTATTTTTATTTCCGTTAATCTTTACTTTATTCAGTTGTTTTTTAGGCGGTTACACAGGATTTTTGTCATCTTCAAATATGTTTTTATATATTTGTGTATCAGTATATTATCGCTTTTTAATCATCTTAGAGGCTATTCTTTACTTCTTCGTATTCAATGATTAAAGGGCGGAGATGTGCCAGGACGTTTGTATGTTTTTCTTTGTCATCAGCTTGTCGGTATTCGTATCGAATTTAGAAGGATTATTTCTTCTTTTCATTGTTCAAACTTTTCGGTTTTTATGTTCACATTTTAGGAAGGTTATTCGCATTGAGTTTTCTTCTTTTCATGACTTTGTCGATATTCTTTTTATAGGTTTTGGCATGAGAGTTTTTCCTCCTTTTTTGTCGCAGCTAAGCCCTTTTTCATTCTTAATCATTCGCAATATGCTGTTTTATCGCTTAAAGATAGCGGAGACAAATAGGGAAGCTATTTTTGATACTTCCCTACTCTATTTATGCTATAAAGCATTTATATTAAGGATGTTATGGTAATTTCCTTTCTCTTTTACGTTCGAAAAGTACAAAAACTTGTCACTTTTTTGTCGCACTTTACTTTTATCAATATTCGTACTTATGTTGATAATCAGTGAGTTATACTGTTTTATTGCGTTTTAAAAAAATATTCCCATTTTGTCGCTTTATGCTCGCCAAGCATTGTATTTTTGATTTATAGCAGAACTATCGACAGGCTGTTTCCACCTATTTAATCTATAAGTGCCAAATATGTTCCTATTTTGTCGAACCTCACGAATGTTTTATATTCAGTTTTCTCTCCCTATATGTCGCACCATTCATCACATACCGGCTGAGGTTTTTCCTATTCTTTTAATGTTATAGGTCCTCCGCACATGTGGTGCTAAGCCTTCGCACTTAGAGTGCGGGGCGTTAGTGAGGTGAGCTTCCAAAATTTAGAATGATAAACTAAAGCTCTTATAAAATGTGGCACACAGAGTCACGGAGTGGACGGAGGTAACGCAATGTTACTGAGGTGCCGATGGCACAAAGAGTCACGGAGTGGACGGAGATAAACGCAATATTACGGAGGTGCCGATGGCACAAAGAGCGACGGAGGTATATCGTACAGATTCTTGATAACAATTTTGAGGTAAACGCTTTTATATAAATTGCTAATAGAATTGGCAAACAAGCTCCGTCGCTCTATGCACTGACGCTGTCTCCGTAACTTAGATTGCTTTGTTTTAATAATCCTCCGTCCCCTTCGTTTTTCTGTGTGATATTATGTCAAATTTCTGATCCTAAGAAGTAAATGTTCTCATTACAAATTACTGAATACTTTTTTCTTTTTGAAAAAGATTATAACTTGTTTTGGTAGTGTGATTTTTTTAATAACTTTGCAATACTATTTTTAATTATCTAAACATATGTGGTAAGCCTTTTCACTTGAAAGTTCTGAAGAACTGTAAATTTTATTATGAAGAATTTTTCGAAAATGATATTTAGCTGTCGGCGCATCAAACAACTTGGGCTTTGTTTTTTCTTCTTGTTATCTCTTCAATCTTGTGATATTGGATTTACTCTTCCGTTAGATAACAATAAGTTTAGCCACGATATTCATTTATCAGAGAATCGTATGGTGAAGGTCAGCAGTATGTACTTTCATGGTTGGTATTACCTTCTCTTTGATTTAAAGGGAGAATATGTAATGAATCCTGACTCTTTACGGTTGCACTTTTATGATAAGAATATAACGGTATGGAAATCTTTTCCGTTCTCTGAAACCGATACATATAAAGCCAATAATACGCGCGTAAAGAATAGAATCATCTCAGTCAAATTAGGTTATGAACGCCAAGACAAAAGGGTTGAAGATTCATTAGCCTTGTCTATTCTACCATCAGATTTCATTATGTGTAATGAGAAAAGGGTAGTCACTGATTCGTTGAGAATAGTATTGAGGAAGGTAAAGAGGAAATAGCTCTTTTAGTAACTCAGTCTGGCTTATTGTGTAATAGATTCAGATTATCACTCCCTATTGCTGAAGAGCCCAACTTATGGGAATGATATTGCGTATTGCCTCAAGTCACATTGTGGGGTAAGGGGATATTGTAGGCAAAAGTGGGTGCTTCAAGTTCAAATTATCTGTAAATTCAGTAATGAGAGGATGTGTACACGGAAGAAGGACGTTCAAGGGCTTAGTTGCGGATTTGAGGCTATACTATATTAAAGTTTCATCTTCACCCCTATCTCTGCCACCTTCGCAGCATCATAATCGGCCTTGATGCGAGCATAATCTCTGCTGCCATACGAGCTTGAAACAAGATAATATAATGGCCCACACTTGTCCGGCACCACATCGATATATAATATCTCTCCTGTCAGCAGGCGCATCATGGGCAGATGGTCGTATCTGAAGCGTACCTCCATCACTCGACAGTTATACTGACGTGTCTCCTCCCAAAGGTTAAACATGCTCAGATCCGTCGTGAAGTAGGCCTCGTCAATACCGCAAAACAAGTGGAATTTGCCCGCAATCAGGGTGAAGACTACGCCTTTGAACTTATAGTTTTTATACGCCATGTAAGAACCATGATACGCAAAAGGCAGGTGGGCGTAAGAGGAAAGTGCCTCTAAATACTCCGCCTCGCTGATGCGTTGGCAGTCTTGGAAGTCGTACAGTCGTGCCACAGCCATCGCCTCATCTTCATGGTACACACTTCTTGCCACACCCTCTTCTTCTCTGAAATCGTGCACCACCTGTCCACCTCTAAGATAGGCATATTCTGGCCAATCATAGCCGTGAATGAGCAAATACGAGTCTAACAGATGCAGATCCCGACGTATGATAATCTCGTGAAGTATATCTTGCGTGGGCTTCAACGCTTTCACGGCGTGGGCTACCGGCCCGCAAGCCTCTATCTTGAGCATCAGGCTGCTCTCTGACAACGCATGCGCCGTCTCAAAACCATAGTCTTGCCACAGACACCTCCACACCTCTGCAAGCCTTCTCTCTATCTCTTCCTGCTCCGTCTGCCAGTTGCTGCGATGTAGCGGAATCACCACCGAGAAGCGCATCTGCTCTCCGCTTCCCGTGAGCAATCCTATCTCCGTCAGCTCATAGGTGTACACCATCGAGTCTTTAAAAGCAAGCACTCTATTCTGCCCTGCGGCAATCTTCTGATGCGTCAGTGCCTCTATGGCTGTGGCAAAATTGTCTTCCCGTTCGATGTGATAGCTCTCGGTCGGTGCTTCCTCGCTCGCTGGCAATGCATCCGTGCCGTCCTCCGCCTTATCTGCCGACGTCTCCATCTCCAGCACGTCACGCTTCTCGGCCCGCTTCTTGGTGTAATGCTCTGCCCAGATGAGCGCCCCGCCGATGAGCAGACCTATCACTGTCGGCCCCTTACCGCCATCGGCAACGACCCCTAAGACCAATGCTCCGATTGCTGTCAAGACAATAGCAATGAGCAGCCATTGAAGTATAGAGTTGATAAAATGATGGTTCATATATGGTTTACCTTACCTTAATTCCGCAGCATAAACTCTTGTGAGAACTCCAAGTGCCTGAGAAACAAAGTTCTCAAAACACTTGGATATG
>ERZ772932.525-NODE-525-length-20962-cov-8.920075_pt1 | contig 20962 bp, 22 predicted proteins | sample MGYA00511684_ERZ772932 | MGnify/ENA primary metagenome ERZ772932 (study PRJEB29015, sample SAMEA2738078) | human oral metagenome | biome: human oral; feature: human-associated habitat; material: saliva | place: China | collected 2210 ...
CTAAGCTGTTGATTTCACTTGTAAGATAGATTTAGCTAATATTATATAGAATACTCTCAGAATTGAAAATATAAGCTAATTCTGGTATAATAGATATAACTTTCTTATAAGAAAAACAAGCCGTGTTTTGTTGTACATGGCTTGTTTTTAATTTTATTAATTATATTTACAGAATGTTCTAACTAATTCTTGACATGCAGTTTCTAGCTGTTTCTGTGTATAAGTAAACGCATAAGGAGAGTAGGGGGCGCATTCACTTTCTATTAGCGGAATACCCTCAACTTCTTTAAGATAAGAATTCGCCTTTGCTTTAAGAGTTTCGTTGGTCTCTGTTTTCTCTCTACCATCTTTCTGAAGTTCAGTTAGCTTCTTGTTTGCATACTTAACAGCATGATCAACAACTTCATTCGGGAGTGAAATCTTTCTAGAGAGGAACTCATCTTCTTCTTTAGCGAAGAACCCTCTTAATTCAGACAATTCCATTATTAATTTTTTCTTTTTATCTTTAAATTCTTTTTGGATATCCTCCTTTGTTGCTTTTAAGGTATTAATCTTAGTTATAGCTTCAGTCTCTTTAGTCTTAAGATCAACCCTATCACTAATTGATAGAGTAGCGCTATTTTTACTTTGAATAGCTTCTAATTCCTTAGCAGCATTATCTATTCTATTATCTATCTCCTTAATCAATTCATTATTGTTAGATTCTAGTTGTTCTAGTTCTGTAATTTTATTTTGAATTCTTTCCATAATCTAAACCTCCTATTTATTTCTAATGTTGTAACTATTTGCTATATCGCTGATGCTTTCAGTCTTATTGTTTTGGTGTAATGAAGCAATATCATTTCTTAACTCTCTAATCTCTTCTAGTGCAATATCATTGCTTTTAGAAGAAAAGTCCTCGTCTTTAAACTCAGAAAGTGTAGCTATTATCTTATCATCTTCAATCCCAACATCTAGCATCCTTCTCATTAATTTATCTTGTAATGACACCTCACTACTAGTATTTATATTGTTTTGGTTCTCTTTAAACATAGGTATATCTCCTTTTCTTTTTTATGTAAGCACGCATAGTACTTTTTTCTATAATGTAAGTATTTTTCTAATGCTTTAAAATACTTCTCCTGGTTCATTCGTGGCGGTTTTGATGGAAAACCAAGAAATGTAAATTTAAACGCATTATTCGGATCGTATAGCTTATCGACCCTATAACACTCTCTTAACATTAAGTCATAGTATCTTGACTCATCATTTTTATTTCTATTAAGCTGTTCCTTCCTTAATCCTATACAAGTGCTGCATACAAGTTTCTTATCCTCACTAATATACATTTTTAAGCATTTATTTTTACACTTGTAACACTTGATATAATATTTATAACCGCCCAAATTGCATGGTACTTTTTCAACGACATACTCTTTCATAACCTGTTCGTGTTTAATTATGTCTTTGGTTTTAAACGATTCATACATATCGATTCCACTTTCTTTCTTCAATCTATTTTTTCACGCCTTAATCATGGTTGAGAGGTTCAATCTCTAATACTTTTAAATAGTCACTATGCTGCTTGTTACACCAGTTTAAACTCTTTTCTAGATTCTTTGATATCTGATACCATGGTTTTAATTGTATGTATCGTAAGTAATATAGTTTTCTAGTTTGGTTACATGGTATCTTATCAAATACACCTAACAAATAAGCTTTCTCTTGTTGTAATTCAGAAGAATAGTGACTGATCAAACATTCAGTTTCTTGAATATCTGAAATAATACTTAATCTCTTATAATCATATCCTTTATTACTGCATTGGACTTTTACTCTTGTATAGTCAGATGCCTGGATCTCTGATTGATTACTTTTAAGTTCTTCTAACAATTCAAGTTTATCAGATAGACTCTCAACGATATTAGTAAGGCTCTCATATCTTTTCAACCTTTCTAATTTGTTAGTATCGGTTGGATATTCGGTGAAATTATTTATTGTGAGTTCATCACTTTTTACTTGCTTTGTAGTCTTTTGTTCTTCATCCCTCAAGATACCATTTTGAGAAAGTAGGGTATATATATTTACCTTATGTTTCTCGATAATTTCTCTTTCGTGATTAGACTTTATCTCACGTTGCAAATAAATAAATACAGTTATCAATATTTCACGTTCTGAGCCTTCTAAAGCATCCAGGTAACCATTTACTAGGTCTTTGATATCCGTGGCCTTATTATCCAGATAACGCTCGATTACAAGGTCTAGATTGATTTGTTGATTTATTGATAACTGCATAAGTTAACTCCTTTCTATAATTCTTGACATATATGTAAATATGCAATCAATGGTTCAGTCTCACCATCTTTTTTGAAAAATTCAACACGGCCAATAAATTCATAATCCTCTAATTCATCACGCCATTCCCTTATTTCTCTGAATAGCTCTTCGCTATCTGTTGTGCTTACGGCCTTGATTATATCGGTTACTTTGTACATATGTCTGTACCTCCTTGTTTATTTAATTTTAATATTTATAAACTCCACTAATAGGTAAGACATATTACTCCTCTAATTAAATTCTACTGGCAGCCATTGTTTGTAAGGTTTCTTGCCTTGATACAAAGGATAATTAATAATAATACCTTGTAATACGTAATTAATGGCGCTAGTACGATTGATTGAAATAATATTACTATTTAATAGATCCATAACTAGATTAATAGTTTGCTTATTCCAATCACTCCAGAATACTACTTGATTTCCACCTCCCTCGCTAGATATTTCATGATGGCCCTTATAGTTATAGCCAATGTTATTGAAATATTTTTCTATTTCTATAAAAGTGATATGCTTATTAGACCTAATCATCTTAGCAAGGTCTAACTTAATCTTATTGATGTTCATTTTCTTCTTCCTTTTTGATTTTGTTATTTTTATGCAATTTTACGTATTTTTTATGTAAAAAGTAACCTTTAGGTTACCTTCTAGGTTACCTCCCAAACTCCAGTTATATCAATGGTTCAGAGAGTGAGGGAGCAAGGTAACCTAAATAATAAAGTTCATTTCATATTTACATGTACTACCTATATATATTATTAAAATATTTTTGAATATAAAAATATAGGTTACTTGGTTACCTTATATGCTAGAAAGACTATTATTATAATCTTTTTAGTGGTAACCTACTGTAAATTATGGGTTACTTTATTTTTTGAATATACTATATAGGAATGCTATAGGTATAGCGTTTTTTTAAAAGTAACCTCTTATTGTTATTAGGTTACTTTCCTTTAACCTTAATATTATTGTATTCTAACAATACAATGAACTAGATTATCTGGTATTTTTCCAGAATATTCCACTTCGGGTAGAGATTTTGTTATTTCTCTTCGATCGTCCGTTCTTATTTTTGCACGTTCTATTTTATACTTGTACCCGTCCTCTTTGTAATACATATTGAGATGAGTTACTATATCCTTACCAAAACTACCAGTAATCTTATAGTCAAAATAGTTAGAAGATAGATAGTTGTAAAATTCCGATTTTACTAAGGGTAGGGGTACACGCCCCACTGAAGGTAAGTTTCTATGTATATACCAATCTTTGACAAAACTGTATATATAGTCATTATCCTCCTTATACTCTTCTAACATTCTTTCAGTTGCTCTAGGATTAGAGAACTTTTCAAAGTCTAAGTGCAGTGCTGTATATAGAATATACTCTAAAATCGTGCTGTTTTTTAAGTATTCATCTTTAATACGTCTATCCTGCACCTGGCCATTAAAATCAGCGTTAAATGGCACTATTAAGAGTCGTCTGTATGTACCTTGGCTCTTGTTTCTTACCTTTGGTAGTTTATTCGCACTGAATAGATTAAATAGCTTAAAACGTGCTGTAATAACACTTTTTCCCTTTCTATTTACTGCAACTGGATCTCCAGTAACTATACTCATAAGGTTACTCATATCATCTAGATACTTATTACTGATGTCATCACCGATATTACATACTTTGCCTTGTAACATTTCTAATTTAAACTCTCCACTGAATTCGTGAGGAGTTAGGGTGCTTATATTCTCTATGCCTATTAGGTTTATAAGCATCGTCTGAAATGTACCTTTACCGTTGTTTCCCTCACCATAAAGTATGGCCATCTTTTCTCTGGTGTGATTAGGGTTTGTTGCCTCATTCACTATCTCCCAAAGTACTTTAACTAATTCCTCATCTCCATTAGCAATAGATAGGAACCATTTATCAACATCAAAATAATTATCTTTTATATTGAGGTAATTATTAATAGCTGATGTATTATAATTTGTAGCTAATTTAGAAGTGATAAAGTAGGTAGGGTTGAAAGGTTCAAGTTTTTTGGTAACCTTGTTAAATACACCATTATTCACTGCAATTAAATTTTTATTCTCAAGTTTTTTCATATATGGTAATTGAGTCTTTAAAAACTTATGTACCTGGGTGTATTTTCTAGGATCAAACCTATATTCTAGTTTTGCTATTGCTCTATTGATATAAGCTTCTTGGCCAGTATATATTCCCTCGCTAAAGTTATAGCTGTAAATAATAGAGGTATCTTCAGTTTCTCCAGTTAATTTCATAGGAATATTTTGTTTTAAAGTACTACTAACTGTTGTGAAATTCATAATTGGTATTTTTTCATTACCATCCTTATCGACTTTAGTATTCTCAATTCTCCATTGTTCACCTATTTTAAATAATCTCCAATGTAATTCACTAGTAGAAGTGATAGGTTTATCTAATTTAAGATTAATAAGATATAAAAAGTTAATGTCTTTTTCTTTTCCTACTATTTCAAACCTATTTAACATGGTGTAGCTTTTCTCACTTTCAAAGTAATTAGGATTATTTTGAAAAGAAGAAATAGCATGGTTGATTTTTATTAGGTTTTCTTGTTGATATTTATCAGGATCATCTCCTATACTAGCTAATAAGTCTGAACACTCACAAGCAATCTCATAGGATATTATGTTGTAACATACATCACGAGCTAAGGATAACAATATACCTAATGCTCTGTTATATTCTTCACTGTCTTTAGTATGAATATTCACATAATCTAATTCCAAATATCTGAGAAATAATTCTTTAAAGTCTTCATCTGAAAACCTTATATCAGTAGTACTTGTACTAGATTTATGATAATTGCTTATTACCTTTTTTTCTTCCTTACTAGCTTCCTGAACTGGATAGGGTAAGCCATCTAGTTTTTTTATAAATATATGCTCGTTATCATGTACTGCAATTGGTAAGCCTTGTAATTGAGACCATGTGGAACTACTCCTATCATAATTAAGCTGTAACAACGCCATAATATGCTGTATGGTCGGTTTGTATTCATCCTTGAGTATTTCTCTATCTGGTTCAATCACAAGTCTTAAACGTGGGTTATTTGGCTTATGTGAGATGCTTGAGTACAAAAGGTATTTATAACTTGATAATCTTTCCTGTATAATGGCTTGTACCATTTCGGAGGTTAGCCCTGTATCTTCAATATCTATAACAATGAGATCCCTTGATTTTAAATTATTATCATTCCTTGTATAACTCCCGTCTTCATTTGGTGTTATCTCTCCACTAATGAAATACAGCATCTCTTTAGCCTTATAACCATTAATATTAGTTTCTTGTTCAATGGTAGGTACAAAAGCATTAGCAATGGTCTCTAAAGCAGTCTTGTCAGTATTAGAGGCGCTTAATACGTTGCTTCTGTACCCAGTTTGTTTATAAATCAAATTACATCACATCCTCTATAACATCTTTTATTGATGGTGCAATTAATCTGTATGTTTTAACAAATAGTAATAATAAATCATTATCTTGTTGTAAAGATTCAATAGTAACTTCATTATTATTTTCTGCACTGACTAATCTATAAGCTAGTTTATCCAGTAAATCTATTCCGTTATAAAGCATCTCTTCTTTGCTACCATCTTCAATTACTTTTATTTCAGTTGTTTCCTTAAGTGTTTTATCATTTTTCATGGTAAATTCTCCTTGTTTTTTAATAAATTGTTTCTTTGATATGTGCTAGTTTTTCAAATCTAAATTGTATTTTCTCTTAAAAATTTATTTACTTCGCTTTCTAAGTAAATGTATTGTCTACCAACCTTGGTAGGTCTTAAACCTCGTTTATTAAGGTCTGATAGGGTATCAACCCCTATACCTAAGTTTTCGCATAGTTCGGTTTGGTTGTAACGTCTATCTTGCTTAATTTCATCTTGCAAGATATCTTTAACAATTTCACGAACTGCCTTTATAACTTGCTGTTCAAAATCTTCACTGAACATATACTCACTCTCCTTTAATAAAATATGTTATCCATTAGCAAAGCAGCAATATATATAAATGCTGTTACTAGTGGAAAGAATACTACTGTAAAACATAAACTGTTAATGTATAATTCTTTATTATCCATTTTAGAAATTTCCTTTCTTGTGGTATAATGAAAGTAAGTACTTTTCCCAAGTACTTCTCTCAAACCTTTTAAGTAATCAGATTTGGTCGTCAGATACTTGAAAGGTTTTTATTTTGTAAGTACTGGTAAGTACTTTTGTTTTAAAAAAATAAACTATCGATTGTTTCGTTTGGAAAAAATTCCTTAAAATACTTTAATAAGGTTATCTTTTCTTTGTCGCTGAAAGGTACTAGCATTCTTTCTTTGCGACTGTAAACAACATGATGTATATTAAGTAATCTACTCATGTCTTTTTGTGTTTTACCTAACGCCTTACGATATGAAAGTACTTTGCTGACTTTTACTAATTCCATAACTATAACTCCTTTCTAAAAGTATAAGTACCGTTCTGTACTTACTAAAGTATATCATGTGTTTATTTACTAGTCAAGTACCTTTTCAAACTTTTTTTGTTTATTTTTTTATCTGAATAGTGTATAATATATTTATAAATTAAAAAGGAATTAGAATAAAATGAAAATCAAAATAAATAAAAAAGCTGTTGGTTCAAGAATAAAGCAAATTAGGTTGAATAAAGGTTATACTCTTGAAGGATTCGGGAAACTATTTGGAGCGAGTAAAGGGAACGTACAACAATGGGAAAATGGAGTATCTTTGCCTAATACCGAAAGGATAGCAAGTATTTGTAAAATAGCTGATTTAACTGTAAATGAGTTGTTATATGGTTCAATAGATGAATTTTTAGATAATAATTTGCAAGATTTATTAGAATATCAAGAAGGTAATATTATTTTTTCTCCTGAAGAATATTCTATCGCTAGACAACAGTTTAAAAAATGGTTAGAAGAAAGAAATATAACATTAGAAAATATTACCAATGTTTATGATTATATTGATCAAAATATAGCAACTTGGAATCCATGGAATATAAATAAAGAATATTTAGATACCATGGAAAATATAAGGGTTAACATGCAAAAAGAAACGTATAGACTTGTTGGATTAATTGAAATGTTAACAGCAAAAGATAGAAACCAACTTATCAAAAAAATCATATCAAAACTAAAGACTTATCAATTATCAGATAGTGATAAGAAATATATACAAAGTATAGAAGAAAGTTATAATAGAGAATTGAAGAATGAGGTGGACTATGACAAAAAATGATAAAGACAAAAAGGTTTTAGAAATACTAGAAGATTTTTCTAAGAGTAGCAATGATATTGCTTTAATAAAAGATAATTTAATAAAGTTAATGAAAGGTAAGTTCCCTATACAGAGACTTATTTACTATCTAGATAAATGCAACCCGATAATGTTATTGAGAATAAAAACAAATTTAAAAAATTATAAAGAAATAACTAAATTTAAACGTGACGTATTCGTACCAGATACAGCATTGTTTGTCAGTTTTATTTTTGGTGCTATCGCAATTTTTTTGAATATAGTAGAGACTAAAAGTATACTCTTTTATTTAGCTTGTTCAATAGAAGTTTTATTGGCGGTTGGTATGGTATATATTGCAAGTATATTTATTGATATAAAAAGAATTACAAAACTTGAAAATGATATTGAAGTAGTTCTTTATTTAGTTGATTTTATGTTAGAAAACAAAAAAGATGAGTTAAATATGTATTCAGAAAATTTATATACAAAAAATAAAAAAGCACCAGTAAAAAATCCTAGTGCTGAAAAATGATAAACAAGTTTGATATTATAGTAACTCTATTGTATCATATAAATGCTGTAATAACAAGGTTTGTAAGCTTACTTAAAATCGACACCCATTTAAACGGTGTATAAGCACGCTGTTTGTCTTGGGGTGTAATTATATTAAAAATTATTTTAGACGGCTTCACGTTTGAAATACAAGGTGTTTTATAGAATAAATTTATTAATTTCTTTGATATGTGCTAGATTGAAAGGAAATGATAAAAATGATAAAACAATATACTAAAAAATCTGATGGAAAAAACTATTACATGGTATATATTTATCTTGGAAAAGATGAGGTTACAAGAAAAGATAGGTATACTACTAGACGTGGCTTTAAAACTAGAAAAGAAGCTTTACTATGTGAAGCAAAAATTAAAACTGAAATAGCTAATAATGGCTTACTGAATACAGATGTTACAACATTTAAAGAGATATATGAGTTATGGTATGAAGGATATCAACATACTATAAAAGAAAGTACATTACTAGTTAATCAACATATATTTAATTTATTACTTGATAAAATGGGAAATATGCAATTGAAAAAGATAACTCTACCTTATTGCCAAAAAGTGATAAACGTATATAGTAAAACTTTTTCTCTTGCTGTTCTAAAAAAAATAAAGATCTATGGCAGTATGATTTTAGATTATGCTGTGAAAATGAAAGTTATTTATACTAACCCAATGAAAGATGTCTTATTACCTAAGAAAAATGATGATATAACTTCAGATGATAAGGATAAATATTATTCAAAAGAAGAATTAAGACAATTCCTTACATTAGTTGAGAATGAGCAGGATATAAAGCTAACTGCAATGTTTAGGGTGTTGGCTTATACTGGTATTCGTAAAGGGGAATTACAGGCTCTTGAATGGTCTGATATTGATTTTACCAACAATATAATTACCGTTAACAAGACTCTAGCGCTGAATACAGATAAAAAAGTAGTAGTGCAAACTCCTAAGAGTAAAAGTAGTATTAGAAATATTAGTATAGATGAACAAACTGCTAATATTCTGAAACGTTGGAAAATTAAGCAAAAAGAAAAATTCATAATGGTAGGTACAAGGGTAAAGAAGCATCAACCTTGTTTTACTGAAGAGGTATTAAATTCATATTTATATCTTAACTTTATGAATGCTAATTTAAAGCGTATATGTAAGAAGAATAACTTTAAAGAAATTAAAGTACATGGTTTCAGACATACACATTGCAGTTTACTGTTTGAAAGTGGGTTTACCATTCAAGAAGTTCAAGATAGGTTAGGTCATTCTGACTTAAAAACAACAATGAGTATTTATGCTCACGTAACTGAAAAACAAAGAGATAATATGGCTGATAAATTTGCTAAATTTATGGCTTTATAACAGTTACATTGTCAAAACATTGTCAAACGGCAAAACAAAAAGCCTTAAACGTTGATACTTTAAGGCTTTTCTAACTTTATTATTTAGTTTCTCTGTGTAAAGTCACTTTTTTTAATCTTGGACAGTATTTTTTAAGTTCAATACGGTCTGGATTATTTCTTTTGTTCTTTTTAGTAATGTAGTTTCTATCACCACATTCAGTACAAGCTAATGTTACATTTACGCGCATTAATATAACCTCCTATAAAATTTAATCTTAACAACTTTTTCATACAACAAAATATATTATACCACTAGTCAATAGATATTTCCAGTGAAAAGTTAAAGTTTTTTAACTTTTTTAATAGGAATTTATATTGATTTATTTTGGAACCATTAACAATATTATTATATTAAAATCTAGTACAAAAATTAAGAGGAATAACTTTTTTGAGTTATTCCTCTTAATATATAAATAAAAGATTATTCTCCGAAAACTTTATAGTAGTCTTGTTTAAATTTTTCAATACCAATATCAGTAAGTGGGTGTTTAATCATTTGTTTAATAACGCTGTAAGGAACTGTAGCTATATCACATCCCATTTTAGCACATTCAGCAACGTGGATAGGATTTCTAACACTTGCTGCGATAATCTCTGTATCAAGATCATTGTTAGCAAATATTTCAACGATTTCTTCAATAAGGATTAATCCATTATGAGAAATATCATCTAGTCTACCTAAGAATGGAGATACATAAGTAGCTCCAGCACGAGCTGCAAGTAATGCTTGGTTAGCACTAAAAATTAGTGTAACATTTGTTTTTATCCCTTCCTGTCTAAGAATTTTAACTGCACGTAATCCATCTTCTGTCATAGGGATTTTTACAACCATATTAGGGTGGATTTTAGCAATTTCACGTGCTTCAGTAACCATATCTTCCCAATTAGTAGTAGTAGCTTTAACCTCTCCACTAATAGGACCATCAACTATTTCTGTAATTTCCTTAATTACCTCTTTAAAGTCTCTCCCTTCTTTTGCGATTAGTGAAGGATTTGTAGTAACCCCACAAATAACTCCTAAATCATTAGCAAGGCGAATGTCATCAACATTTGCAGTATCTATAAAAAATTTCATTTTTTAACTCCTTTCATTTCTCTCTATAATAGATAATAGCATATAATGAAAACAATTTCAATTATGTATATATCCTAATAAATATGAGTAAGTAATAATTGTATTTTGAATAAAATTTTTATCAAATATTGTACTAAAAAGGTAAAATTAGAATAAAATTTTTAATCTATTAGAACTTGTAAAAAATAAGGCTTTATTACAACAAAAATAAATATTATAGGATGGAAAAATTTTTTTAAATATGATAAAATAAAGTATTAAGAAATCAACGAATAAAATTTCTCATGAAAGAGATTGAAGGAGATTGTATGATAAATAAACTAGGATGGAAAATAGGTGGAGAACAAGGTGAAGGACTTGAAAGTACAGCTGAGATTTTCTCTACAGTTATTAATAAATTAGGATACCATATGTATTCTACTCGTGATTTTGCAAGTAGAATTAAGGGTGGTCACAGTAATAGTAAAATTTGTATATCTGAAGAAAAAATAAATGTTATTGATTATAAAACAGATATACTAATCGCTTTTGATCAGGCAACATTAGATGATTATATTAATGAACTAGATGAAAATAGTATAATTATTGCTGATGAAAAAATTAAACCAGAAATATCTGAAGAAATAAAAGGACTTGTTGCAGTTTTCCCGATAACAACGTTAGCTAAAGAAATCTCAACACCTATTATTAAGAATATTATTACATTAGGTATATGTTCTGCATTACTAGATATAGATGGAAAGATTTTCTATGAAATGATTGAATCTAAGTTCTCTAGCAAGGGTGAAGAAATAGTAAATATGAATATTCAAGCATTCGATAAAGGTCATGAGATAATGACTGATTTTATGAATGAACATAATATTGGTAATAAATATTACTTAAAAAAATTAGAACCAAAAGAAAAATCGAATATGTGGTTAGTAGGTAACCATGCTGCGGGGTTAGGTGCATTAGTTGCTGGATGTAGATTATATGCAGGATACCCAATAACACCAGCTACTGAAATTATGGAATATTTATTTGATAAATTACCAACGGTAAAAGGTGCTTATATACAAACTGAAGATGAGATTGCTGCATTGGGTGTTGCTATAGGAGCGAACTTTGCTGGAGTTAGAGCGATGACTGCTACTTCAGGGCCTGGTATTTCACTTATGACTGAATTTTTAGGTATGGGTGTTATGGCTGAGCAGCCTGTGGTTATAGTCGATGTTCAACGCGGTGGACCATCATCAGGACTTCCTACAAAAACAGAACAATCTGATATTTTCCATGCAGTATACGGAGGAACAGGAGATGCTACGCGTGTAGTACTAGCACCTATATCTGTAGAAGACTGTTTCTACACTATGATAGATGCATTTAATATGGCAGAAAAATATCAAACACCTGTAATTGTATTAATGGATTTACAATTAGGTATGAATAAGGAAACTGTTTCTAACTTTGACTTTAGTAAAGTACAAATAGATCGAGGTCGTTTATTAAAACAAGAAGAAATAACAGAAAGTGATATTATTTACTTCAAACGTTATACGACTGATGTATTAGTTTCTGAAAGAACTATCCCTGGACAAAAAGGTGGAATTCATAATGCGAACAGTTATGAACACTCAGTAGTTGGATTACCATCAGAGGTTAAACGAAATACAGCTCGTCAAAAAGAAAAACGAGCTAATAAAATCGAAAGTGCCTTAGTTGATAGACCATTCGTATTACATGAATACAACGATGAGAAAGATATATTACTAGTTGGTGTTAATTCAACATATGGAGTATTAAATAAAGCTGCGAAGCAATTAAAAGAGCAAGGTATGAAAATTGACACTATGCAAATACGTCAAATTTACCCAGTAGCTCAAGAAATTCGTGATACATTTGATAAGTATAGAAAAGTTTATATTGTAGAGCACAATCACAATAAACAACTTCGTACAGTAATAGCAAGTAAGTACCATAATTCAGATAAATTAGGAAGCTTACTAAAATATGATGGGGATATTTATTATACTCATCAACTTGTAGCACAACTATTAGAGGAGGAGAAGTAATTTGAAAGTCACATTAAAAGATTATAAAAATGATGTAAAACCTGATTGGTGTGCTGGTTGCGGAGACTTCTCTGTATTGGCAGGAATAAATAGAGCTGTAGTAAATTTAGGACTTAAACCTGAAAATGTAGTAATTTCTGCAGGAATTGGATGTTCTGGTAAAATTAGTGGTTATACTAAAGCGTATGGTGTACAAGGATTACACGGGCGTTCATTACCTGTAGCACAAGGAATTAAACTTGCAAATCAAGATTTAACAGTTTTTGCGATGGGTGGAGATGGTGATGGATATGCCATTGGTATAGGACATGCAGTTCATGCTATGAAACGTAATGTTAATATGACCTATGTAGTAATGGATAACCAACTTTATGCCTTAACAAAAGGTCAAATGTCTCCTAAATCAGATGAAGGTTTAGTAACTACTACAACTTTAGATGGGGTAATGGAACAACCTTTATCAGCTATGAAAATTGCACTATCATGTGAAGTAACATTTTTAGCTCAAGTATTTACAGGTGATATGAAAGAAATGATGCAAGTTTTTGAAGAGGCTGTTCAACATGATGGCTTTGCACTTGTTAATGTATTTAGTCCATGTAAAACATATAATTACAAAAATACACCAGCATGGTACAAAGAAAACCTTACAAAATTATCAGATATTGAAGGTTATGATAACACAAATAAACTTGAAGCATACCGTATTTTAGAAGAGTACAACGACTTAGTTACAGGAGTAATTTATAAAAATACTAATAAAAAGCATTATGAAGACACGTTAAAAAATTATAAGCGTGATGAACCTATTGCTCACCAAGACCTAACTTTTGATGAGGAAATGTTTAATTCATTATGTGATGAATTCAGATAAGAGGTGAACATATGAAAATCAAAAAAATAGTAGCACCTTTGGCTGCGGCGGGAATAGGATATTATCTTTTTAAGAAATCAGAAGAACAAGAATTAGATAATGATCACATCGATAGATGTCGCAATAAAATTATTGCTGAAGGATATAATGTAAAGGATAGTTACACACTAAACCTAATAGAAAATCCATACTTAATGTTCTATTTTGAAGATGATGGTGTTGAGTATGAAGTTAAATATATAAAAGAAACTGAAACAATACAATATATAAAAGAGGTATAAGAATATGAGCAAATCAGTAGAAAGATTTAAAGAATTAACTATGTTAGATGGTGCATCAGGATTTGAAGGAGAAATTTCTAGCTATTTAGAAAAAAATCTATCTCCATATGCTGATGAAATTAAGTATGATAATCTTGGTGGATTTTATGCAATAAAAAAATCTAAAAATCCAAATGCTAAAACGGTAATGATAGCGGCACATATGGATGAAGTAGGTTTTGTAGTAACTAAAATCTTACCAAATGGATTTTTAAAATTTGAAACATTAGGTGGATTCAGAGAAGATGTTCTATTGGCTCAAACTTACACTATTACATCTTATGAAGGTAAAAAATTTACTGGAGTAATTGGTTCAATACCAAAACACTTTACAGCAGGAGTAGCTCAAAATGTAAAAATTAGTGATATGACTATAGACCTAGGAGCTTCTTCTAGAGAAGAAGTTCTAGCTATGGGAATTCGTGAAGGAGCTTTTGTAACTCCTAAAACATCATTTGAACAACTTACAGAACACAGATTTATGACAAAAGCTGTAGATAACAGATATGGTTGTGTTATTATTACAGAAATCTTTGAACAATTTGCAAATGTAGATTTAGATATTAACTTAGTAGTTTGTGCTACAGTTCAAGAAGAAGTTGGACTAAGAGGAGCAAGTGCAGCAGCAAATATGATTAAGCCAGATATATGTTTTGTTGTAGACTGTAGTCCTGCAAACGACATGGATGGATCAAAAACAAGTAACGGACGATTAGGAGAAGGGTTCTTAGTAAGACTAGTTGATAGAACTATGGTACTACGTCCAAATATGAGAGAAAAACTTGTTAACCTTGCTGAAGAAAATGAAATAAAATATCAATATTATACTTCACCAGGAGGAACTGATGCGGGTAATATTCACCAAGCGGTAAATGGTGTACCAACAGCTGTAATTGGTATTAGTGGTCGATATATCCACACTCATAATGCTATTTTTGATATTCGCGATTATTATGCAGCTAAAGCTATTTTAGGAAAATTAATTGAAACTATTGATGAAAAATTCATAGAAGACGTTAGAAAATAATAAAAATAAGCGAGGACAGATAGTCTGATCCTCGCTCTTAATTAATTATTGAATTTTTTTATCGATAATTGTTTTTTCGTTTACTGCGGCGATATCTATTTGGATTATCGTCGTAATTATCATTATAATCATAATTTTCACTATAATCGTTAAATTGATTATCATAATTATTATAGTCATTATTATCGTATTCATAATACTCATCTTCAAGGTATTCTTCATGGATAGTAGCATTTATTTTTATAATAATACCTAGTAATATACTATTAGCCATGAGTGAACTACCACCGTAGCTTATGAATGGCATACTAATACCGATTACTGGGATTATGCTAAGAGTAGAAAAAATATTGATGAAGAAAGAGAAACAAAAACTACAAATAGCAAGTAGTATAAAGTAATAACTATAATTACCTTGTTCACATTTTTTAACAATATTAAATAGTCTTAGTATAAAAATAAAGAATAGTATCAAGAAGAAAAATGCTCCAATAAATCCAAAGTTTTTAGCAACTATTGAGAAGATGAAGTCATTAAATTGCTCATCGATATAAGTCTTATTTTTAACAAATGTTCCAGTTAAACCACCAGTTTTTATTTCGCTTAAAACTTGAGTAATTTGATAAGAATAATCTAATGAATAAGCTTCGGGATTTAACCAAGATAAGATACGTTTTAATTGATATCCCTTTAATCCGACTAGTGAAAGTAGACTAGGGAAGTATAATGCTCCTAAAATGATAGTAGCTAGTACTACTAGTACTACCGAATAAATATTAAGTAAAGTTTTTTTATGAGTACTAACAAGAAATACTAAACCTAAGAATAAATATATAAAGAATAATCCATTTCCTAAGTCATTTTCTTTTAATACTAAAATGAACGGAATTGAAACTATAAGTAATATTTTTAAAAGTTTTATAGGATCACTATTATCTCTAAAGCTTTGTTCTTTAATTAATAAACTAATCATAGCAATTGTTGCTACTTTAGCAAACTCTGATGGTTGGATTGTGAATAATCCAAAGTTATACCAACTGCGTGCGCCATTAACAATAGGAGCCATGCTATTAGGAACTAAAAATATTCCAACTAGTAAAACTAGAGAAAATAAATATATACCTATGGTGAATCGTTCTATAAGATCAACCGGTATTTTTTGTAGTATATATATTATTCCAAGACCAATTAGGTAAAATACAAATTGCTTTAAGAATAAAGTTGGTGTAAGTCCATTGTTATATTCTGCTAAAGCAATAAGAACAAGGCTTGAAAAAGCAAACATAAAATAAAAAATTAGTATTGATAAATTAACTTTGTTTTTTATAAAATTTAACATAATTCAACTCCTTTGCTGTAATTATACAATAACAAATAAAGTTTAGCAAATCTAAATGTTGTTAAAGATAATTTTATATTATATTTAAATTACCAATAAAATATTAATACTTAAAGATAAAATTTAATTAAAATAAGAAAGGTTAAAAGATATGAAATATACTCCAATGATAGAACAGTATTTGAAAATTAAAAAAGAATATCAAGATATGTTTTTATTTTATCGCTTAGGCGATTTTTATGAAATGTTTTTCGAAGATGCTGTTCGTGCATCGAAAATTTTAGAAATTACATTAACTGCTCGTGATGGTGGGGCAGAAAAGATTCCAATGTGTGGAGTACCATTTCATTCATCAGCAGGTTATATAGATACATTAGTTAATAATGGATATAAAGTTGCAATATGTGAACAAGTATCTGAACCGGGACAAGGAAAAATTGTTGAACGAAAAGTAGTTCAAGTTATAACACCGGGTACATACATGAACTATAAAAACTATGATGAAAATAATTTTCTAGGTAGTGCATATATAAAGGATAATAATATCTATTTTGCCTTTTGTGATATTATGACAGGAGACAGCCGTTGTACAATTTTAAAAACAATGGAAGATCTTCAAGATGAAGTATTAAAAAATAATATAAAAGAAGTTATTAGTATAGAAGGTCAAAAGCTAGATATAAGTGCATATATAACTGAAGTACAAGAAAGTGATAATCTTTCAAAAGATAAAACTAATAATTTAAAAGATAAAAATTTAAAATTATGTGCAGATATACTACTAGATTATATTGAGAAAACACAAAATAAAGATATCTCTAGTTTAAAAGATTTCGAAGTTTACTTTAAAGATAAATTTGTATATATGACTAACTATTCTATTCGTAATCTTGAAGTGACGCAAAATATGGCTAATGGTAGCAAAAAGGGTTCTTTACTAAGCATAGTAGATAAAACTTCTACAGCAGCGGGTTCTAGAAAATTAAAAAATTGGTTAGAAAATCCATTACTTGATATTAATGAAATAAAAAAACGTCAAGAAATAGTAGGAGATTTTGTTAAACATTATTTTGAAAAATCAGACGTTAAAACTAGTTTAAAAGAAGTGTATGACCTAGAAAGAATTTCAACTAAGGTGTCATATAATATTGTAAGTCCTAAAGAACTTCTTAATTTAAAGAAAACATTAAAGCAAATACCGCAAATTAAGAATATTCTAAAAGGCTTTGATTCAGAAAAACTAGTGGATATCGCTAATAATATTGATGAATTAGAAGATCTTCATGATTTCCTTGAAAAAACTATTCATGAAGAAGCTGGTCAAACAGTAAAAGATGGAAATGTTATAAAATCAGGATTCAACGAGGAATTAGATAGTTATAAGAATGCTAGTAAAAATGGAAATAAGGTACTATTAGAAATAGAAGAACGTGAAAAAAATAGAACTGGTATTAAAAACTTAAAAGTAGGTTACAATAAGATTTTTGGTTACTTTATCGAGATTTCTAAAGTTGGACTTAAGAGTGTAGACCCAACTGAACTAGGGTATCACCGAAAACAAACACTTTCTAATTGCGAGAGATTTATATCTGAAGAATTAAAACAGGTTGAAGAACATATAGTTAACTCAAAAACAAAGATAGAAGAATTAGAGTTACAACTTTTCCAAGATGTTAAAATTAAAATTCATGAATATATACCACGTCTGCAAAGAGTTGCAAATACTTTAAGTGATATTGATGTTTTTGTTTCATTATCTGATGTGGCAGAAGAATACGGTTATGTTAAACCTGACTTTAACGATAATAATGTAATAGATATTGTGGATGGTAGACATCCAATAGTAGAACGTAATGTAAGCGCAGATAGCTATATTAGTAATGATTGTAAGGTTGAAAAAGATGAGAATATTCTTTTAATAACAGGACCAAATATGTCTGGGAAGTCTACATATATGAGACAGCTTGCACTAATAGTTATTCTGGCCCAAATAGGTTCATTTGTTCCTGCTTCTTCAGCTAGTCTACCAATCTTTGATAAGATTTTCACACGTATTGGTGCTAGTGATGATTTAGCTGGTGGGAAATCAACCTTTATGGTTGAAATGATTGAAGCGAAAAATGCCTTAGTAGAATCAACAGCTAATTCATTATTAATATTCGATGAAATAGGTCGAGGAACATCTACATATGATGGTATTGCCTTAGCACAATCAATATTAGAATATATAAACAATACTATTAAATGTAAAACATTATTCTCTACTCACTATCATGAACTTACAAAACTTGAAAATATTACCGAGGGAATAAAAAATATACACGTATCTGCTAAAGAAGATCATGGTAAATTGATATTCCTATACAAGATAAATGAAGGTCCAATAGAGAAAAGTTATGGTATTCATGTAGCACAGTTAGCTCACTTACCAAATGATGTAATAAATGGAGCTAATAAAATTCTTAAAGAGTTAGAAAATGGTAATAAGGGTAGTGAAGATTTAGTAAACAGTGAAAGCTATAATAATGTTCTTACAAATATAAAAGAACTAGAAGAGAAAATACGAAGAGAAGTACAAGTAGAATTAGAAGAAAAGCTTAAAAAACAAAAGAAAAAAGAAGTAAAAGAAGAAAAAGCAAAACATTATGCAAAACAACAATTGGACTTTGATGGTAACAATGAGAAGTTTGATTATATCAAAGAACAAATAGGTAGTATTAACTTCCTTGAAACGACACCTATGCAGGCATTTAATCTTCTTTATGAGATTCAGCAAAAATTAAACGAGGATGTGAAATAAATTAAATGGGAAAAATAAATATATTATCTGCAGAATTATCTAATAAAATTGCAGCTGGAGAAGTAGTAGAGAGACCCTCATCTGTTGTAAAAGAGTTAGTTGAGAATTCAATCGATGCAGGTAGTACAAATATCAAGATAATAATTCAAGAATTTGGAATTAAACAAATAAGAATAATAGATAATGGTAGTGGTATTTCAAATGATGATTTAGAAAGAGCATTTCTTAGACATGCTACTAGTAAAATAAGTGCAGATTATGATTTATTCCATATAGAAACACTAGGGTTTAGAGGAGAGGCTCTAGCAAGTATTTCATCAGTGAGTAAGGTTACGATTAAAAGTTGTTCAGGCGAAGCCCAAGGGAAAATGTTAATATTGGAAGGTGGAAAAGTAGTACAATCAGAATTTTATGCTCCTATTAAAGGAACAGATCTCAGTGTAGAGAACTTATTCTATAATACTCCTGCAAGATTAAAATATTTACGAAATCCACATACAGAACAAGCAAATATAACGAATGTAATTCATAAGTTTGCCTTATCTTATCCAAATATCTCATTTGAACTGCATGTTGATGGTAAAATAACCTTTAAAACATATGGAGATGGGGATGTTCATAAAATATTATCAAAAATCTATAATATGAGTGTAGCTAAGAATATGATAGATTTTAGTGGTAGTAATGATGACTATAAAGTTTATGGTTTTATTTCAGTTCCTGAGGAAACTAGAGCAAGTAAAAATTACATTCATATATTTATTAATGGACGTTATATTAAAAACTACGTGATACAAAATTCAATTATTGATGCCTACGGAACGTTACTTATGAAAAATAGATATCCATTATGTGTTATAAACATAGAAATGGATCCAATCTTACTGGATGTAAATGTTCATCCGACAAAACAAGAAGTAAGATTGTCAAAAGAAGCAGAACTAATAAGACTCATTAAAGAAATAATAGCTGAAAGACTTAGTAACTATACATATATTCCTCAAGGTATGAATAATGTTCTTACTAAAAAAGAAAAATCACGTATAGAAAAACTAGACTTCTTATCTGAATTAGATACTAAATTTGGTATAGAAGAGGATGAGGACATTTCTAAAAAACAATTAGAAGATAAAATAATAAATGAAGATGATTTTATTTTCGGTGAAGACAATTTATCTTCAGAAAATAATATTTCAGTTAATGATAAAAATGAAAATAATGATAATAGTTATTCTCGTAAGACAAATCGAGTTAAAAGTGACTTACCTAATTTAAGTTTTACTCCACATCCAAAAGATAAACGAAATAGATTTGGAGAAAAGCCAACTAAAAAAGAAATAGAAAATTTTATGAATTTCTCTAAACGAGATGAAATTGAATATACTGAGGACAAAGTAATTTTAGGCTCTGATTCTGAATTAGATAATAGTCATTTCGATGAAATAAAAAATGCTAAAATAGTTCAAGATGATGAAACTAAGGTAAGAACATTACCAGACTTAAAAGTTCTTGCTCAAATATTTAAAACATACATCCTCTCAGAAGCGGATAATAAACTATATCTTATTGACCAACACGCTGCAGCTGAACGATATAACTATGAAAAGTTACAACGTGAATTTAGTGACAGAAAAAATTATAAAAAACAAATGTTAATTCCACTTATGTTTGATTTTTCTGTAGAAGAATCGGCAGAAGTTAGAAATAATTTAGAAAAATTTGAAGAGCTAGGTATAGTTTTTGAAGAATTTGGAGATAATTCTTACGTTGTTCGTGAATTTCCTGGTTGGATAGAAGAAGATGAAGAAGAGATGATAAAAATTATTGTTGAAAAAGTTTTGAAAAATAATAATATTACATTTAATGAATTGAGAAATGATGCAATAGCTATGGCTAGCTGTAAAATGTCTATAAAGGCAA
>ERZ772932.543-NODE-543-length-20489-cov-3.475433_pt1 | contig 20489 bp, 19 predicted proteins | sample MGYA00511684_ERZ772932 | MGnify/ENA primary metagenome ERZ772932 (study PRJEB29015, sample SAMEA2738078) | human oral metagenome | biome: human oral; feature: human-associated habitat; material: saliva | place: China | collected 2210 ...
GTTTAGGTGGTGTTCTTTATCATTATTATACTAAAATTACATATCTTCTAGTCAAAAGATTCTCGTTTCCATTCATCCAGCTGCTCACGCAAACTACCTACTATTTCCATTTTTATTTCTAAAAGGCTACGTCCTTCAGGTACTTTAATAGATGCTAGTAGATCATTATAATCAGGAATCACCTCATCATTAGGATTATAGCGCTTAAATACACTAAGAAGTATATTTATATCTAATCCACGAGGCTCTGCATATTGTTGGATTTTCTTTACAAGTATACTTTCTTTCCACTCAGAAAAAGCTTCTTCAATATCCTTATTTGCAGGAATAAGACCGGGGACTAAAGTCTCATCTACAAATTGGAGCAATAGATTAGCAGCTTTAGCCTCACCTAACGCTTCTAGTTGAGCAATTTGCTCATGAAGTAAACGAAGTGTTTCGTCATCAACACATTGTACACTACCTTCTGTATGTACTCTATTTCCAATTAACTTCATAACTGTGGCTGCTGTAATTAATTCGGTTCCTTCAAGTTTGACATCACCTTGCATTGGATTAATAGCACCACCATCAGTTTCTTCCGCTGGGAATAAATTTCTGTATGCACCGGCATATCTTTGCCACTCTGACAAAGTAATACCAAAGGCATCATCATCCCATTCAAAAACATAATACTGTTTAACCCTATTAAGTTGAGCTGCTGCAGCACGATAAGCTTTCCCTATGATGGTTTTATAATCTTCATCATTTTCATAGATTTTCCAATCTGCCGGATTTAGAAATACTGCCTTCAACTCAGAAACAGCAATTGCAAATTTAGCTACGGCGACATCATATTCATCAACAATTGCTTTAGAGTTTTCACCGCCACTACTATATAACGATAATGCTCTATGAACGTTATCCTCAGTAATTCTAGGATATTGGAAATTAATAATAGAACCGAACTCTTTATCTTTCCCATATACACGATTAGTACGAGAGTAAGCCTGAATAAGCCCTTGTAACTCAAGGCTTCTATCAACATATAATGCATTAAGATATTTAGAGTCATATCCAGTAAGCATTTGGTCTGCAACAATAACTAAATCGATATTATGAGAATTCCGAGCAGAACCACCTTGTGCAGCTCGAGTTATCAAATCTGCAAAATAAGCATTAACCCCATATTTTGGATCATTTACATCAAAATGTACTTCTGTAAATGCTTCATAATCCTCAAACATTTCAGCATATGTAGCTTTGTCATTGCCAGATGGGTCATTCTCATCGCCCATACTAAACGTCATAGCAACATTGAAGTTAATCTCACGCTCTGCGATTTGTTTTTTAAATTCGTGATAATAGTCAACAACACGTTTCTTTAATCCTGCTGTTAATATAGCATTAAAGAATCGATTTTTAGAAGTATGGTCCCAGTCATCTAAAATTCTTGTTACTACACGCTTAATGTGTTCTGGATTATTATAGTTTAATACATCTAACTTTTTAGCTGCTAATTCAATCTGAAGCTCACTTAAATTACTAAACTTTTTCTTAATATCATCTTTAGTTTCTTTTGGATTCTCTTGTTCATAAGCATCCATTACTTGAATTTTTAATGTCTGATAACTAGTAAATTCACCAGTATTTACATAATCTATATTGAATCCTAATACATTACCATCATTAATGGCCTCATTGATAGTATATTGGTGCAATAGCGGACCAAATAACTTCTCAGTAGTATTTATTAATTCAGATTGTTCATTTATACGCCCATTAATTTGATTCTCTTCAAATAATGGCGTACCTGTAAAGCCATAAAAAAGAGCGTTATCTTTAAAGTAGTCCTTAATTAAATGCATCATATCACCCATCGTAGTTCTATGTGCTTCATCAATAATAAATACATACTTTTTATCTTTGAGAGATGTATCTTTACTATCTACTAAGTCTTTAACAAGATTAGCCATCTTATAGGTAGTTGTTACAACTATACCTCTTTGATCATTCTTAAGACTTTTCCTCAAGGCATATGTATAGGCAGTACCATCCACTTCAACAGGTTCATATGCAGCATAAGCCTTAAAAGACTCCGCCGTATGACTATCAAGTTCACGGCGATCCACCATAAATATAACCTTATCAAAGCCTATTCGAGTTGATAAAAATAATGCTGTCTTAAAGCTAGTAATGGTCTTCCCTGAACCAGTTGTATGCCAAACAAAGCCACCATGCTTAATTCTATCTTTATTATCAGCGCCTAACGCTGCCAATTCTACCGCTTGTAACGCATATACTTGATATGGGCGCATCAACATATGTCTTCTATTTTCAGGATTTACGGACTCATCAATTACCAAATAGTCACCTACCATTTGATGGGCCATAGGAATCATTAAGAAGTTTTGTATGATTTTCTTCCAGTCATTGATAGGTACATTATTTTTATCAGCCCAATGGAATACAAAGCTTGGATTAAAATCCTTTAATGATTTTGGTGTGGCAAAATAGCGTGTTTCTATTTCTGACATACATACCATCATTTGAGAAAAGGCTAGAAAATTATATTGATATTCACCATCCTCATAGTATCGTTTAAACTGTCCAAAAGCATAATCTAAACTTTTATCACTACGTTTTTGCTCAATATTAATTAATGGTAAGCCATTAATTAGTAAAATAAGGTCAAATCTATTTTCACCTTTACTACCATTTTTAGGAGATGTAACTTCCCTTGCGATCTTATAAGAAGAGTCTCCACCAGCAACTTCAGCCTTTTTAAAAATAGTAAGTGTTACTTGTTTACGCGTCACATCTGGATGAGGATCACGATATATTCCATCAATCTTTCCCTTAGAATCTTCCATAGCTAAAATCTTAGCGGCTTCATAAGAGTTTGCTATTTGATTGACCTGTTGCATTACTTGACCAAATTCATTATCTGTTAAAGGTACATTTTCTAATTGGTCTGCATTTAATCGATTTAATTCTTGTCTCCAGTTATTAATCAAATCTTGTACCGTAACAAGATGAGCATTACCATTTAACTCCTCAGGAGCTTCCCATTTATATCGTTGTAATTCTTGAACAACCTTTTCCTGGAAAGCTTTCTCTAAATGATCTTTTTTCTTGTTCCCCATAACACACTCTCCTTTTAAACAAACATCTCATTTAGATAAGCTTGTTTAAGATTTTTAAGTTTATCAAGCTTACGCTGATGAAGGGTAATATATTGATTATATGCTTCTATTAACTTTGATATTTGTTTTAGTTCATCAATATCAGGAGTAATCATGATATTAATTTCAGCCATTACATTATTCATTAATTTAGGATTGCCTACTTTAGAAACATATTTATATGCAACTTTATTTATAATTTCACTCACTGCATAACAGGCATATCCATTTTCATTAATGAGAACACCATTAACATTTGTACTATAAAATCGACCAGGTCTAAAATTTACCGTACCTGCATTTGCCCCATCTGTAGTCCACGTTATAGCATTCTCAAATAAGTATTCTGAATAATATCCCAACAATCCATTGTCTTTTGTTTGTGAAGAAAACACAGGATAAACATTTCCCCTATTTTTCTCTGGAGTAGTTAATGAAGCAGCAAGTACTTGTCCTCTTGTAACTTTAAATATTTCATTAACCTTACGCTGTTCCCAAGCGTCAGTAAAGCCTTTAAATCTACGTTTAGGTTTATCTTGACCTTCTTCTGGAAACATTTCTTGTAATAATGCTTTTTTAGTAGCTTGTAATTTATTAAGTTTACGTTTCTGAAAATCAATCATTGAATCTAGTTTAGAAAAAAAGCTACTAATCTTATTTTGCTCATCTAAACTCGGTATTACAATCTCTAAGTCATTAAGAATTTTTGAATTATAACTCTGTTGTTTCGTACCTTGAGTATACTTAATACCATAATAATCACCAATAAATAAGTACCAATTAAACAAAAAATCAGATGATATTAATGATCTTATCGGAAATAAAGCCATACAAGACTGATTTAAAGTAGTATTACAACCTAAAATCGCACAATTTCCTCGTGTTCCACTAGCTTCCAATCCTGTAATAGCAATAACTAAAATACCTTTTGGTATAATTTTTAAATTAGCGCTATCTAGACCTAATTCTGTAATTTTTTCAAGAGTATCATTAACTATGCCACAATTTAACTCTCCACTTGTTAACCAGTTAATTTTACCATTCCAATACTCACCTTTACTTCTTGATGGTGTTTGTCCATTATACATAGACATTAAAACAGTACCTAGTGTATGTACATTCCAGTTTTCCTTCCCCAAAAATTCTTTAAATCGTCGTTTGGGATTCTTTTTCTCTACTTGGTTTATCATTCTAATACCAACTCTTTCATCATTTCATCTATAGATTTTTCTATATTATCAATTTCTAAATCAAGAGATTGTAATGTATCAGAGTATCGCTTACTAAGCATAGAAAGAATTTTTAACTCTTTAAAAATAGGATTCTCGATAATTTTCTCCATCTCTTCTCCAATAGAGCCAAACCACTTATTCAACATCAACTGATCCACTTCTTTATGAGTCAACATTTCAAATCGTATAGATACTTTTTCGTTAAGAATTGCCTTATCTTCTTTAATAGACTTCTTAAGTTTTTTGATTTTTTCTATAAGAACATGCGTTTTTTTCACTAATTCATATATATCATCTGTTTTTGATAACTTTTTCAGAGTCTTATCTACAAGCGTTGCATCAAAAGAATCCTTGACATCCCCATCATCACCTCTTTTAAGTAAATCGTTTAATGCATAATACTCATCAGATGACTCCTCTTTTGCCGCGTCTAATAACTCACTTAACTCTGCTTCTAAAGAGTCTAAATTAGCTTGATGATTATCTAGTTTATTGCGTTCTTCGTGATACAAGAGACGTTCCATCAAATCATTAGGAATGAGCCGTCCCACAACACCCTCTTGTACAAGGTGTTTCTTCTTACCTGACCCCTTTGTAACCATATTAGGTTCTGTTATCATAGCAGCATCATAAAAACCATTTGCTGCAATAATTTCTAAATCAGAACTAAGTTTTTGCTGCCATAATTCAGCTAAAACCTGGTATGCCTCATAAGAATCAACCCATGGTATATCCACAAAAAGATTTTTTGCATCAGCCAGCATAGCCCCTTTTAAATCTGTCAAATTAGTTTCAGAAGTTACAGACTTTAACTCAGCCCAATATTTTTCAACAAACTTATTAATATTACTTTCTAAAGTTTTACGTTCAGCTTCTATATTAGGGCTTTCTAAAACTTCAGATTGTAAAGATTCAATAGATTCTACTTCAAAAAAGCCTTTTCGTACCTCTCTTAAATGACTATTTAAAATATGTTCTGCAATAGTCTTAATAACAAATAGTCGATTAAAATCTTCTGTGGGAATACCGCCATATAAATGTGCATCAACGTGGTGAGGAATCTCTGTTTCCATTGGTTCAACATAACGAGTGATATTAAGATTATAATCATTCTTCTTAATTTCCTCTAAGGTAGCCAAATGACTATAATTTTTAACTTCAATGCACCCAGTATACGTTTCAATGATACGAGCAATATCCTTTTCTTGAAGGGCATTTTGTTTCTTCCCTTTTATATAATATTGAGATGCATCGATTATCAATATTCCATTTCCAAGTTGCCGATTCTTTTTTAAAACAACAATACATACTGGAATATCTGTATTTGTAAATAGTTTCCCAGGCAAGCCAATTACAGCATCAATATAATTTTTTTCTATAAGACGCCTTCTAATAGCACCTTCTGCATCTCCCCGGAAAAGGACCCCATGTGGTAATACAATCGCCATTGTACCTTGTTGACCAAGATGATATAAACCATGAAGTAAAAAAGCATAATCACCTACAGAATCAGGTGGCATTGTTCCAACAAAGGAGAAACGAGGATCCGATACAGTGAGACCTTCACTATTCCAATTTTTAAGAGAATAAGGAGGATTCATAACAATAGCATCGAATTGGCAAGCCTCATTAGGTCGCTCTGGATCTTCAGGCCAATCTTGTGCTAAAGTATCTGCATTTCGAATGGTCATCTTTTCAGGTCGCACACCATGTAGGAGTAAATTCATACGAGTTAAATTATAGGTTGACGTATTCTTTTCTTGTCCATAATACATTAACTCTTTTTGTGCTTGTTGTGATAAATGCTGCTTGACAGTCAACAACAGAGAACCTGACCCAACAGCTGGATCATATATATTATTTATATACCCTGACGAGGTTATAATTTGTGCCAATACTTCACTAACTTGTCTTGGCGTATAGAATTCACCCGCTTTTTTACCTGAGGCCATAGCAAACATACCAATTAGATATTCATAAGCATCACCTAAAACATCACTTTTTTGTAATGCCACCATATTTAAATCAGCAAAAAGCGCTATTAAGCTTTTGATATTCTTACTACGTGCATTAAGATCTTTACCTAAAGCTTGATTCGTAAGATCTAAACTAGAGAATAAGTTTTCAAAGTCATCAGGATTCTGATTACTTGCAATCGTCCGCTCAAAGTTATTAAGTGAATCCGTCACAGTCTGCAACTCAAATCTACCTTCATTAATATCTCTCATCCATCGTTGGTAAAGATACTCTGGTGGTATATAGTATCCAAGAGGTTGACGAATTAGTTCAATATATTTGTCTTGATACTCTTTGTAAAGCCTTTCATAATGCTCTAATAGCTCTGATTCTGTTAAGTCATGCAACATTTCTGTAACACGGACTTGATCTAAAGTCTTATCGCTCAAGAACTTATAAAACATAAGGCCTAACATATAATCCATATATTGGCTAGCATTCATAGAGCCACGCAGTTCATTAGCTCCGTCCCATAAGCGTTTTTTTATTTCATCCGATGTAATCACGTGTATACCCACTCCTACTTTTGTTTACTCTAATTTAGCATACATTCACCTTCTATTTTATCATTAAGATACAAGTTCATCCTATGGGAATAATTGTAAAGTTAACATCAGGATCCTATTATCTAGTCGCTATAGTGCTATCTGTAAAAAAATAAAGGTACACTTGACTGAATAAGTGTACCTTTTACGTTGCTAACTTTATATTTTCCATATTTAGTTTTTATATAAATCTGTAGCAATTTCAAATAACTCTTCCTTTGATGATATATCATGTGCATAGACACGATTTAGCATTTCAACATTAGCATGCCCCAAAAATCTAGCTATGGTAGTATCAGGAATTCTTTTCTTCTTCATTATAGATGCCAGCGTGTGTCTAAAAACATGACTAGTAAGTCTTTTAGTAATACCAGCTTGTGTGGCTACAGAAGATAAATAGCGATTAAAGTTGTGTTTTTCTATCGGACCAGTTCCAGACCGATTAATAAACAACCAGGCCTTATCTTTTGCCTTTAACTTCGCTGCTTGTAATAAGGTAATTAGATTAGAACCTCCAATAGGAACATCACGTCTACTTGCTATTGTCTTTGTTTCCTTTCGACCATACTCAGAAGAATTTATTTTGCCCCATGATCCAGTAATATGAATTAAAGCTCTATTACCATCCAGGATTTCTACATCCTCTGATCTCAATGCCTGTAATTCACCAATCCTCATACCTGAGTCTAAGAGTAGTTCTATCGCCCATTGATTAGGACTTCCCACAATTACCTTTCTAATAGCAGCTACTTCATCACAAGTAAGTGCTTCTTTAGTATGTCTTTTCACATTTATTTGTGGTCTAACTAATCGTTCTGCATAATTACAACGTATTGCACCAATAAGGCTAAGGCGTTGTAATGTTTGACGCAAAATAACCATATGATTTTTTATAGAAGAATCACGAGTATCTAAATAGTCCTGTAAATCTTCTATGGTTAATTCTTGTACCTTTATACCTCCAAACCAGCTTTCTAAAGGCCCATTAATAATAGCAAGATACAGCTCTTTTGTTGCTGCCTGAATATTTCTATTAGTAAAGAATTCACGACAAAAGCTAACATACGACTGTTTCATTATACGTTCTGCAAGAGCCGTTACGCTTTCTTCTGCAGATCCATTTAAATATTGAGTTTTAAATTCTCCATTAGTTCTCTGTCTAATCAGTTTATTACGCTGATTTTCAGCTTCTACCTTAGAGATGAAACCTTTCCCCTTATAATAAACAGGTTTGCCCTGGTTATCATAGTATAAAGGGAAGTTTTTTATATAGTAATAGCGATTACCACTTTTTTGAAGAACGGAAGTAATAACCCCTATCGATTTAGGAATTGATTGACATTCGGTCTGTTTTAAGGCTTTACCTTCAGTATACCTATTGGTAAAATCGACTAACACAGCAGGGTAGCATTCCCTAATGAAGTCAGTTGCTACATCTTCAGGTATAACTAACGATCGACCTACACGTTTTACATCAACCATAAAGCCTGAAGACTTGAGCCCTTTTCGTATAGTCTGTGGGGATAATCTCAAAAAACTAGCAAGTTCAGAAATGAGGAGCCCACGATATGTAGTTAGCATAGGCTCATCATCTCCTTTCTAACTAATCATTGTTATATCATCCTAAAAACTTTATAGGTTGAAGTAGTTCACTACTATCTATAAAATCTTTCTCATAATTATGATTACGTGGAATTTGATTAGCAGTATACCAAATTAATTCATTACAAGATTTTTGATAATAATCTATTCCTTGTCGCATAAGGTGCTCCATCGTGTACAACTTTGCTCTTGCAGCATAAGCATCCTCTTTCGGCAATACAACCAGCCTAATCATTTGGCCGTTACCATACGATTCAATATAATTAGTGATCATATTCCTTTCATAAGGAATTATTGTCATGGAATCCTTCGTAATGAGTAAACATACTTTTTCTTCTACAGTTAATGTAGTATTACTCAAATTAATTGTTTGCATAATTATTTTCCTCCTTAAAGAAATCTAAATTCAATGAAATCATATATGGTCTTTGTTGTTCATCGACCATACGTTGAAAACTACTTCTCCACCGATAGTCTCCGTTCTTATTAGGCACTACTACCCCTTCATTTTTTAATACGTCGAGTAATACTGCATTGCCTCCAAGAGAGCTATATAGGCCTGAATTTATTTTACTAAATAGACTATGATCCATAAGACAAAGCTTATTATCCTCTATGAAACCATCAAATTCATTGGACCTGCTAAATTCCTCCTTAGTTCCAATTCGAAATTGATTTTGCCTAATTAGTCTTTTTAATTGTTGAAGAACTTGCTTTCTTGGACTATTTTGTTCACGTCGAGCAATTTGAGATTTGAATATATCTCTCACATATTGAGTAATATCTTCACCTTTCAACAACTCTATACCTAAACTTTCAGCAAATTCAATAAGTAACTCAAGAGCCCAAGAAATAATAGCTGCACTATCGAGTAATCGTGGACTTGATCCATATACCTCCTTATTTCTAACTAAATAGTCTTGATATTTTATAGATTGTTGATCATAAATTCGGAAAAAGTGATTTTGAAACCACTTTATCCAAAGCGTCATAAACGCAGCGCCCCACTGAGGATTTTCCTCAAGTAAAGAATGTGCATTATTAAGTAGCGTACCTCTATAAAAATCAATAAAGACTGTTCTTTGATATGCCGACTCAGACTTTAATAAAGTACGCTCACTTGTGATAAGAATACCACCAAAAACTTCACGATTCCCAACCTGTTCTGCACTGTTTATATTTCTTTTGTTATCTAACCTCTGATTCCCTCCCCAACGTACGATTTTATTCTCTAAATCAGATTGACTATCAGCATCTCTTCTCTTCGCTTTAGGATAAAAATCATCTACGATTCTTAACCTACTAGAAGATGTAATGAACTCATCTAGAGTAGAAAGAGTGGAGTCGGCCGAATGAAAATACTCATTTTCATCTTGCCAAAAGGCTTTTGCTAATATTCTTGCTAATGTAGTTTTCCCACTCATAGTCTCGCCTTTAAAGTTCAATACAAACTTCAAGCCACAAAGTCCAGCCTTTCTCAATGGAAAATCAACAAAAGATAACATGGTATAAACCAACCCAATCAAAAGAATGCCTTTTCTATTAGATAAGTCCCAATAATGCATCAAATAATTTCGAGCATCCTCTACATTATCATTTCCTTTACAAGACGATAGCACAGGAGCAACCTGACCATTAGGTAATTGTACATTGCTTCCATTAAATAAATAGCACGGTCTAAAGCGTCGCATCCCATTTTGAGTAATCTCTAATGTGTTGTACCAACCATCATCATGCATATAAACCTGAGGTTTTACTGGTGATTGCCCACATAAGATTTTATTTAATACCGATGCAAAATACATCTTAACTTTACTTTTTTGCCTATCATCTACATAGAACCCAGGGCAATTTGAAACAGCCTTAAGAAACTGTTTCTCCATATTTTGATTATCAATCCGAAGAATTCCTGTAGTACTAAACTTACTTTGTAATGAGAACTCTAATACATCAGATTGTTGATTATGTGTATTCTATTCAATTCTATAAGAATGAGGAATAATCATAAAATTACAAATTTCAGTAGATTTAGAGTGATTTCGACCATAATTAACATAAGATAATAAACCGGAAATAGGATCCCATATAAATTGTGGCTCCTCAGCTCTAATTACACCAGGAAATACCTGTGATAAATGCCCAGTCTGTTGTAAAGGTGATTCTATGTTTGGTTGTTGCACCATATTTGTAGCATTACTATTCTGGCATGGACCTACTGGATTAGTTCCTTTAGCAGCTTCTACTACAGATATCTTTCTTTCAGTAGAACAAATCTCTGGATTAATTCCTACTGAGTTTTGATAATTAGACGTTTGATGTATATCTTCAAAACGACCAAAATTTGCCCATGCTACTGATGCTTCATCTTCTTTAGAAATTAGAGAATTTGTTTCTTTTTCCATTTTCTCATTTTGATATTGATGGCAGTTATCCTCCGCTTTAGATAAAGAATCCATCATAATATTAGTTAATTCTTCATCAGATATTACAAACGTTTCTTTTGATTTTTCGGTATTCATATTTAAACCTCCAATAAATTTTAATTATGTAGGCGATCAATCACAACCGCCTGTTTCTAGTAAGCATCTTACCCTAAAATTCTGTTTTCATCGCTATGTAAATTTAGACGAAAAAATCCCACCCCAATCGGGGTGGGATGATTTGACACATTACTTTTAATTTACTATTCTTCTTTCCAAGGTAAAAACTCTGCTTTCATCCTCTTTATTTCTCCATTAAGTAAATCATTAGCCATTTCTAGACAGTTCTTATCTATAGCGCCAGCATATTCAGGATGACTAAGTGTCCGATATGTAAAATGTCCAAATGTATCAAAATATACATGCATTAGAATTTTCACTCTATAGTCCAAATTTTCATTTATAGAAATACAATAAGCTTGCCACTCTTCATAAATCGTATTCCTATCTAAGCTCCCTCCTCCTAAAAGAAGATAACATAACCATTCATCAATAATTTTTAGTTCCACATCCTGATTTTCTGATTTCTTCTCTACCGGTGTATCCCTATTAGTATCAATTCTTTTAAATATAGACTGCCATTTTAAATCGCTTTCTTTCTTTGTAGGAATTTCCTTACTAAATGATTGATTAATCAATTTAAATGGAACTTCTATTTGTGCCGCAACTTTGACTAGAATTCCGATTGAAACTAAAAGCTGATATAAATAGATCGGTAAATCTAATTTATCACTGTTTTTAATAAATTGATTATGCATATATGCAATAGGAATTTGCCAATTTTCTATCTGCTTCTTACAATCTTTCCCTTGTTTAATACTATTATTATCTATAACATTTTGAATAAATGAATCCTCAAACAGTTTAGTATTAAATTCAGATTCCAATATTCCCGTATGCACCATCAAATATTCTTCAATATCAGTTCTCCTTATATTATACGCTAACTTAATAGTATTTTTACTAAATAAATTACGAATAAATTTCTTTTGTGAATTATTTAACTCATTTTCAAAAGGAGAATTTTTCATTAAATTCTGAAGTACAGAACTTTTCCATTTAACATGTACCATCAAATTATTATAAAGATAATCATACACACCTAGCGGATTCTCTTTACAGAGTTTATATAGCAAAATATAATAGCAACGCATTTCTGGTGAATAAAAATCTAGTAATAATTTTTGATTATCCATTAAAACACTCGTGGCAATAACTTGTCGAACTTCTAATACTTTACAAGCCTGGTATCGATATAGCTGTACTAAAAAGCCTAATAAAAGGCCCCTACATGGTAATTCTTCTTTTTCTATCGGTCCATTTGCATAATGAAAGCAAGGTATTTTCTTAACATCCTGCTTCAGACTAGTCGCAATTTTCTTATCGATTTTCCATTCATAAACCCGAACCTTTTTATTTAATGCCTTAAGAACAGCCCGTATCAATTTAAACTCTTCACGATTAAACTTTAATACACCACCAAAAAAAGCTAAAAACTGTTCAAGAATTGATTGTGCCCCTCCACTAGGATCCATAACTTTATATGCAATAGTCATATCATTTTGCTTATCAAATAATCGATTAAGCTCAGATCGCTTTGACCATGATGTATCTTTTACTTCTTTAGAATTAGGAAATAACAATACGAGTAACCCATTACAAACAGTCTCTACTCCATTTCCATCATATTCAATCTCATTAAAAGGCTTCTCATTTCCAAGCGTCTTTTGCTTATACCAAATAGAAAAATTTGAATTAGTGTAGCCATATATAAAATAGCCTTTTGTAATTCAAGATCTTTAACTTTTTTTAATATTAACTCACTAGCACCTAATTCTGATTTTACATCTTCTGGATTTAAATCTGTTATACCGATAGCTAAATGCAAATGAACCGCTTCACAAAGATTACGTAAACACCTTGAGTATACACCATCTGTTCCCCCGAAAGACTTCTTATTTAGTACACGTTTCCCATCTTCTTCAAGCGCATATAATTTACGTATGAATTGTGTATTAGCTAGAAACTTATCAAATTGTCTCGTTGTGTTCCAATTAACTTCCTTTAAATTTAGAATTTCTTCCAGTGCTGGATGTGAAAAAAACGTATTCCAATTTATTGTGGTTTCTTGACTATCAGAATCTTTCAAAAATAATTCAAACGATTTTGGATATACTACTTCAAAATCTAAGTCTACATTATAAGAATCATAATCATCATTTTTTTTATTTTCTCTTATTAGCTCCCACCAACTAGAATTTCCCATATATACACTCCTATAAAATTATCTGACAAAATGACAGACAGATTATACTATTAATAAAAAAAACAATAAAATTTACCCTTTATATAAATTTTATTCTATTCTACTCTTGTTTGTCTGTCATTATATTCTCCTATAAGAGATTTTATATTGTCATTTTATTAAAATAATAACAACAAAAAAATATAAGAGAGATAAGAGGAGTATTTTATCACAAATCACATTGATATTGTTAATCACTACCGGCGCAATATGCCGGTAGTGATTTGTGATAAAATAGTACTCTTATCGAACGCTAAAAAAATAAAAAGAGAGATAGAATTATACCATCTCTCTTATAATTCATTCATCCATTACTTGATCAACTATAGCTGCTATTGCAGCAAGAATAATGGTTATAACTGCTTTATTCATATGATTCCTCCATTAGGCTACTCTGTGATGTTGTTTTTGACAATTCATACATAATGCTTCGCCATAATTATTTAAAGAATACGAATGAACTTTACTTGTTATACCAGTACCACAATCACTACATACAAAAGCTTGATTACTAGAAGCACTTTTTGATTTTGATACATGATTTGATGTATTAGGCTTTGACTGTACTATGGGTGTTGCTGTTGTAACTCGTTCGTCAACAAACTTATCTGCTTCTGGATCATTTCCAGTAGCTACACACAAAGATAACATGTAAGCATATTTAATTGCTGCAGTTTCAGCCTTCATGACGGCCTTATCACCACTATCTTGCCCTGATCCAATACCAGTAAGCACTACGCTTTCATTTGATTCACAATCATGTAAAGTAACATGAGCCTTAATTGTTGCTAGCTTATCTATATTACCTTTTGCAGTTGAAACCTCTCTCAAATCTAATAGTTCAATATCTACAGTAGTGGCAATTTGTAATTCACAAAGAGCGGTATTTACCATTTCTAATAAATCAGCCGACGTTACATATGTATAGCCATGAAATTCATTAATTCCGCTCTTAGCAATATATCTACACTTATCCATAACAAGTGCTAATTTTTTAAAAATTGTTGATTCCATTCTATCTTCCTACTCTCTTAATAAATTCCGAATAATTGATATGCCATACCTACTAAAGCCTGAGTAAATACATTATCTACAACCTTTTCAGATAGAGAACTATCAAGAAAAATAGGTTTTAACTGTATTTGACGATAATTAGATAGCAAGGCTTTCCAATCTTCCTTATTGTCTGTAACGCTGAGATAAACTGAAGGATAACTCATTCTATTCTCTAAATCTAATCCTTGTAAGCGAGTAAGGAAATCACTAGGGCTTTCTTTATCACATAGGGTTGCTTGTGCAAGCAATAATTCATGCCACCATAAATACCCTTTAATACCTTCACTTGTTTCAATAATAGAAATTAGAGAATTTTCTGTTTTCTGATGATTTCCCTGTAATGGATGTGGCCAATAGTCAATTACGGAAAACTTAGACTTCTTTTTATGCAATGCAGACGAAAGATCACTAATAACACTAACAGGCATTGATACCATATACAAATATTCACGTTTTCCAATAGTGCGTACAATAAAGTCTTGTACATCTTTTCTATGCTTTCCCAAAATCCTATTATATTGCTCACTAGATACAAATTCTGCTAGCTCTATACGATTACCTTTATCTTCCATGGGCAAAAGATGCGTAGTAACAGTATCAGTAGATACAATTCCAAATTCAGTTGTTCCATCATCTAGTACTTGAAATACATTTTCTAATTCATCAAATAGCTCACCCTCACGATTTAGGTGATATATTTTCTCCACAATGGCACACCCTTTATCTGCATGGAATCGTGCCCCATAAATCTTATCTACATCCACAATAATACAACCTACTTTTTTCATTTTATTTACTCCTTTTATGCAATTTCTTTTAAAATATTCATTTGTTCAGCTAGAGCTCTACATTGAGAAGATACAGAACAATACCCCTCACATTTTCTTCCATGCCAATTTTCTTTTGTAGAACACAAAGCAGGCACCTCATTATTTTGAAGTGCCTGCTCTAATCGACTTGATTTGATTTCTATATATTTTTTTAGCCAATGATCGCTAATCTTATTGATTGGAATAAGATACACAGAATCAGTAATACCTCTTTCGGCTGCAATACGTAAACCTGAATCACGACAAAGAGCCTGAATCACCATATCTTTTACTTCATAGCCAGCAGTTTCTAATAACATCCGATATGTATTTAACTGAATAGCCCAATCCATGCGGTAATGGACACCATCATATCTAAACTCTTTTTTTGTCTTAGGTTGTCCTTTCTTAAGACCAGACTTATAGACTTCACCTGTAGGTACATCAACTTTATAAATACCTAATGCTTTCATCAACTTATAGGAAGATGTTACCTTAAAGTCCCCTAGCGTATTATCTTCTTTAGTTAATACTTGTCCGTATAAATCCATCTGTCCACTTGTATTCGATGTATATAATCGCTCCTCTGAAAGCATATTACCATCTGTATGATTTTCATTTATCGTGTGGACAGCAGTACCATGAATCGCATATAGTTGGTCTTTAGGATTTACAGCATACTCATACGTCTTTTTTAAGTACTGTTCTCTAGTACCTACTAGTAATTCTGTAATAGATGGTTTATCTAACTTTCTATCCAAGCTTTTAGCGATAGCTCTAAGTGTAGGTAAAAACATACACCTTTTATTTTCAGAGCAACTTAATAAACATTTTTTAATAGGTACTGTTTGTCCTGATGGACAAATAAATTGTGTAGCTGGCATAGTATAGCCTCCTTTTACCTAGCATTAAGCATAAAGACATTCTTCTGGTAATTCGAATTCATGAATATAACAACCAAAATTATCACTTCGTGTTTCTAACCAATTTTCTAATTTTGTAAGCATTGTCTTATGCTTATCCTCTCGATTAATCCCGGCCTTAGAAAATTTAGTTAACAAATATTCTTTTAGATTATCCTCATTAGAAAAATATTGATCTTCCTCTTCGTTACCACACCAATAATAGAAAAGATATTTATTATCTAGAAATTTATGCTCAACATCACTATTTACATAAATTTCCATTCCTGGTTCCTCTGCAGTATACACATATTGAATCTCTGAAAAAGCATCAGAAGATAACAGTAAGTCAATATCTTCTATATGTGGCACCCACGCCGCCTCTGTATACATGTGGAAAAAATACTCATCGTCCGCTTGTTGAAGCTCGCCACAATCTATAATAAAGTTTCGTTTATCCTTAATAAGCTCCAAAGAGGACTGATTCTCTAAGCGTTGTAATAGTTTAAATAAAGTCGTATCACACTTGAAACTATCTAGTGTAGATTTCACTTGCTCAAAAAGCTTTACTATCTGTTCTCTATTTGTAGAGTAAAACACAATATCATTCATACAATAATTTGCCATAACAAAAACCTTTCATTTCAACCAATAAAAAAAGACACCCTAAGAGTGTCTTTTTTACTTTAAGCTAAGTAGTATCTGAATCGATAATCTATGCTGTAATATATGCTATTATTTAGATTCTTCGTTGTTTTCTTGCTCAACAACTGGACTTTCTATTGTTTCTTGGTTTGATTCTGTTTCATCTAAAGCAGTATCATCATTACTATCTTTAGAGTCATCACTTGCTATACCCAAAACAATCAGAATAAGTATTAGTAAAATAACGATACCTATAATAGTACCAATAATCCAATGGTTTGAGAAAAAGCTTATTAAGAACCACCAAATAAAATAGTTAATAAAGTTATACAAAACTGCAAAAATAATGAATGTCTGGATTTTCTTCCATAAGTAATCAAACGGACCACTTGTAAAGACTATAGAATTGCTATACCAGGCTTTAGTAGAACGCCAAGCTAACCATAATGCTATAGGTGAGAAAAGTAACATAATAACTTGACTGATTGATTGAATTGTACTTTCTTCCATAAAAATCCCCTTTTCCTAACACTTTTTTACACTACCACATCTGCTTATCTTCCTCTGTAAAAGTAAGCAATAATACGACATCAATGCTCAACCCTTCGGCGATATCAAGTAACATAGATAAAGACACATTATTGTTATACTTTCCGCGTTCTATTCTCCCTAATGTATCAGCGCTAATACTGATTCTCTCTGCAAGTTCAGCTTGTGTGAACCCACGCAAAGTACGATAATAAGCTATTTTTGCACCTACTTGGCGAAAAATTATAGTTCTTTTAACATCCATGTCTATGACACCTCCTCTCTGTAAAGCACCACTATTATTTTTACATACTAGCCTTTTCATCTCTACAGCTACATAGCCCATAAATACGGATAGATAGAACACTTTTCTGTATCTCTAAAATGGAAAGCCTATATAATTTGAGTTATCACCTTATATTTTCATCAGAAATATGGAATAGTTCACTATGTATTCAGATTTTCCCTTCTTCTGAAAAACTGTAATATCTACCAGCTCCAATAATAATGTGATCTAAAAGTGGTATATTAAGAATCTCTCCTGCAACTTTCATATCTTTTGTAAGTTTACGATCTTCTTCACTTGGCTTAACACGTCCAGAAGGATGGTTATGGACAATGATAATACTTGCAGCTTTAAGCCTAATAGCCATAGAAAAGACACATTTGATATCTGTAATAGCAGCAGTTGTATGCCCTATTGATACATCATCATACTTAAGCAATTTATTATGATTATTTAAATACAAAACTCGAATATGCTCTGTCTCAAAATATTGCATATCTTGCATAGACTTATAGATATCTAGAGGCCTAGATGCATCAGATAATCCATTAATTTTCTTGGCTTCTAAGTCTTTAATTAATCGCTTAATAGCACGAAGTTTCTTCATGCCATTAGGCCCCATGCCATATGAATTTCTCCACTCAACATCTTCCGCCTTAAATAAAGCAGAATACCCATCACCATATGTTGTAATGATCTCCTCTACCGCCGTACGTGGTAATAATTCAGCTAAAATTTCTCCAATACTACATTCAGACATAATAAAACCTCCTAAAAAAATAAATAACTAAGTCTTGATTCAAATAGATAATATACAATCGAATTTATCCACTATTACACACTAATAATGAAATTTAAACTAATTAGGGATTAAAAAAAGCAACATACTATTAATGAATAAGAAAGGAGGTTGATGCGTAATGTATATCGACAAAAAAGTATTATATGTCGCCGAAGTGGCTTCACTTTTAGGATGCTGTTCACAAGTCATCTATCGATTAATCGATAGTGGTAAGCTTGCTGCTTACAAAGAACCTGGCAGAAAGTGCTGGCGTATTACAGAAGAAGCTCTTAATGAGTACCTACAAAAGTGTCAGAAAAACTATAGCAATCAACAACGACGTCATTAAATTATTTCTAATTACTATAACTCATTTAAAATTTATATCCTCCTTTTTTCATCACCAAAATAATCAATAAGGAGTACAATCAACATGGATTTTAATGGTATTAATGAAATCTTAACCGTAGAAGAGGTTTGTGATATTCTAAGAATCGGTAAAAATGCTGCATACAACTTAATAAACTCTGGAGAAATAAAATGCTATCGATATAATCGGGTATGGAAGATTCCTCGTATTAGTGTAGACGAATACATGGAACGTATGAGAAACAGCTATTTCAAGCACTAATAAAGCCCCATAGGCATATGCCTATGGGGCTATTTATTGACCATAAATTATTTCTCATCAAAGAATTCATTTGCTTATCAGATAAAACTATATTACAATACCTTCGGACAAATACTCCTCGATGGTAGAAAGGAGATTATATGTTTCCAATTCCTACCGGTAAAGGAAGTATATCTAGTATTCTACAAAAGAGTGGAATTCGCTATTACTACCTTCGTAATCTACCTTTATATACAGATGAAAACGGAAAAATTATAAAGTATAATTCTAAAGGGTTTACAAGCAAAAAAGCTGCTGAAAAACATCGTCAAAAAATTATTATGGATCGTGATGAAGGTGTTTATAAACTAAACTATATCAATGAATTAACAACAAGAAAGTTAAAACCAAAATCGTCAAATACTGCAACGGATGAAAGCTACTACTCTTTTTGTCTCCGTTTCTTTACAGAACGAGATAATGCAACTGCTACAAAAGAGTCCTACCTTCATCTTATTGAATCACGATTTAAACCTTACTTTGGTAAAATAGCCATCAAAGACCTTAATAAAGGGTTAATACAAAGGTTTATTGATCAGCATACAACAGCTATCAAAAACACCTTTGTTATATTACGGCAGACTCTACGAAAACTATATAGTTTAGACTTAATCCCTCAGTACTTCTATGATGGACTAATCAAACCCAATACTACTGCCCCGCTCCATCCTAAACAAGCGTTAACGCATGAAGAAGTCAATTTATTTTTAAATTACTTTAATGGGCACAATCTAGAGTATGCAATATTATTATTGTTTCAAACAGGCATTAGAATTGGAGAATTACAGGCTCTATACTGGAATGAAGTAGAGATATTAGACGATAAGCATGGAAAACTTCATATCAACTCTTCATGGGGCAAAACAGAATTAGGATTGGCCCGTAAAGCAACTAAGACAAAAAGTAGCAAACGAGTAGTTCCTTTCACTAGCTCTAAGTTAGTTAAATTATTATTAAAAGCCAAAGAGAACTCTAATAGTAAATGGGTATTAGCTAATCAAGTTGGAACAGGCCCTATTGAAAAAAAGAACTTTACTAATCGCTACTTTAAAGCAGTTGGCAAACGACTCAATATTAATAAACCTCTTAGTTCCCATGTAGCTCGTCATACCTATATTAGCCATCTTGTAAATGCAAACGTACCATATACCACTATTGCAAAATTAGTAGGCCATGATACAACAGAAATGATTATAAAGGTCTATGCTCATCCAATCAATGATGAAAAAGAAGAATTCCGATTAGTAGAGAATATCTATCTATAATTTGATTTTTAACTCAAAATCGATAGCATATTTAATTGCGTAAACGATTGCGTAAATTTATGCTATCGGAATATGCTATCGCACTATTTCAGGATAATAAAAAAGTCACTACAAAGGCTATAAACCCTTGCAGTGACTGCACTCTTAGTGGTGATCCAGGAGGGATTCGAACCCCCGACCCACGGCTTAGAAGGCCGTTGCTC
>ERZ772932.549-NODE-549-length-20331-cov-10.890018_pt1 | contig 20331 bp, 16 predicted proteins | sample MGYA00511684_ERZ772932 | MGnify/ENA primary metagenome ERZ772932 (study PRJEB29015, sample SAMEA2738078) | human oral metagenome | biome: human oral; feature: human-associated habitat; material: saliva | place: China | collected 2210 ...
TGGCCACAACAAACTCCTTCACCAAGAATCGTTGCAACCACCACTAGAACCTAGACAGTAAACGCACCAATCACCCCTAAATCTACGTTTAGGGAAGTTTGTGCTCTGGCCACTAACGCCACCACCGCCGTGATGGCCATGATCAGCAGTGAGGTGGAGGCGGCGCGTTTAATGGGTAAATGCAGCACTAAAGTCAGTGCCGGCACTATCGCAAAGCCGCCGCCCACCCCAAAAAATCCGGTAAGTGCACCGGTTACGGTGGCCACCAAAGCCACCCGCCACAGCGGCGCAGCCCCAATTGAGGTAACCTCCCCCATTGCTGAAACCGCCCCTAGGGCCGGCGTCGAGCTAGTGCCACCTGCGTTATCAGCCGCAGCTGCGCCGTCGTCGCTAAAGACACCGCTGCTGCCAGCTCTAGCCGCACCCCTAAACAGGCCCGGATATGCGCGGCGCAACATCACCAGCCCCACACAGATCAGCAGCAGGGCGAAGGCGTACATCAATAAATCTGCGCTCACCGCCTGGTTAGCCAGTGAACCCAGCCAGGTGCCCACAGTCGCTAAAGCCGCAAACACTAAAGCGATCTGGTAGCAGATAGTGTTTTTACCGATGCGCCCGCCCAGCGCCGCCAGAGCAGTAAACAGCACAATTACCAGTGAGGCACTGGTAGCCTCATGGGGCGCAACACCCAGCAGATAGATCAGCGCCGGCACCGATAGGATCCCTCCCCCAGCTCCCAGTGCCCCCACTACCAGGCCGATAAGCGCGCCAACCGCTAAAGCTGTCAGGATCATGGCTACTAGCCTAGCGCTCCCAGTTTTAGCGGTGGCTGGCACAAACGGGCAAAACCAGCCGCAACCGGCTAACCGGTCACAACCGGTCACAACCGGTTAAACCAGGCAAACCGGCCGCGCCGGCTAAAACTTAGGCTGATCAGCGCCACTGCCCTGGCCGTAAATGCGCACCATATCCGCTATCGGCGCGGCTGGCTGCGGCAAAACCGCCTGGGAGATGATGGCCTCAACATCCAATGCCGCCTCTGCAGCCAAAATCTGGGCCACCGCGTGCAGCAGGGGCAGCTGCTGGGTTAACAGCGGATCGTTAAACTGCGCCACCAACCTAACCGCGAGCGCTGCTGCGCTTACGCCTTCGACGGTTTGTTCGAGGTCTTGCATTTCTTTGTAGGCTTGGGGGGCGCTTTGGCCTTGGCCTAGGCGGGTGCCGTAGATTTTGTTGCGTCCTGATAGGCCGGTGACTTCGAGGTCGCCGATGCCGGCGAGGCCGTAGGGGGTGTCAGTTTGGCCGCCTAGGTTGGCGCATAGTTGGCTCATTTCTTTGGTGGCTTGGGTGAAGGCGGCGGCTTTGAGGTTGTGGTGGGGTATTTTGGTGGCGGTTTCTAGGCCGTCGGCGATGCCTAGGGCGATGGCGTAGACGTTTTTCATGGCTGCGCAGAGTTCTACGCCGATTTCGTCTTGGCTGTAGGTGGGGGCGTAGTTGCCGCTGTTGGTGTTGGCGGCCCAGTGTTGGGCTTGGTCTTGGTCTGTGCAGGCGAAGATGGTGGCGGTGGGTAGGCCTTGGGCGCATTCGTTGGCTTTTACGGGGCCGGCGATGGCCATGATTGGGGGTAGTTGGAGGCCGGCGGCTTGGGCTTGGGCGCGGATGGCGTCGGGTAGGAGTTGGATTTGGCCGTTGGGGGCTACGTTGAAGCCTTTGGCGCTGAGCCAGAGGGCTTTGGTTTTGGTGATTTGGGGTAGGGCGAGTTCGGTTATGGCGTTGACTGCGTGGCTGGCTACGGCCATGACGGCTACGTCGGCGCCGTCGAGGGCGGTTTGTAGTTGGTTGGAGCGGTAGGTTTGTACGCGGGGGTCGATGGTGGCGTTGATGCGTGGGTGGGGTTGGCCGTTTTCGATGGCGTCTAGTAGGTGGTCGTCTAGCCAGGTGCCCCAGAGGCGTACTTGCCAGCCGGTGTCGATTAGGGGGCGGGTTAGGGCGCTGCCCATGGCGCCGGCGCCGAGGATGGTGATGGTGTACATTTTTTCTCCTTTGAAAAGTTTTTAGGCGTTTTGGTTGGTGCGTAGTTGGTCTAGGTTTGCGTTGATTTGGCGTAGTTGTTGGTATAGCTGGCTTTGTACGGCGGCGATGGGTTGGTAGCGGGCGTGCATTTGGGGGTTGGGTTCTATGGTTTGGCCGAATTGAGCCATGGCTTTGGCGCTGGTGGCGACGTCGGGGCCGGTGGGTGTGTGGGGGGCGTGGGCTTCGATGGCGGCCACGCTTAGGACGTTACCGGCGCCTAGGGCTGAGACTTCGTCGGCTAGGTGTGCACAGGGCATGACTTTGAGCCTTTCTGATCTTCGTCGATCGCTGCGCCGCAACACTTCTGTGTGCTGCGACACGGGTAAGTCTAGATGACTTTAAGGCTCAAAGTCAGTGTCAACTGGTTTTTTTTACGCATCGACTCCTAGGGCTACTGCACAGATTAGCGCCCGGGCGTCGTCTACGTGTCCGTGCAGCATCTGGTAGACGGCTTCAAGCAGGGGCGCGTTAAGGCCTAACTGTTGCACTAGTTGGTGGGCGATTAGGGCTGCTGGTGAGCCTTCGATGGTTAGCCCTTGGGATTGCATTTGTTCTAGGGCTTGGCGTGGGTTTTGGCCGGCGCCGACGGCGTGACCGTATAGCCGCGAGCGCCCGGCGGTTGAGGTTAGTTGTAGGTCTCCCATGCCGGCAAGGCCGTAGGCGGTTTGTAGGTCGCCGCCTAGGGCGTGGCATAGTGAGGCCATTTCGGTGACTGCTTGTACGAAGATGGCGGCGCGTAGGTTGTCGCGGGGTTGTTCATCTGCTGCGCTCATGCCGTCGGCGATGCCTAGGGCGATGGCGTAGATGTTTTTTAGGGCTGCGCAGACTTCTACCCCGATTTCGTCTTGGCTGGGGGTAACCGAGTAGTTGGGGGTGGTCACGGTTTTTGCGTAGCGTTTGGCTAGTTCGTAGTCGCGGCAGGCGAATACGGTGGCGGTGGGTTTGGCGCTGGCGCATTCGCTGGCTTTTACGGGGCCGGCGATGGCTACTAGTGGGGGTAGGTTGATGCCTTTAGTTTTGGCGATTTGTTTGATTGCCTCTGGTAGTAGTTCTACTTCAGTTTCGGTTTGCCAAAAGCCTTTGGAGGTTAGCCATAGGGATTCGACGTCGCCTAGGTAGGGTCCTACTTGTTCAAGTACGCTGACGACGGCGCCTGAGGCCACTGAGATTACTACTACTTGGGCTTGGTTGACGGCTTGGGCTAGTTGGCCGGCACGGAAGGTGGTTACGGCGGGGCTGATGGTTTCTTTTAGGGTGGGGTGGACTTGGCCGGCGTCGATGGCGTCGAGGATGGCGTCGTCGTAAATCGAGCCCCATAGCCGCACCTGCCAGCCTGCTTCAACCAGGGGGCGGGTAAGCGCGCTACCCATAGCTCCAGCGCCTAGGACCGTAATTACCGCCATGAATATCTCCTTTTGTCGCCTAAGTTACAGTTTAAACGGCTTTGGGGTGTTTGAACTAGTAAATATCAGGTTTTTATAACAAGGGGCTTTTTAAAGCAGTGTCTATATGCAGCTAACTGCGGCCTCCCTTTAGGGAAACCGCAGTTGCTGCGTATTTTAAGGTGACCTTTAGGCTAGTAGGGCGTCTACGAAACCTTCCGGGTCAAAGGGGGCCAGGTCGTCTGGCCCCTCCCCCAGGCCAACTAGTTTGACGGGCACGCCCAGTTCACGCTGAACGGTTACCACGATGCCGCCCTTAGCGGTGCCATCGAGTTTGGTTAGCACGATGCCGCTGACGCCTACGGCTTCGGAGAACACCTGGGCTTGGCGCATACCGTTTTGGCCGGTGGTGGCGTCTAGTACCAGTAGGATTTCGCCGACGGGGGCGATTTTTTCCATGACGCGCTTAATTTTGCCTAGCTCGTCCATTAGGCCGGCTTTGTTTTGTAGGCGCCCGGCGGTGTCTACTAGCACCACGTCGACGCCGCTGGCTTGGCCTTGCTTGATGGCGTCGAAGGCTACCGAGGCGGGGTCTGCGCCTTCTTTGTCTGAGCGCACTACCTCTACACCTACGCGCTGACCCCAGGTGGTTAGCTGCTCGGCGGCGGCGGCGCGGAAGGTGTCGGCGGCCCCCATAAGCACCTGCTTGTCTTGGGCTACCAGTACGCGCGCTAGCTTGCCGCAGGTGGTGGTTTTACCGGTGCCGTTAACGCCCACCATCAAGATGGCGGCGGGGGCTGGTTCACCGTTGGTGCCCTGGGTGGGTTCAAGGTTGAGTGAGCGGTCCATGTCGGGGCCTACCAGCTCTAGAAGCTGCTGGCGCAGAACCTGCTTGGCGGTGGCCGGATCGCGACTATCTAGCACCTTTAGCTGCGTGCGCAGCTTATCCATCAGCTCAGTGCTAACCTCCAGGCCAAGGTCGGCGGTCAGTAGGCTGTCTTCAATTTCTTCCCAGTCAGCCTCAGAGAGGTCACCGCGAGAAAGGACCGCCAAAACTGTGCGGCCAAAGCTTCCCGAACCGGCCAGGCGTGAACGTAGACGCTGCATACGCCCGGGGAGTGATTCGGGGGTTTCGTACTGGCTAGCTGGTTCAGGCTCAGATTCTTGCGGCTGCGTGGAGGCGCTGATTTCAGGTCGAGTTGGCGCAGGTGGTAGCTGCTCGCGGCGACGCTGTAGGGTCCGCAAACCAAAGCCGACCCCCAGCACCACCACCAACGCGGCGATGATATAAAACAAAAGACTGTAGTCCATGAGCTCAGTCTAGACTTAGGCCCCCTGGCAGGGCAGCTAATTAGCCAAGCAAGACGTGAAACATTACCGAGCCCACCACGGCCAGCATCACGGCCCCCACAAACACCGACCCCACCGCTGCGATCAGTGCACGTTTAGTCTCTTTAAGTACGGGCTTGGTTAATTGCATTTTCTCCCCTTTAAAAGAAAATCTTGCCGCGAAGCGGGGAGATGGGGATTTACTCTGCCCCGCTTCGCGCCTTGGACTCTTACACCCTAAACCTGCTCCTACCAGCATGAATAGGGGATTAAGCCCTATGCAAAAGATTCCGGTGCGCGCAGCTGCTAGGCAAATGCTAGTTCTGGGAACCAGATAGCCACCTCACGCTCAGCTGAGGCAGGCGAATCTGAACCGTGCACAATATTCAAAATGGCCGGCGTGTCCCAGGCGCGGGCCAGGTCACCACGGATCGTGCCCGGGGCGGCCACGGTGGGGTCAGTGGCGCCCATCAGAGAGCGCACCCCTTCCACTACACGCTGACCTTCAACCACCACGGCCACAACCGGCGCGGAAGTCATGAACTCAACCAAGCCCGGGTAGAAAGGCTTGGAGACATGCTCGGCGTAGTGGCGCGAGAGAATCTCTTCAGTGGCGTTTACGATCTTGAGAGCTACCAGCTTGTAGCCTTTAGCTTCGATGCGGCGCAGCACCTCACCGGTTAGGCCACGGCTGTAACCATCGGGTTTTACTAGGACCAGGGAACGTTCAACTTGGCTCATGTGCCTTATCTTGTCATAAAACCCCTCCCCTGGCGGCTACTTGACCTGGAAGTCTTCCACAATCTCAGTGTTGGGATAACGCTTCAAAGTAGCATTAGTACCCTTGTCTTTACAGAATTTAACTAGCGGCACGTAAAGCTCAGGCTCATCCTTGGTGTCCTCAAAATCAAAGTGGATGGCCTCACCCTCGGCCGTAACCAGGTCAAACTTAATGGAGTACTTGATAACAGTTTTACGTTTACCGGTAAATGAGCGGCTGATATAGCGATCAACCTCGGTTTGACTGTAGTTATCACAGCCTTTAATAGCAATTACATCCGGGCCAGAGATAGCGTCAGTAACAGGTTTAGCTGCTTGTAAGGGCACCTGCATAAAGGAAGAGACTTCAACCAACGTTAAAATCAGGGCCCACTTACGCCACCTAGAAGTATCCTTACCTGCAAAGTTAGCGCGGGCATTCCACAGGCAGCTAATCCACACTGGCAGCACTAGCAAGCCCACTATTAACGGCCAGCCTTCAACCAAAAGCTTTGTGCCCAGGTTTTCTGGACCAATTTTAGGCATGAAGTTAGCAAAGACCACTGCCGCAACTATGTAGCAAAAAACCAGCAAGACACCTAAAAACACCGGCAGACAGGATCCTGTCGTAGGCTCCTGGCTTGCCTGATTTAGGGATGTAGTACTCTGGTTTGGGTAGGGGCCAGAAGTTGGTGGGTTTACACTCACGGACTAACTCACTTTTCTTTAACAATAAACTCTTTAATGATACCGGTGTGCGGGTAGCGGCTCATAACGGCGCTAGTGCCCTTGTCTTTACAGAACTTAACTACCGACGCATAAAACTCTGACTCTTCCCGACTATCAGTAAATTTAATATTTATACTTTTACCTTCACTCGTGACCAGATCAAAGCTAGTGAAGTAGATATAATGAGTATCTTCAGATTCGTCTGTGTGTCGGTTCTCTTTTCTAGATCCCCAACCATGCTCTTCTTTTTCTGTGAAATAGTTTTGACAGCCCTTAACATTGATCACTTCAGAGCCAGAAAAAAGGTCACGAACCGGAGCGATAGCACCAAATGGCAAGGGCACAGCGCAGGCAACTTCAGATAATACTATAACCAATATGTAGTTATGCCATTTAGATAATTTACCGTCATCGCTACGTTTGCTCTGCCGGGCTTTTTTAATACAGAAAAATAATAGCGCAGCTAGCACTAACCCCAACGGTATAGTGAAAGAGTTAGTCATAAGTTCTGACGTCAGCGATTCTGGACCAACCCTTGGCACCACTGCGTGCACAATACTTAGGAGGGTCAAATATATAGGCCCTGAGAATATGACTGCTGCAAATATTTTCTCCGAAGGACGCAAATTCTAGCTCACTTTTCTTTAACAGTAAACTCTTTAATGATAGCGGTGTGCGGGTAGCGGCTCATAACGGCGCTAGTGCCCTTGTCTTTACAGAACTTAACTACCGACGCATAAAACTCTGAGTTTTTCCGACTATCAGTAAATTTAACATTGATAGTTTTACCTTCAGTGGTGACCAGATCAAAGCTAGTGAAGTACACATATCTAGTATTCCGAGAGCTATCTGTATGCCTATTCTCTTTCCTAGATCCCCAACTATTCTCTTCTTTTTCTGTGAAATAGTTTTGGCAGCCCTTAACATTGATCACTTCAGAGCCAGAAAAAAGGTCACGAACCGGAGCCACCGAGCCAAGGGGCAGCGAAATAATACAGGCAATTTCAACCAGAGCTAGAAATAACGCCCAGCCTCGCCATTTAGATAACTTACCGTCACCAATACGTTTGCTCTGCCGAGCTCCTTTAATACAGAAAAATATTGCCGGCGCCACCACTAAACCTACCGGTATAGTGAAAGAGTTAGCCATAAGTTCTGACGCCAGCGACTCCGGACCCACCCTTGGCACAAACTCACGCACTATCCAAGTTAAAACTAGGTAGCCAAAAAACAGCATAATAAATAGCGAGGAGATAACTCCAGGCGAAGAGTCTTTAGATTTTTTGCTCACAAGCTAGCCCTTCACTATAAGGTCTTGAATGATCTGTGTCCTGGGATAACGCTTCAAAGTAGCATTAGTACCCTTGTCTTTACAGAATTTAACTAATGGCGCATACAACTCAGGATTGTTTTTAGTATCTAGATCAAAATCAAAATGAATTGCCTCGTTACGGGTTGTGACCAGATCAAACTTAATGGCGTATTTAAAGTTAGTTTTACGTTTACCGCTCAATGAACGACTAACGTAGTGGTCGATTTCAGTTTGGCTATAGTTATCGCAACTCTTGATAGCGATTACATCCGGACCAGAGATAGCATCAGCTACAGGTTTATCCGCCCCTAGTAGCGGCGTCAGTATTAGGCAGAAGATTTCAACGATTATCAAGATAATTGCTAAACCTGCGGCTGTAGAATTACTAAGACTTTTATATAGGCTAGCCAGCAGCACCGGCAACAGCGCTATCCCTACCACTACCGGGGCGCCCTCCACTAAAACTTTTGTACCCAGGTTTTCTGGGCCAATTTTAGGCATGAAGTTAGCCCACACCACTGCTGTAATTGGGTAGGCAAAAATTATTGCTGCAATTATTCCACCAATTAAAAACACAATCAGGCATGACGCTAGCCGTGAGAACAGAGAATCCGATGTACTCGATGAGCTTGGTGAAGACACACTTGCGGAATCTGAGGAGCCTGGTGAACTCACCGAGTTTTCCGTCACTACTTGATTGCCTTTCTTCTGACGTTATTTGTGACCTCTTAATTAGGCCCTTTAAAAAGTTTGACGGCGCAGGGCCGCTACCGCTAACCCTACGCCGTCGACGTAGCTATTTCTTTGGGGAGCTTTCCCGATCCTTATTTATTTCTTGAGACCAAATAGTTCTCGCGCCTGGGCCGCTAGAACCACTGAACCCAAGATCAAAACCCCGCTTGAAGGCAGCGGATCGTCAGAAGATTCAGCTAGCTGCGCCGCTAAATCAACCGCATCAACCAGGTTGGTGGCGCTACGCACCCGATCAGAGCCAAAGACGTCGTCGGCAATTTCCACCAGATCATCTAGCTCCATAGCCCGAGGCGAATCCATAGGCACGCAAACCACAGCCTCACAGATCGGCTCAAGCTCAGAAAGCACCCCTTCCACATCCTTATCAGCCATGGCCGCATACACCAGCACCAGGTGCTTTAAGGGGAAAGACTCTTCTAAAGCAGTGCGCAATGCAGTCACGCCGTGGGGGTTGTGGGCTGCGTCCACCAGCACAGTGGGGCTAGTGCGCACCACCTCAAGGCGGCCAGGGCTAGTGACCTGGGCAAAAGCATTTTCAACAATCTGCGCCGGCAAAGCCCTACCACCAAACAGGCTTTCAGCAGCCGCCAGAGCCAGCAGCGCATTGTGGGCCTGATACTGGCCGTGCAAAGGCAAAAACACGTCCTCATAAACCGCTGCGGCCGTCACCAAAGTGAGCATCTGCCCGCCCACAGCAAACTGTCGGCTAGCTACCGCCAGTCCCCCATTTTCACGGGCCAAGCTTTCAGCTTGCAGATCCATGCGGGCATCAAAGCTGACGTAACCACTTACATCCTGTCGCAGCAGGGCGCGCTTATCTGCTACTGCCTGCAAAATCTGGGCTTGGGCCTCCTCAGGCTGGGCCGCAGCAATAACTGTGGCACCAGGTTTGATAATCCCCGACTTTTCGTAAGCAATTTCCTCAATGGTTGAGCCCAGCCAGCGCTCATGGTCGCGGCCGATAGGGGTAATCACGGCGGTGGCCTGATCTAGCACATTGGTGGCGTCCCAGCGCCCACCCATACCTACCTCAACAATGGCCACATCCACCGGGTAGTCAGCAAACACGGCGTAAGCCATCACGGTGAGCACTTCAAAGAAACTCATGCGCGGCCCACCGTTTTTGGCGCTGTGGGCGTCAACCATTTCAATTACTGGGGCTACATCCTCCCAGGCAGCAATAAATCCTTCAGCGCTGATGGGCTCCCCATCTAGAGCGATGCGCTCACGGATAGTGTGCAGGTGGGGACTGGTGAAACGGCCCGTGCGCATACCGGTGGCGGCAGCTAGCCGCTCGACCATACGCGAGGTGGAGGTTTTACCGTTAGTGCCGGTGATGTGTACAGCTTTAAAGGTTTTTTGGGGGTTACCCAAATAGTCCAAAGCCAGCTCCACCCGCTCCAAGGAGGGCTGTACCTTGTGCTCGGGGGCGCGAGCCAAAATTTGCGCCTCCACCTGGGCTAGGCGCTCACGCACCCCCTGCTCATAGGCGGCGCGCGCTAGGGCTTGGCGGTGGCTGTCTGCTTCGCCTGGCTGGCCCTCACCCTGATGGCTGTGACTGGGCTCGTCCGCCTGCCCCTCCCAGTCGGCATCAACATCGCCCTCAAGGCCTAAAAGCACCTCATCTAAGTCGCCACTGCCCGCTAGCAGGGAACCCTCCACCAGGGCGCGGATGGCTTGGCGGTCCTCCTCCTCAGCTGCAGCCTGGGCGGCCTGAGCTGATTGCTCACGGCGGGCAGCTTCAGCCACAGAAATCTCGTCAAGCTCCTGGGCGGCTTCCAAATACTCATATAGTTCCGGGTCAATGCCGCGCGGATCTGCTTCACTCATGATGCTAACTTTCTGTGGGTTTTTAGCTATGAAAGCGGGCGAACTGCCATAAGCAGCCCGCCCGCAATATTATCTACAGGCTGGTTCAGATGCTGGACTTGGCTAGCTCAACGCTAACCTCATCACCATCTACCCCAACCACGCTTACGCTGGCAGCGTTGGTCTCAGCGCCAATCAGGTCAGCGAAACGCTCAGTCCAAGCCGCCTTAGCGGCGGGCACCAGCACCGTCAGGTCAATGGTGTCAGCCACCAGCAGGTCGGCGGCCTTACGCTCATCTTGCACCACACGGATCAGGTCACGGGCCCAACCTTCAGCTTCCAGCTCCTCATCTAGGGCAGTGTCCAAGATGACGAAAGCACCCGAAGCTAGCGTGGCCGCCACCAAGGAGGGGTCTTCAACCTCAATCTTGGTGGACACGTTTACCGCCTCACCGCTTAGCTCCACCGCCTGGTCTGCAACCACGACGCCGGGGAAGCGTACGCCCGCCTCACTCAGCTCCCACTGACCAGACTTAACCGCAGCAAACAACTTACTGGTGGCCTTACGCACCTGGGGGCTAAAGGCCTTGGGGTTAAGCGACACCTCCTGCTTTTGGGTGTAACCAGACTCGTCAGCGTGCAGCAGCTCAACCTGCTTGACGTTAACCTCCTCAGCGATCAAGTCACTAAAGACAGCCAACGCCTGGGGCTCAGTGGTGGCCACAGTCAACTTACGCAGCGGCTGACGCACACGCAGCTGGTGGGCCTTGCGCAGACCCAGAGCGGCAGACACAGCGGCGCGGGCCTCATCAACGGCACTTACCAGGGCGACATCGTCAACATAGTCAGGCAAAACCGGCCAGTTAGTTAGGTGCACCGAGCGGCCCCCAGTTAGACCACGCCAAATCTCCTCAGTGGTCAGCGGCGCCAAGGGAGCCATAACCTCAGTCAGCGTACGCAGCACCGTAACCAAAGTGTCGAAAGCCAGCTTCTCGCCGGAGACAAAACGTGAACGTGAAGTGCGCAGATACCAGTTGGTGAGCACATCAATGAATTCACGGATCGAAGCGCAAGCACCGGCCAGGTCATAGCTGCTTAGCTGCTCATCAACCTGGGCGGCTAGCTCCTTAGTCAAAGACAGAATGTAGCGATCCATAACCGCCAGGCGCCCCTGGGGGCCAAACAGGCTCTTGTCGCTTAGGTCCAAGCCGGGAGAAACATAGCCGCCGTCGCAGGTGGCCGCATACATGTTCAGGAAGTACCAGGTAGACCACAGCGGCAGGTGGATCTGACGCAGCGCGTCACGCACCGCCTTTTCCTTAACAATCAGCGTGCCACCACGCATAACCGGGCTGGAAAGCAAAGTCCAACGCATAGCGTCAGCGCCGTCGCGGTTAAAGACAATGTTGACATCGGGGTAGTTACGCAAAGACTTACTCATCTTGGCGCCGTCGTTACCCAGCAAAATTCCGTGTGAAACACACGAGCGGAAAGCCGGACGGTCAAACAGAGCGGTAGCCAGCACGTGCAGGGTGTAGAACCAACCACGAGTCTGGCCGATGTACTCCACAATGAAGTCACCCGGGTAGTGGTTTTCAAACCACTCACGGTTTTCAAAGGGGTAGTGCACCTGAGCGAAAGGCATAGAGCCCGACTCAAACCAGCAGTCAAACACGTCAGAAATACGACGCATAGTGGACTTGCCGGTGGGGTCGTCCGGGTTAGGACGGGTGAGCTGATCAATGAAGGGACGGTGGAAGTTAGTTACCTCCACCCCAAAGTCAGCCTCCAGCTCAGCCTTGGAGCCGTACACATCCACGCGCGGATATTCAGGGTTGTCGCTAACCCACACCGGGATAGGAGCCCCCCAGAAGCGGTTACGGGAAATAGACCAGTCGCGGGCGCCAGCCAGCCACTTGCCGAAAATACCGTCCTTGATGTGCTCAGGCACCCAGGTGATCTGCTGGTTTAGCTCCACCATGCGCTCGCGGATCTCAGTGACCTTAACGAACCAGGAGCTTACGGCCTTGTACATAAGGGGCTTGCGGCAGCGCCAGCAGTGCGGGTAGGAGTGCACATAGGACTTTTCACGCACCAGCACGGCGCGGATCTCAGGGGCGCGGCGGGCGATCGGGCCGGCCTGTTCACGCAGGTCAGCCACCACGTAGCGGTTCGCGTCGAAGATCTGCATACCTTCGTAGTCGCTGACCTCACGGGTGAAGATACCGCCCTCATCAACGGGCAGCACCACGCCGATGCCGTACTCCATGCAGGTCCACATGTCGTCTTCACCGAAGGCGGGAGCCTGGTGGACCAGGCCGGTACCGTCAGTGGTGGTCACGTAGTCGGCGGCGATGATCGACCAGCCGTTGGGGCCGGGGGCGCCACCCTGCGCGCGACGCTCAGGGGTGTCGAAGTAGTCGTAGATGGGGTGGTAGTGCGTGCCTACCAGCTGCGATCCCTTATAGGTGGCGACGACGCTCGGCTCCTCACCCAGCTCCTTGGCGTAGGCGCCAATTAGGTCTGAAGCGATGATTACGCGCTCACCAGCCAGCTTACTGTTGTGGGCGGCGTCGACCTCTACCAGCGAGTACTCAATTTCCGGACCCACCGCAACGGCGGAGTTAGAGGGCAGGGTCCACGGCGTGGTGGTCCAGATCAGTGCCAGCTCAGGGCGCGCAGAGTCTTCACGTAGCTTCTTTTCTAGGCGCAAACCAACCGTGACGGTGTTGTCGGTGCGGTCCTGGTAGACGTCGTCATCCATCTTGAGCTCGTGGTTGCTCAGCGGAGTGCGGTCGTTCCAGCAGTAAGGCAGCACGCGGTGGCCCTGGTAGGCCAGGCCCTTGTCGTAAAGCTGCTTAAAGGCCCACAGCACCGACTCGGTATAGTCGGGGTCTAGGGTCTTGTAGTCGTGTTCGAAGTCCACCCAGCGGGCCTGGCGGGTGACGTAGTCTTCCCATTCCTTGGTGTAGCGCAGCACCGAGGAGCGGCAGGCCTCATTGAACTTTTCGATGCCGATGCCGCCGGGGCGGGTGATCTCAGTGACGTCCTCAATGCCTAGCTGACGCTGGGCCTCAAGCTCTGCGGGCAGACCGTGGGTGTCCCAACCAAAACGGCGCTCAACGCGGTGGCCTTTTTGGGTCTGGAAGCGGCCCACGGCGTCCTTAGCGTAGCCAGTGATCAGGTGACCATAGTGGGGCAGACCGTTAGCGAAAGGCGGGCCGTCATAGAAAACGAACTCGTTGTCTCCATTGCGGCCGGTCGCACGGTTTTCAACGCTGGCGCGGAAAGTGTCATCCTGCTTCCAGTAAGCCAGGATTTCTTCCTCAATGCGGGGCAGGTTCGGGGAAGCGGGAACTGCTTGGCCCGGGCGGTGAAGCGGATAGAATGCGTCGCCGTTATGCGCAAAGTTGGACATTTTGCCTCTTGAAGTCCTCGTACGATCCTTGTCACGAGGACGACCCAAGCTAACCCTAAGGCCAGCTTTTAGCCGCGGTACCACCTCGCTTGCCCAGCGCCAGCCACGCAAAGCCCGGTGGGGCCTTGCAGCTAGCAGCCAAAGCCGCTTAATTGGCGCTATAACGTTGCGACCGTCCGGTTCTACTAGGGGGCCAGCGCGTTTTGCAGCAGAGCCAACTAGAGCTAACTGCCAGTTAACGCTAACCCCGGTTCTTCCGGAAGCTCACCGGTGATATCCGCGAGTGCGGCCGGGTCAATGCTTATGCCCTAGCATTTTATGGCTAGGTTCTTATGCCTGCCACATTGTAGGGCGTGAGATTACCCGCAAAGTGCCGGCAGCTTACGCAGCGTGCCGGCAGTTTAAGTGTGGCTGTGGGTGTTGGTTAAAGCGCTGCAGTATTTAAGGCAAGCGTTGCACGTTTAACGTGTGCCTGGTGCGCATATGGGGCCGTGATCGTGAGAGAATCAGGTTTATGTCTGCAAATTCTTCCACTGGCAACGCACGGTTTTTTGCGTCCCAGACGCACACGCCTAACGCTCCTGCCAAGGTCAGCGCTGATGGCCTAGAGCAGCGTTGGAACGAAACCTGGTCTCAACAGGGCACCTACGACTTTGACCGCAACGCTGAGCGGCATGAAGTGTTTTCTATTGACACTCCCCCGCCCACTGTTTCTGGTTCACTGCACGTAGGACACGTCTTTTCTTACTCCCACACTGACACGGTGGCTCGTTACCAGCGTATGCGTGGTAAGGCTGTGTTCTATCCCATGGGTTGGGATGACAATGGCCTGCCTACTGAGCGTCGCGTACAGAACTACTTTGGGGTGCGCTGCGATCCTTCGCTGCCTTATGTGGAGAATTTTGAGCCCCCGCATGTGGGTGGTGAAGGTAAGTCCATTAAGGCTCGCGATCAGGTGCCCGTTTCGCGCCGTAACTTCGTGGAGCTATGCGAGCGCCTAACTCTTGAAGATGAGAAGCAGTTTGAGGATCTGTGGCGCACTCTTGGTTTGAGTGTGGATTGGTCTTCTACCTACCAGACTATTGGTGAGCGTGCCCGTAAGGTGGCGCAGGCTGCGTTCTTGCGTAACTTGGCGCGTGGTGAGGCTTACCAGGCGCAGGCTCCGGGTCTGTGGGATGTAACTTTCCAGACTGCTGTGGCCCAGGCTGAGTTGGAGAGCCGCGAGTACCCGGGTTTCTACCACCGTTTGGCTTTCCACATTACCGACGCCGAGGTGGCTGCTAAGGCTGCGGCGGCGGGCGCCCCGATTGAAAATGGGGTTGATGTTTATATTGAGACCACTCGCCCTGAGCTGCTGCCGGCTTGTGTGGCTTTGGTGGCTCACCCCGACGACGAGCGCTACCAGCCCCTGTTTGGCACCACGGTTTCTAGCCCGGTGTTTGGGGTTGAGGTGCCGGTGCTGCCTCACCCTGAGGCTGAAAAGGACAAGGGTGCCGGTATTGCTATGTGCTGTACCTTTGGTGACACCACCGATATTGACTGGTGGCGTGACCTGAAGCTGCCTTTGCGTGCGGTGCTGCGTAAGGATGGGCGCCTGGAGCTGGAGACCCCTGAGTGGATCACTAGTGAGTCGGGCCGCCAGGTTTATGAGCAGATGGCTGGTAAGACTACTTTCTCTGCCCGCGAGGTGCTGGTTAAGCAGCTGCGTGAAAGCGGCGAGATGAGTGGTGAGCCCACTAAGACGGTGCGTCAGACTAACTTCTTCGAAAAGGGCGACAAGCCTCTGGAGATTGTTACTTCGCGTCAGTGGTACATCCGCAATGGTGGTAAGCCTTGGACTAACCCTGCTAGTGGCAAGGATCTAAACGCTGAGCTGTTAGAGCGTGGCCAGGAGCTTAAGTTCCACCCTGACTTTATGCGCGTGCGCTACGAGAACTGGGTTAAGGGTCTAAACAATGACTGGCTGATTTCGCGTCAGCGTTTCTTTGGGGTGCCTTTCCCGCTGTGGTACCAGGTGGATGCTAACGGCGATGTGGACTACAACGCCATCATCACCCCTGATGAGAGTGCCCTACCGGTTGATCCCTCTAGTGACGTGCCCGCAGGTTACAGCGCTGAGCAGCGCGGCGTTCCTGGTGGTTTCGTTGGCGAGCTAGACATTATGGACACCTGGGCTACCTCTTCTCTGTCTGCCCAGCTGGTTTCTGGCTGGCTAAATGATGAGGATTTGTTCAAGCGGGTTTACCCGATGGATATTCGCCCCCAGGGGCAGGACATTATCCGTACTTGGCTGTTCTCTTCCGTGGTGCGCGCCAACCTTGAGTTTGGCGCCTTGCCTTGGAAGCATGCCGGTATTTCTGGCTGGATTTTGGACTCTGACCACAAGAAGATGAGTAAGTCTAAGGGTAATGTGGTCACGCCCAAGGGCCTGCTGGAAAAGTATGGTTCTGACGCGGTGCGTTACTGGGCTACTTCGGCGCGTTTGGGTCTAGATGCGGCCTTTGAAGAGGCACAGATTAAGATCGGTCGCCGCCTGGCTATTAAGATCCTTAACGCCTCTAAGTTTGCCCTGTCTATGGGTCTTCTGCCTTGGGACGCCGATAAGGCCACTAAGGGTAGCGCCCCAGCCCCGAGCCTGGATGCTAGCGAGGTTAGCGAGCCGGTTGACCAGGCTGTGCTGCTGGGCTTGGCTGATGTGGTCGACGCCGCCACGGCCGCTTTTGACAACTTCGAGCACGCCCGCGCCCTGGAAGTGGCTGAGTCCTTCTTCTGGACTTTCTGCGACGACTACATTGAGCTGATTAAGGACCGCGCCAACGACTTTGAGGGCAACCACCGCCCCGAGGCTGTACGTAGCGCCCGCACTACCCTAGCTATCGCGGTGGACACCTTCGTGCGTCTGTTCGCCCCGTTCATGCCGTTTGCCACTGAAGAGGTGTGGTCTTGGTACCGCACCGGCAGTGTGCATCGCGCCCCCTGGCCCACCAGTGACTGGCTGCGTGAAGCTGCTAGTGGAGCCGACGGCGAACTAGTGGGCGCCGTCGGACAGGTGCTAGCCAGCCTACGTAAGCTCAAGTCTGAAGCTAAGACCAGCCAGAAGACCCCGATCTTGGAGGTCACCTTGGAGCTGCCCGAGCAGCTAGCTAAGCAGGTTGAGCTGGTGCGCGCTGACCTGATTGAAGCCGCCAAGGTAACCGGCGAGTTTACGGTCAACGCTAGCGACAGCTGTGAAAGCGCCACTGTGGTTTCCTCAACTTTGGGGCAGGCTCCGGCTAAGCAAGCCCCAGCTAAGCAAGCCCCAGCTAAGCAGGCTTCGACTAAGCAGGCTTCGACTAAGACCTGGGCCGAGATTTTATTCCCGGATGCCGATAAGAACCGCCAGTAGCCACGCCATCTGGTAAATCACCCCGTTAAAAGCGGTTGGTGCTCGATTTTGTTCACCGAGTACCAACCGCTTTTATCTACCAAACATAATTTGTAGAATTCCTACAAGGCTAGTAGAACCCTACAATTTGTTTTTTCTGCAATAATGGGGCCGTGACTCAAAGCCCTGCTCAGATTGCTGCCCAAACCTCGTCACCGCTCATTCATGAGCTAGAAGAAACCTGGAGCGTGCCATGGTTGCTGGCCGACCGGGTTAAGCGGCTACCTGACAAGCCGCTGGTGGCCAAGCGTAACGCCGCTGGTGACGGTTGGGATGAGGTAAGCGCCCGCCAATTCCAAAGTGAAGTAGATACCCTAGCGCGCGGCCTAGTTGGTCTAGGTCTAGAAGCTGGTCAGCGAGTGGGCATCATGGCCCACACCTCCTATGAGTGGATGCTTATCGACATGGCGATCTCCCGCGCCGGGCTGGTTAGCGTGCCGATCTATGAAACTTCCTCTTCTGAGCAGATCCAGTGGATTCTAACTAACGCACAGGTGCGTCTAGTTTTCACTGAGAACGCCAAGCTAGCCAAGCTGGTTTACCAGGCCTCCCAGGAAGCCAAGCAGCAGGTTTCGGTGTTCTCCCTGGCCGATGAGGCTATTGCCAAGGTCAACAGCGCCGGCGAGAACATCGACATGGATGTGGTGGAGCAGCGTACCAAGGCCCTGCGTATCGACGACATTTACTCCATCGTTTACACCTCGGGCACCACCGGCCGCCCCAAGGGTGCAGTACTAACCCACCGTAACGCTGCTGGCCTACCCCATAACGGTGTGGACTGGATTCCCCAGGTGCTGCGCGGCGAGGATGTGCGCCTGCTGCTGTTCTTGCCGCTAGCCCACGTCTATGCGCGTTTCTTGCAGCTGCTAGCTATTGGTGGCGACGGCGTGGTGGGCCACTGCGCAAACGTTAAGACCCTGCTACCTGACCTACAGTCTTTCCACCCCACCTACCTGCTATGTGTGCCGCGCGTTTTGGAAAAGGTTTACAACGCTGCTGATGCTAAGGCCGGCTCGGGCACCAAGCTGAAGATTTTCCGTTGGGCTGCCAAGGTGGCTATTACCTATTCGCGCGCTCTGGATGAGGCAGGCCCCTCTACTTCTTTGAAGCTCGCCCACCGCGCGGCTGACCGCCTGGTTTACTCCACTTTGCGTTCCATGCTGGGTGGAAACGTACGCTACGTGATTTCTGGTGGCGGCCCGCTAGGTGAGCGCCTGGGTCACTTCTACCGTGGCGTGGGCATGAACGTGCTTGAAGGCTATGGCCTGACTGAAACCATTGGCCCTGCCACCGTTAACACTGCGGTGCAGTCCAAGATTGGCACTGTTGGCCCGCCGGTTAGCGGCAATAGCGTGCGCGTAACTGTAGATGGCGACATTGAAATTAAGGGTATCGGCGTTTTTGCCGGCTACCTGAACAATGATGAAGCCAACGCGGAAGCTTTCACCGCTGACGGCTGGCTGCGTACCGGTGATATTGGTTCGCTCGACGAGGACGGCTACCTGCGTATCACCGGACGCCGCAAGGAACTGATCATTACTGCCGGCGGTAAGAACGTAGCTCCGGCTATTTTGGAAGACCGCCTGCGTGGTCACCCGCTGGTAAGCCAGGTGGTAGTGGTTGGTGACAACCAGCCTTTCATCTCTGCCCTAATCACGCTGGATGCGGACATGCTGCCCCAGTGGCTTAAGAACCACGGTCTAGAAGAGATGAGCGTGGAGCAGGCCGCGAAGAACCCTGAGGTACTAGCAGCTCTAGACCGCGCCGTCGAACGCACCAACGAGGCCGTCTCCCGAGCAGAATCTATCCGCTCTTTCCGCGTGCTCACCGATGACTTCACTGAAGCCAATGGTTTGCTTACCCCCTCGCTGAAGGTTAAGCGCGCAGCGGCACTGGCTAAGTATGCGGACGTAGTTGACTCTATCTACGCCTCCAAGGCCAGCTCCATGCCCACCGACTGACACACAGCACCTGTAAACACAGGTAACCACACTCAAACACAGGTAACCACAGTCAAATACAGGTAATTTCATCCCTTCCCTATAAAAATAACGCGTATTTTTATAGGGAAGGGATGATTTTAGGTGTAACTGTAAGGGATAGTTCTAGATGTAAACCTTTTGGCTATAACTAGTGGCCGGGCAGATTTTAACTGCAACGACGACGTCGCCCCACTGCCCCAGCCGGCAAGCAGCTACAGGCCGGCAAGCAGTTACATGTAGTTAGTTGCCCCGGCCTTTAAGCCGCATAGTCTCACGCCTACCCCGAGTGTTATCCCGGCTAGCAGTGCGTTGAGATTGGCGTGCCAAACGGGCGTCACGGTTAAGTTCGTTTCGCTCAGACTCCCGGCGCATTCGCTGGTAGCGCTCCAACACCTCTGGGCTTAAGTCGCCTTGGGTTAAAGCCTGACCAACAGCGCAGCCAGGCTCACCACTATGGCTACAGTCGCGATAGCGGCATTGCTCAGCCAGGGCAGCGATCTGCGCGAAAGTTTGGTCTACCGCCTCAGCGTCCGGGGTGGCTCCCAAAGCCCGAATTCCAGGGGTGTCAATAATATTTACCTCCCCCTGCAACAGTTGGCGCGAAGTGGTGGTGTGGCGGCCTTTACCGTCCGCCGCCCGCACTTTACCGGTAGCGAGGCTGGTCCCTAAAAGCGCATTAGTGAGCGTGGATTTACCTGCACCTGAGCGGCCCACCAGCACTAAAGTGTCCCCGGGGGTAAAGCTTTCTTTTAGCTCAGCTACCGCCTGGGTGTCGGTGGTGTTTAGCGCCGTCACCGACTCCACCAAGGGCTCGCATTGCTCAATTGCGCCCTGGATTTCTTGGCCCGCCACCAGGTCTGCTTTGGTTAGCACTACCCGCGCCCTGATGGCACTGGCGTGGGCTATTGCCACAAACCGCTCGACCCGCCCAATTGAGAAGGCCGGCTGCAATGGCTCTACGATCACTAGCTCATCTACATTGGCGGCGATGGCCTGGCTGAGCCCAAACCCGCTGGCGGCAGGGCGTTCAATGTAGCTGGTGCGCGGCATGATTTCTACGACGTGGGCGGCAGCTTCCCCATGGTTTTGCGTTGCATCAGCTAGCGCCACCCAGTCACCTACCACCGGGGGCCATAGCGGGTGGTCCGTGCAGTTACCGGGGGTTGCCAGCGTGATAGCGACGACGCCGTCGCCCTTAACGTCTGAGCCTTGCGTTATCTGGGCGCTAAAGGCACCTCGATGCACGGCCACTACCTGCGCTAAAGAAATATCTTCACCGTAGTTCATTTGGGCGACAGCGAAATATGCCTGTACCCGCGCTGTTTTAGTGCTCATCATGTTCTCCTGCTTATGCCCGGGCT
>ERZ772932.553-NODE-553-length-20292-cov-8.625883_pt1 | contig 20292 bp, 19 predicted proteins | sample MGYA00511684_ERZ772932 | MGnify/ENA primary metagenome ERZ772932 (study PRJEB29015, sample SAMEA2738078) | human oral metagenome | biome: human oral; feature: human-associated habitat; material: saliva | place: China | collected 2210 ...
TTTGTTTTATTAATGAATCGACACATTCTATGGCGTCATCAGATCCATTCCAGTTGAGAACAATAATTGCAAGTCTATTCATAATACATTAACTATTATATACTAGTACAGTGATGTGGAAGTCTTTAAATCTCTTAGAACGTCAAAATATTATCTTATTAAGAGAGCTTATCGTAACTGATTTTAAACTTAGATATCAGGGTTCGGTTTTAGGTTATGTATGGAGCGTACTAAAACCATTATTCTTATTTGCTATTTTATATGTAGTTTTTGTTCATATACTACGCTTAGATAGAGGAATACCGCATTTTCCTGTGACTATGTTATTAGGTATTGTTTTATGGTCATTTTTCACAGAAGCAACAAGTAATGGGTTGGGCTCTATAGTAAATAGAGGAGATCTAATCAGAAAATTAAATTTTCCGAAATATATAATTGTAATTTCAGGAACGGTTTCATCATTAATTAATTTATTTATTAATCTTGGTGTAGTTTTAATATTTATTCTACTAAATGGCGTAAGTCTTTCCTGGACTGCGCTATTAATAGTGCCGCTTATTATCGAATTATATATATTTTCATTAGGTATAGCTTTATTGCTGTCTGTGTTCAATGTAAAGTATCGTGATACTAGCTATATATGGGAAGTATTTTTACAGGCAGCTTTTTATGCAGCTCCAATTATTTATCCAATACAGATGGCCTTAGAGCGTAGCCGCGTAGCTGCAGAGCTATTATTTATGAACCCAGTTACACAGATAGTCCAAGACGCAAGGTATGCCTTGATAAACCAAGATGGGTCAATTATTAGATCTACAGATTTAATACATGACTGGCGTATTATTTTTCCATGGATAGTAATTGTTATTACAATAATACTAGGAGTTTATTGTTTTTCTAAGAGATCACGATATTTTGCGGAGGATATTTAATAATGGCAAAAAATAATGCGGTTGAGATTGTTAATGTAACCAAGACATTTAAAATTCCAGTTGAATCAGTAACAATGCTAAAACAGAAAGTAGTAGGATTTTTACTGAGAAAAAAAGGATATAGAGATTTCACGCCATTAAAAGAAATATCTTTTAATATAAAAGAGGGTGATTTCTTTGGAATAGTTGGAAAAAATGGATCCGGTAAAAGTACTTTGTTGAAATTGATAGCGGGTATTTATACACCTAATGAAGGCAGTATTCACACGAAAGGAAAACTTGTTCCGTTTATAGAGCTTGGCGTTGGTTTTAATCCTGAGCTGTCTGGTAAGGATAACGTGTATCTAAATGGTGCTTTGTTAGGATTCAGTCGAAAAGAAGTTGACTCTATGTATGACGAAATTGTCGAATTTGCTGAGATGCGCGATTTCATGGAGGAAAAATTGAAGAATTATTCGAGTGGTATGCAAGTACGTCTAGCGTTTTCGATTGCCATAAAAGCGAAAGGCGATATTTTAATGCTTGATGAAGTTTTGGCGGTTGGAGATGAAGCCTTTCAGAAAAAATGTTATGCATATTTTGATAAATTAAAACGCGAAAAAAAGACCGTAATACTTGTGACTCATGATATGGGAGCTGTGGAACGTTTTTGTAATAAGGCAGTATTACTTGAGGATGGTAAAATAAAGATGCAAGGTAAGCCTCATATGGTTGCTGCTGCGTATAGTATTAGCAATGAACTAGAGCATGCTAAGACCCATAAATTTGACCGGACGTCTGCACCTTTTGATGTGAGTATACATAATAGCAAAGGTGTTGAAAGTAGCTCTTTTGAATATAACGAATCTATTACTATAAAGCTATCCTGGAAACAAAAGGGCGTTAAGAACGTTGGAGTTGCTATATTCAGAGAAAATGGAGAATATGTATTTGGTCCTAATACATATCAAGATAAATATAATATTAAGTATGATAATAGAGCAGAATATACTGTTAAACTAAATCTTAACGAGGGTGACTATTTTATAAAAGTTGGATTAACTGGAGCAAGAGACATAGATACGATAGCCTTTATAGAAGAAGGTCCTCATTTTTCAGTTCAGCGAGATTACGATGGTGGCCGTTGGGGTGGTGTAACCAAGCTGGATCATAAATGGAAGTAAATATGCTGCAAAATCTTAAAAATAAGATAAAAGGCAAAAAGTATATCTATACGTTCTTATTGACATTACTGTACCCGTATAGGAAATATCTCGACTCAAGGCAGAGAAAAATATACGAGGCATGGAATCGTAAAAATGAGGTTATTATTAATAGTGGAAAAATGCGAAATAATCCACTCATATCTATTATTGTTCCTACGTATAATACGCCGATAGAATATTTAAGAGATATGATACATTCAGTAGAGAACCAATCATATACGAATTGGGAACTGATTATCGTAGACGACGCATCCTCTAATAGTGATGTGAGGGATGAAATAAGCAATATATCGAAAGATAATATAAAAATAAAGAGTTTTTTTCTTAAAAAAAATCGGCATATTGCTGGGGCGACAAATTATGGTATTGAGAAAGCCGAGGGTGAATATATAGGACTATTAGATCATGACGATATATTGCATAAAGATGCCTTGTTGTCTGTTGTAGAAAAAATAAACGAAGTATCAGGTGTAAAATTCTTATATACAGATGAGATTAAGCTCGACGAAAACGGAAGACAGTATCAACCATTTTTTAAGCCTGATTGGAATAGCGATTTTTTACGTTCCATAAATTATATTACACATTTTGCAGTAATACAAAGAGAGTTCTTAATAAAATTAAAGTGTGAGGATGGTAATTATAATGGAACTCAGGATTGGGAATTATTTTTAAGAATAACAAGAAATTTGCAACCAAATCATATTGTGCATATTCCGAAAATATTATATTATTGGCGTGTTCATAAAAATTCTACAGCAATGGACTTGGACGCCAAACCATATGTTGTTGAGGCTCAAAAGAAAGCCCTAGAAGATGATGTTAGGTTGCGCAAGGTGAAAGCTAGGGTAATTCGAGATCCAATGTATGGTGCGCAGTGGTATTTACAGTATTATACACATAAAGGTGTTAGTCTAAGTAATGTACTATTTGATAACACAAAAAATGTTGGTGATATTCTAGACGGAGAGCTTTCTGATATAGTAGTGTTTTCGGAAAAACCAATAAATTGCATAAATTTTAGAGATGCAATGGGCGATGTTTTAAGGCAAGATATTGGTGCTGTCATTCCAAAGATAATGGACGAAGAGCAAGTAATAAATAACCTCACATCTATTTTAGATAAGAGGATAGTAGAATGTATACATATGTTAAATAGACGATCGTTTACTAGACATATTTATTTAACATCTAAATATAATCTTGGTGAAGCGTACGCTCCTATTATATTTGTAGAGAGAAAAAAACTTAATCTAATTGACAGATCAACAAGAATTGATAGTGAGTCTATAACAGCGGCGCTTTGCAGTAAAGAAATGAGAACGTTGTATAACCCATATGTAATAATAGGAGAAAAAGATGATTCGAAGAATTAATAATCTTATAAAGAAGAGTACTCTTATAATTAAAGACGATGGTGCTTTGCGCTTTGCCAAACGTGCAGCAAAATATGCGTATTATAAGAAGTTTCCTGATAGAAAAAATAAAGAATACAAAGATATATTATTTATTAATGGCTGTACATTACCTCATCCAGAAAGATATCGTGTCGCTCATCAAATCGAGCAGTTAATAGCTCAAGGATTAACAGCTGATAGTGTTTTTTACGACAGGTTATCATTAGATCAATTAAAATATTATCGTGGATTTGTATTTTTTAGGTGTCCAATAACTGATACTGTACGTAATTTTATTAAACAAGCTAATTATTTTAATAAAACGTGCTTTTTTGACATAGATGATTTGGTAATTGACCAGAAATATACCGACTCAATTGAGTATGTTCAAAAAATGAGCGATGAAGATAAACGTCTATATAATGACGGTGTTAATAGGATGCGTGAGACTTTAACTTTATGTAGTCATGCGATCACAACAACAACTCAACTACAAGAAGAGCTACAGAAATATATTAAGGGTCAAGTGTTAATAAATCGTAACGTGGCTTCTGATGAAATGATTAGTAGATCTAATGCAGCTGTTAAGGCGGTAAATAAAGATGAAGACAAGGTTATTATTGGGTATTTTAGTGGTAGTATTACTCATAATGAAGATTTCGATCTTGTAATACCGAGTCTCATAAAAATATTTGATAAATATCCACACGTATATCTTAAAATAGCTGGCATTCTTGATGTACCTGATATACTTGAGCCATATAAGGATAGAATTATTACATCAGGATTTGTTGATTGGCGTGAACTACCAATGGTCATGGCTGAGTGTAGTATAGCTTTAGCTCCTCTTGTTGATACGATATTTAATCGAGCTAAGTCAGAGAATAAATGGATTGAGGCTGCGCTTGTAAAAGTTCCTATTGTAGCTAGCGAAGTTGGTGCTTTTTCAGAAAAAGTCCAAGATGGTTCTACGGGAATATTGGTAAAAAATACTGACAAAGAATGGTTTAAAGCTATGGATTTGCTTGTGTCAGACAAAAGTCTACGTGATTCTATTTCTAATATGGCTTATAATGAGGTAACTCGTAATTGCTCTACGATATATACTGGATATAATATAGCATCATTTATTCGAGAACGGTTGGCTAGAAATATAGGTTTCGTTTTACCATCAACAGATATATCAGGAGGAGTAATTGTAGCTTTGAAACATGCGGATGTGTTACGTTCTCACGGATGGGATGTAACTTTGATTGATGCTGTCAGTAAACATAATTTAAAAATAGCTAAGAAGAGCTATGAATATAGATATGAGCTGCCCGGTTTTAATATTATTATTGCTCATAAGACAAAAATTAAAGCATTTTTTGACACTCAAGTAGCTACTTTATGGTCGACTGTTGACGTAATCAAAAAGCAAGCAAACGTTCGTAATCGACTGTATTTTGTACAGAATTTTGAAACAGATTTTTATGAGCCAGGCACTGGAGAGCCGCGATTTTTAGCAAATGCCTCTTATTGCGATCAATCTGGAGTACAATATATAACTATGTCTTTATGGTGTCAGCGGTGGCTAAAAGATATTTTTCATAAGGAATCTAGATATGTTTCTAACGGCATCGATATAAGTTTATATCCATATCGTGAGCGTGATTTTACCGGAAAAATAAAAATATTAGTTGAGGGTGATAGTAAAAGCGAATACAAAAATACAGATGAAGCTTTCCGTATTATTAATGAACTTAATCCTGAAAAGTTTGAAATATCTTATTTATCATACCGTAAAGAACCAAAAGACTGGTATAGAGTTGATAAGTTCTATAATAGAATACCTCCAGAAAAAGTTGGAGAAGTGTATGCTAGCTGCGACATCTTAATAAAAACAAGTATTCTTGAGAGTTTTTCATATCCACCTCTTGAAATGATGGCTACGGGTGGCGTATCTGTAGTGGTTCCAAATGGAGGAAATGTTGAATATCTAAAGGATGGATATAATTGTTTATTCTATAAGCAGGGTGATATTGAAGAGGGAGTTGCTGCAGTTAAAAAGATATTGGATGATAAAGAGCTGCGAGATAAGCTTATAAAAAATGGACTTAAAACAGCTCGAGATTATCAATGGAGTAACCTCGAGCAGCAAATAATAGATATATATAGTTAAATATATATTATTTTTCGACAAGTTTTATTCTGATAGCTTCTATATGTGACCCAGGTTTATCTCCCGCTATTTCACCATTCTTTTTCCATTCTTGCCATCCAATCCAGGATAAGTGAACTTGGTAATATACATCATATACACTAGAGTCATTTTCATCCAGAGATAATTTTATGCCGTTCAGAGGTTTGGTTTGACCTGTCGTTCCGCAGATTTGTTTGTCGGATGTCATTGGCGTTGTCGTAGACCAAGGATCATTCGATGATTTTGATGAGCAGTATAATTTGATAGTATCCCCATCTGACTGGTAGATAGACTTAGATATGCGTATCGCTTCTACTGAAAGTGATCTTCCTGTGGTACCAGAGATTGAATTTTGACCAACGTCTTTAGTCCAACCAACGTAGCTTACATGAGTAGCATAGTTAAGTTCGTAAATATCTGGAATTGGAGTGTTGCCTGGATTGTAAAATGCTCCGCCAGGTAAGACTAGAGAATTCTTCGGAGATACACGAATCTGTATAGCTTCTATATATCTAGATGCGCCTGTAGATCCAGCTGGCATGCCATTTTTAGCCCAACCCATCCAACCTGCATGCTGTGAGTATACTCTATACCAAATGTCATATTTTTTTGCCAATTCTCCGGTCAACATGAAGCGAATTGCTTCGATTGATTTAAATTGACCCGTTGTTCCTGATATCTCATTGGCGTTTTTCCATTCTTGCCATCCAATCCAAGAAACGTGAGAGGAATACTGCAAACTTCCGGTTACTCCAGTCTTGTTGGCTACAGAAGCCTTAACTGCTTCAATTGGATGATTCTGACTCACTGTACCGCTAACCATTTCATCAGTAACAGCTGGCTGCCATCCAACCATACCTACATGAGAACTGATAGAGACAGATAGCGGTGCGGGATCTTCTTTCGAACTAATATCTCTGAATGGTTGTCCTGATTCTTCTGGACCGTTGAAGCCTTTATTAACGAGTCTGATTTCTATAGCCTCTATATTATTTCCTTGGCCACCAGTTACACCAGCTGACATGCCATTTTTAGCCCAACCCATCCAACCAATGTAGCTCACGTGGACTCGGTAATAGATATCATACTTAGAAGCTAACGATCCTGTTGGCTGTATTTTGATTGCTTGAATAGGGCGATTAAGCTCTGTCGTTCCTGACTGCATACCGCCATAAACAGTTGGTTGCCATCCACGCTCCTCGCTGTATGAAGAATATGCAACGTCGCCATCTATACTGAAAGCTTGCATGGATTTACTTTGCCCAGTAAAGCCTGTTATGCCTTTGTTATGTACTAGCCCTGTCCATCCGTAATAACTTATGTGTGATTTAAAACTAATTAACGGAGTGCTATATTGTGTTGATCCAAACCAGTCGCTCCATACTCTCCAAAAGTTTCGGTTACCATAAGAACTACACCCATCACCTAAGCCGTACATATTGTTTAATGCGGCTTGATTTGGTTGATACGGTGTATATGTATATAAAGCAGCGGTTGCTTTACTGGATATATATACATCACCAGCACCGCATCCTTTTTGGACTACATTCCATAATATGGAGTTGGTAGCAAAAGGTTTTTTGTAGGTCCACCACGGTTTTTCCATATTATCAATATACCAACGCATAAGCTGAGCTCCGGATTCAACCTGCATAGAGAATCCTGCATAATTACGGTCACAGCTAGCGCTACCACCGGGACCGCTATCTGGACAGTGAGATCCCATAGCATATGTATATTGACTTTGTAATGGCCAATTATCGGTTGTCAGCGGTCCGGCTGATTCGGTTGCAATCTTAACTAATATCACTTTTGGGCTTAAATTGTTACGTTTTGCAGCATCATAAATTATTTGGGCAGCGCTAACAGCTCCTGAGGGAATTGAACCACTAAAATTATTAGCGGGAATGTAATCTCCTGGAGTGTATTTAGGAATTTCATAATAGTCCTTGAGACAAACGTAAGGCGGTCCAGCCCATCCGCGAGAGGCTGCATACTGAGCACGAGTAATATCTCCTCTTCCTCTTTCCGTAGCGCGACCGGTTCCATATGTATCGCAATTTGGGTTTATATTATTAAGAAACGTTTGTATGTCAGCGACAGTCATGTCATTAGAGTTGGTAAAAACAAAATCGTCAACAATATTTCCTGCGCGCCAATCATTGGCGGTTACTGCTTCTGACCTATTGGTAAAAAATAGCAGGCCGCAAAGACTAATTATGGCGACAATAGCTATAGATGCAAAAAATTTATTCTTTGTCATTAAAATTCCCTCACTATAGTTTTAGTTATAGGCTTACCGTTTAATGGCGTAACTGATATAGATATATTCCATTGACCATTTCCTACGGATGATATAGGAACCGAAAATCCAGCACAAGTAGAATATTCTGGCTGATAGATAATAGGGGCTTCTTGAGTATTTTTCTTGCCGTTGGAAGTTATCGTTAGGGAACATTTACCTTGAGAATAGCCATGTTCCTTTAATTTTATAATAATAACTGCGTTGCCGCCATCTTTATTAGTTGAAAGTTCTATTGATGAGTTGTCCGTTGGAACTGGAGCTGGTTTACTTTTTTCTACAGAATTATCACTATCATCTTTTGGCGTATTTAAGAAGGTTTCTTTATTGTTTTGATTAGTATCCTTTTCAGATTTCTTTTCCTCAACAGTAGGTTCTTTGCCTATGTTAGGTGTAGTATTTTGTGGAAAGATTGAAATAACACTAAATTTATCAAGGGTAAAAATACTCAGGCAAATCACAGCGATGATTATTATGGTCGTTGCTAATGTTTGTTTTTTTGAGAGTCTTTTCTTTGTAATTTTCATATTTATGCTATTTTAACACAAATAAGCATAACCGACAAATAAATTTATTTATATGTCCACACTGTCTCAAAAATATAGAAACTAAGTATCAAAGCTAATCCAAAGAACATAATTAAATTAAATACTTTTTCATTCTTAGTTCTCACATTAATATACTTCTGCAGCCACAGTCCTACTGGTACTAACATAACTGCTGTTGCTGTGAAATACCTACCTTGCACACCGTCTGCATAATAAGCACCTTCACCAAATCTAAATGGAAGCAATGCCCACGCTGTATACATAGCATATGACACCGCACAAACAAACATTCCAATTGTCGCCAAATTATACACTGCCAACTTACCAGTCTGCTCTCCTAATAACTCCTGGTCTTTCTTGTTGTAGTGAAGGAGAGAAAGGAAGAGGAGAGAAAACAGAGGAATAAGTATAAACAGTGGTAAGTGGTACTTGAATGATGAAAAGTCGCCAACACTACCGCGTAGTACGACATCTGTATATCCAATAGTTGGGCTGATGTAGGTATTAAACAATATAGCAATAAACTTCAATGGATTACTATGTAGAGGGTTGTGAGCTGCTCCGGTGGTGAGCAGGGGTTGGCCATATATTTTTTGCCAAATTAGTACACTGACAATTGCAATAGCACCAATGGACGTAAGTATAATCCATTTCTGAACGTTAAAAGGAATTTTCTTATTCTTATTAGGAGAAAATAGGTATTTTGGTAGGAATATTAAAGGGAATAACAACAGAGCGTTTATAGACTTTGTTAAAGTAAGAACCATTCCCATAAATAGAAGCGTCGCTATTTGTTTACTTGATATTTTATCTTTCTGAGTAAATAAGTTTATTATTAAGGCGGTAATTGTAAAAACGGCTACATTTGTTACACAATCACTAGATAATGAAGATGCCATATGGACCATTAAAGGTATTAATCCGATTGTCACGAATACCCATTTACCAACACGTACCCATTTGATAATGAAATAGATAGCTATTGAGTAGAATAGTGCATTGGCAATTCGACCGAATAAGATAGTTAGACCCGTAGATCCATTAAATAAACTTGCTATACCGATGCCTATAGCTTGAGGTAAGTGCATAATTGGCGGATAACCAGACGCGCTACTACATTTATCAATATTAAGGGAGCTACGATCTATAGGTTTTGAGTAGTCTGATGAAAAATTTCCTTCATAAACTGAACCAGCTCTTTTTGCTACATCTTTAGGAAGCGTACATCGTGATCCAGACTCTACGCGACCTTGAGATATTCCGTAAGCTCGCAGGTAATGCATATTTTCATCGCTTACAGATAACTGAGGGACTAGTATTGCCGACAGCACTCCAAAGAACAATGACAACGATATAAAAACATTCTCAGGCTTTTTGATAAATGATAAGAATAAAGACCAATATTTTTTCATAACTGTTTTTATTCTAGCACATTGTCACTGGATATTATTTAAAACGCCACACTGTCTCAAAAATATAGAAACTAAGTATCAAAGCTAATCCAAAGAACATAATTAAATTAAATACTTTTTCATTCTTAGTTCTCACATTAATATACTTCTGCAGCCACAGTCCTACTGGTACTAACATAACTGCTGTTGCTGTGAAATACCTACCTTGCACACCGTCTGCATAATAAGCACCTTCACCAAATCTAAATGGAAGCAATGCCCACGCTGTATACATAGCATATGACACCGCACAAACAAACATTCCAATTGTCGCCAAATTATACACTGCCAACTTACCAGTCTGCTCTCCTAATAACTCCTGGTCTTTCTTGTTGTAGTGAAGGAGAGAAAGGAAGAGGAGAGAAAATGAGGGTATTAAGACGAAAAGAGGAAGCCCATATTTAAAAGCGGAAAATGCACCGATTACTCCTCTGATAATATCATCAGATACTGGTAGTCGCGGATTAATATATGTATTAAACAATATAACAATAAACTTTAATGGATTGCTGTGTAGAGGGTTGTGGGCTGCGCCGGTAGTAAGTAGAGGCTGAGTGTATATTTGGAGCCATAATATTAAACACAGTCCTGCTAATATTGAGGCGGATATAATTAGACTCCACTTCTGAATATTAAAAGGAATTTTCTTATTTTTATTAGGAGAGAACAAGCGCTTTGGTAGGAATATTAAAGGGAATAACAGAAGTATGGAAACTGATTTAGTGAGTATTGAGAAACAGGATATGAAAATAACAAGCAATTGTTGGCGGCGTGTCATTGGACGTTTCTGGCTGAATAGGTTTAATAGAGTAGCTACAGTGGTGAAAATTGCTATATTTGCCATACAATCTCCTGAAAGAGAAGCTGACAAGTGTATCATTAGCGGAAATAATCCAGTTGCTACAAATACCCATTTACCAACACGTACCCATTTGATAATGAAATACAGGGCAATAGAATAAAATATTAAGTTAAATAATCTTCCGAATAAAATCGTTATTCCCAATGATCCGTGTATAGTATTTGCTATACCGATGCCGATAGCTTGAGGTAAGTGCATAATTGGCGGATAACCAGTAGCGCTACTGCATTTATGGGTTTCTGTGTCATTTTTATTGATAAGTTTTTTATAACTAGTTATAAAATTATTAGCTTCTGCTTCCTTCACTTTTAATAAAATATCTTTAGGTAGAGAGCAGGATTTTCCTGACTCGATTCTTCCTTGAGATAACGTGTAGGAGCGCATGTAGTGATGACCTTCATCTGCAACTGACAATAAAGGCACGGCAATTGCAGATAATACTCCAAAGAATAAAGACAACGATATAAAAACATTCTCAGGCTTTTTAATAAATGATAAGAAATAGGACCAATATTTTTTCATATGCTAAGCAGATTATAAATTAGAATAATATATTGATCAAACTTGTTATACTATTAAATATATGCAGGCTCAAAAGAAGGATTATATATGGAACTCGATAGGGTCATTTTTACAGAGTGCAATTTCTCCAATTCTTCTGATTGTTATTACGCGTCTTAACGGAGTTGGGGATTCTGGGTTATTTTCTTTTGCAATGTCTCTTTCGGTGGTATTTTGGGCCATATCTTTATGGGGTGGTCGAACATATCAAGTTTCCGATGTTAAAAAAGAGTTTTCTAGTGGTGATTATATTGTAGTGCGCTTTATATCATCATTAATTGTAGCGGTTTTTTCCATAAGCTTTTGTATATTAAGCGGATATGATCTTATAAAAACAGAATTAATAATGGTTTTAGTGTCATTTAAGATTTTGGAATCAATTGCTGACTCGATATATGGGATATTACAGATCCATAATAAATTGTATATAGCGGGAATTTCTCTAACCATGAAATCTGTTTTTGGTTTTATGCTTTTTACGCTAGTTGATGTTTTGACCAAGAACATTGTTTATGGCGCATTGTCTATATTTATAGTAAATATAGCGGTGGTTATTTTTTACGATATTCCATGGATGAAACATATAGAAAGTGTTGGCTTAACTAAGAAAAATATTATACAAGCCGTAAAAATTATGAAAAAAACCGCAGAGGTGTTTGTTGTAGTTTTTTTAACGATGTTTTCTTTGAATATACCTCGTTATTTTTTAGATAAATATCATTGCGACCAAATTGGATATTTTGGAATAATGGCAATGCCAATCACTTTATTGACGCTATTTATATCATTTGTTCTTCAGCCTAATGTTGTAAACTTATCTGAATTATTGAAAAGGAAAAAGATAAAAGAATTCACTAAGATTGTTAGTAAAATAGATTTGATAACTTTTACATTGGGAATTTTATTTGTTATTTCGAGTTATTTAATCGGAGTTTGGGTTCTTAATACCGTTTTTGGTATTGATATAAATAACTTTCGTATAGATTTAACTATTATGGTTATCGGTGCCGTAGCGAACGCTTTTGTATCAATTTATGTTAATTTATTGATAATTCTACGTCGATTCAAGGGTCAATTTTATACACTACTCGTTACGAATATTTTGGCAACGGTGTTGTCTGTCTATTTGATTGATAGGTTGGCTATGTTGGGTAGCGTGCTGGTTTTTATGATAATTAGTTTTTTACAGGCAACTATTCTTTTATTTATATACAAGAGGTCTCTAAGAAATGTTATAATACTTAGTGAGGATAAGGTGAGGTATGAGTAAAAAATATATAATTTTAGGAGCGAGTGGACAATTAGGCAGGGCTTTATGTGCAATGTTTCCAGATGCTAAGACTTTAACTCATAAAGAGTTGGATATATCTGACGAAGCACAAGTAAACGCGTTTGATTGGTCTAAGTACGATGTTATTTTAAATGCTGCTGCGTTGGTTAATTCTGATGGTTCAGAAACCTCGGATTTACGAGCTAAAACCTGGCTGGCTAACGCATATGGTCCACGGAATTTAGCTAAAATTGCGATTGAAAATAATAAAACCATCGTTCATTATTCTTCTGATTATGTTTGGGATGGGAGAAAAAAGAATCATAAAGATGACGAAGTCGTTGCACCGCTATTAGTTTATGGGCAGAGTAAAGCTGCCGGTGATTTGGTAATCAGTCTAGTGCCAAAGCATTATATTATGCGAGTTTCCTGGGTGGTTGGCGATGGTCATAATATACCAAAAACCATGAAAAAACTGGCAGACATGCGTATTAATCCAAAGGTTGTTGATGATCAATTTGGACGGTTAACTTTCGCCTCGGAAATTGCTAGGGCTACTAAATATTTCTTAGATAATAATGTGGCGTATGGACTGTATAATGTGTCTAATGATGGTCCAGTCAAGTCGTGGCATGAAATTGCTGCCGATGTTTTTGAATATGCTGGACATGACCGTAGTCGTGTGCAACCAATTTCTACCGAGGAATATGCAGCGGATAAGCCGGGTTTTGCTCCGCGACCACTTAATAGCGATATGGATTTAGTAAAATTATGTCAAACAGGATTTACTCCGGCTGATTACACTGACATGTTGAAAGAATACGTTAAACAACTTCCATTAGATGAATAAGAGATTCAATAATTATGAATAAAGATAGTTTAAATGTTTTATATCAGAGTGATGATAATTATGCCGCAGTAAGCGCAATTTCTATCGCATCTTTATTGGAAAATAATAAACACTTAAAACAGATTAATATTTTTTACCTTGGGCACGAGCTTAAAAAAAGTAGCATTAATAAGTTTAACGAAATGGTTGGCAGTTATAAAAACGCTACAATTACCTTTGTTGACGTTTCTGGGTATCCTGATGAGTTAAAAGAGATCGGTGTTAAGGCTTGGAAAGGGTTATATATAACTTGGTATAAAATGCTGGCATTCGCTAAGCTTGATATCAAGACGGATCGAATCTTATATATAAATCCGCATACGGTAATTAGTGGCGCTCTTGACGATCTTTTGGAGCTTGACTTTGAGGATAATATTTTGGCGTTATCATATGACGCAACTATGGTTAATGCTCATAAAAATGCAATCGGCTTAAAATCTACTGATGGATATTTTAACTGCGGAATTATGCTTGTTAATCATAAAAAATGGATGAAAGACAAGATTGATGCCAAGATGCGTGAGCATTTGCGGCACAATCACTATGAAGTAGCTGACCAAGATCTGTGTAATGTATTTTTCAAAGGCAAGATTAAGAAGGTTGGTGTGGAATATAATTTCTCGACTGTGTTCTATGGCTATGATATCAAAAAATATATTAAGGCTAATGGTTTTACGCCGGAAAGTTTCTATAGTTATAATGAGATCATGGAGGCTTACTATACTCCAAAAATTATTCATTCTCAATTTGGCATAACAGGTCGACCATGGCAAGTAGGAAACGATAACCCAGTCGGTTTATTATGGCACAAGTATTTGGAACTGACTCCATGGAAGAATGTTAAAATGCCAGAAGCGAAAAAAGATATGAATTGGCGACTTTACGAATTATTACCACAGGCAATAATTGTAAAGCTGTATGCTTGGGCGGTTAAGCGTAAGTTTGCTAAATAAAATACTTCTACCAAAATTTTGATAATAGGCTGTGGGCTCGTGACGTAATGCGAGTTTTTGCGGCGAATGAAGCTTTCTTCCAATTGATATCATTAAATTTATTGGCGAAATTGTTATATACTTCTTTTTCTTCGTTGAATCGGATTCCGTTTTTACTCTTTTCTTTACTGGACAATGAGTCTGCAAATCTACGATATTGAAACGTTTCTGTCGAATCGAAACTTAGAGAAGCTCCGTCAATTATCATAGTTAGTTCAATAATTACATCTTGGAGGATTTTATATCTTGAGTCGAATGAATATTTTTTGAGAGTACTAGTTCTCCAGGTAATAGATGGAAAATAGAGCCAATTGCCATAACAAAGTGACGTAGCGAGTTTTTCTCCTGCTAATACACAAGATTTTTTAGGATGTAATAGCCGTTTGATTTTATCGACTAAAGGTAGATATGTATTACTTTTGGCATCTATTACCTGTACACCAGGCTGATAAAAATCAGCTTCGTTAATATTCTTTAATGCGGTTTCGACGTAATTGGGCAATAGTTTATCGTCACATCCCATAATTACACAAAAAGGAGCACTTGCATGCTTGATTGCATAATTAAAATTGTTAGTAATACCTATGTTTTTACGGTGTCTAATATACGTGATGCGTTTGTCGTTAATCTTATTGTAATAGTTGTGGGCAGTTTCATCTGGATAATGATCATCAAGGATGGTTAGATGCCATGCGTCGCTAGTTTGTTCTAGTACTGAATCGACAGCCTGTTTTAATAAAGAAAATTCTCCCCAATATGGAACTATTATATCTATTTTATTTTCCATCTGATAACCTTATAGATAATTCTTGGTGTAAATCTCTTAATCTTCGTTCGTTTTGATCAATACGTTGACGCTGATTATTGATTATGTAAAATAATAAAATTATTGCTGTAGTTTGTAATATATCAAATACACTTAATTCTGATGAGTCGAGTGGTGGGTGATTGATTGAAATATTATAAAGCGGAAATGATCCGATTAATACAACCATAATGATTAGCCAGATAATCAGTTGATGTTTAAAGCGCGCTGCACTGACTTTATGAAGCTTAAATTGGGTGATTATATTAATGAGAGCCGCTAAGATAATCGGCACATTAAGTAATACAAGAGTAATATATCTCATTCAAATAACTCCGTTAAACGTTGTTTAAATAATCGCTTGACAATATTAATAGCATTCCAGTTGTTTTGTCCCTTAGCTCGAGAATAGTCGGTGTAAATAGCTTTAATTGGGTATTCGGCAATATTCATTCCAGACTGTTTGGCACGCCAGATCATTTCGGAACAAAATTCATATCCAGTAGATTTCCAATCAAGATTATCGATTGCTTTTCGTGAGTAGATTCGTAGACCAGACTGTGAGTCTGTAACGTTAGTCCCGAATAAAACATAAGTAATGAAACTCAATCCTTTATTTCCTAAAATTTTTGTTTTTGACATGCCATCACTGTTAATTAGTCGACTACCAATCAGTAGGTCTGTATTAGAAGTGGAGATTTTTTTAATTCCAGCTAAAACATCTTCTGGGTCATGTTGACCGTCGGCATCCATAGTGGCGGCAATGTCATAATTATTTTGTCGAGCGTAGGCGAGGCCAGTTAATGTGGCACCTCCAGCTCCGGAATTCAATATATGATCAATAACTATTGCGCCGCCTTTTTTAGCTTGCTCAAGAGTGTCATCTTTGGACCCATCGTTAATTAGTATAACGTCAATAGAATATTCTTTTTTAGCCTCTGAAAATATTTTCTTAGATTTTTTAATAACATTTTTTATAACGGGGGCTTCATTGTAGGCAGGAATGATAATACAAACTTTTTTCATATTATTTATTAATTAACCTTGTAAAATAACTACCATATCCAGATTTAGCAAGTGGTTCGGATAGATTTTTTAGCTGATCCTTAGAAATCCAACCGTTATAAAAGGCGATTTTTTCAGGACTGCCAATAATCCTGCCGGTTCGTTTTTGGATAACTCTAACGAAGTCGGATGCATCAGTTAAGCTGTCAATCGTTCCTGTGTCTAGCCAAACATCTCCATTGTCTAAGGTTTGAACTTGCAATTTACCGCGACGTAAATATTCTGCATTAATGGATGTAATTTCTAATTCCCCTCGAGCTGACGGCTTTACGTTTTTAGCAATCTCTACTACGTCATTATCGTAAAAATATAAGCCGACAACTGCGAAGTGGGATTTTGGGGAAGTTGGTTTTTCTTCAATTGATATTGCCTGATTTTGATCGTCAAATTCAACGACACCATATCTTTCTGGGTCAGATACTTTGTAGGCAAAAACTGTGCCTCCGTCGGGATTTGTGCATTCCCACAGAGACTCATCTAGACGCTCTCCATAAAATATATTATCTCCCAGTACCAGAGCTACTTTATCGTCACCAATAAAATCTTCACCAATAATAAAGGCTTGCGCTAAACCATCTGGAGTGGGTTGAATAGCATACTCTAGATTTATACCCCATTGAGATCCGTTACCAAGTAGTCGCTTAAAGCCGTCTTGGTCATCTGGAGTGGTAATCACGAGAATGTCACGAATTCCCGCTTGCATTAATGTGGTAAGCGGATAATAAATCATTGGCTTGTCGTAAATAGGCATTAATTGCTTGCTTATAGCCTGAGTAATTGGCCATAATCGCGTACCCGATCCACCCGCTAAAATTATTCCTTTCATAAACCTCCTACTTTTCTGATATAAGTATAGCAAATAGATATGTTGATTGACAAAAGTGTAAAAATAGGAATAAGACACAAGAGATATGAATAGGGAAACGTATAAAGATACAGTAAATTCAGTACAGGATAACTATGAAAGATATTTATCTAATGTATACAATAAGTTATATAAAGATCCAGAGAATGTAGGAAAAGAAAATAATTTTAGAAACCGTTCAATTGTTTACGTTCCATATAATGGTTTTTCAGAGAAGTTAAAACAGGATTGTCCTAAGATTGATTTTGTAGATCGAAATAGTCCAGAGATAGCTAAAGTCATATCTGAGATGAAAGTGTGCACTCGAGCGTTGAAGCGAATTTGTAGTACTCATAATGTTGATCTTGAAAAGGCTACATAATCTGAATTAATTGATGTATTGCTAGATGAATATAATAAATATCTGCGTATCAGTACTTCAACGTTAATGAAAGAGCAGATGTTGGAGAACGTTGCTGATCAATTATTGAAAGCTGGTAAGAGTGTAGACAAAGTTAGAGAGATAATAGATGAATTAGACGCACATACGGATGAAGAGCCTGATTCAGTAGATACGGTAACTAACTTCACTAACAGTATACCTATTATTTTGGCTAATAAACTAGTTAGAAATGGTTATAACTCCGATGAAGTTGGTTTAATGAGTACGGATCAGAAAATGAAGTTGCTGGCTGATTCTGAGATGACAGCGGTCATTGTGGCTGATATTGCGCACATGCCTCGAGTAATGTGGCTAGCTGATTATTTAATGCCGGATAATTTTAAACTAATTTTCATTGAAAGTAGAACTGGCTTGTCTGAAGATATGTTACAAAAATCGATGGAGCGTGAAGAAAGGTCCTTTAATCTCGGTAGCAATTGGCTGTCAAATCAAATGGGGACTAGAAATTCAGCGAGAGTCGGCGAAATAGCAGATAATGCCTATTGGGGTAAAGACAGTATAAGTAATGAGGAAATAAATAAGAAAATTAACAAACAAAAAGTTAATTAAATAACTTACTTAGTTTATCTCGCCAATCTTCTGGCGTAAATCCAGTTTTTTCAATTTTCGTTAAATTCAAAATACTATTTAAGGGACGCTTAGCTGAATCTGGTTTATTCGAAAAGTATTCGGCTGTAGAAATTGATCGTACGTCTGAAGCTGGCTTGCCTGATTTTTCAAATACGATTTTAGCAATTTCAGCCCAACTAACAAACGGACCTTCGTTGGTTATATTATAAATTCCATATGGTAGATTTGCGTCTAAAAGATGCTTAATGCCACAGGATAAGGTATCGGTAAAAGTTAATCTGCCGATTTGATCGCTTACTACAGACGGCTTTATGTTGCGTGCCGCTAAATCTTTCATAGTATTTATGAAGTTTTTACCCTCACCGACAACCCAAGAGGTTCGGACTATATAATGCTTAGCTGCTGTAGATGCGGCTAAGTCTCCGTCGGCTTTGGTTTTTCCGTAAATATTTAGTGGAGAGAAGGGTTCGTCTTCGTAATGAATTATTCGCGATCCATCAAAAACATATTCAGACGAAACGTGCACTAGAATTAGATTGTGTTTCGTTGCTGCTTCTGCTAAAAAGCGTACAGCTTGGTGATTAACAAGATCTACTTGATGAAAGTTTTCAGGTTTCTCGGCTGCATCAACGTTAGTCCAGGCTGCGGCGTTTATAATGACCGATCCATGTTGCCAATCGAAAGAGTCGACAGCGGTTTTATTGGTAATGTCTAAATCTTGATGCGATAACGCCGTCGCATTGGGAAAAACACGCTGTAGTGCTCGTCCTAGTTGGCCATTAGCTCCAGTAATAAATACCGCCTTATTATCCATTATATCTCCATAGGAATTACACTACTTAATAGTGGATGTGCGGCGTCTTTTTCGGAAATAATTGCTTGATCCTTATTGATTGGCCAGTTGATTTTTAATTCTAGATCAAATAAATTAACAAAAGTATATTTAGCACCTGGAAACCAATGAGCGTCAACTAGATACGTGTAGGCTACATTATCATCAAGTGTTTGATAACCGTTAGCTACGCCTTTAGGAACGAAAATTGCCGTACCCGGATTAATCTCGTGCGTGAAAACTCGGCCGAAGCTATCTCCCTTACGAAGGTCACACCAGGCGCCGAAAACGCGACCGTTAGCGGTTGATATAAATTTATTCCAAGGCTCAGCATGAAGTCCACGAGTGGCGCCAGTTTTGTCATTGAAACTGATATTGTTTTGTACGATATCGAACGACGGTAAGCCTAAGGCTTCCATTTTTTCTTTTTGATAATTCTCTTTGAACCAGCCACGGTTATCGCCATATACGGGTAATTTAATAACAAATAACCCTGGAATTGACGATTCAGTGACTGTAAGCTCATTGTAATCAGTTGGGTCAAACATAATTATTGTCCTTGTTTTGCATAAGCTGCTTCAACGGCGTCTTTTTGGGTGTGCCACCAGTCTTCGTGCTCGCGGTACCAGTCAATAGTTTGTATTAGTCCATCGTGCATACCGGTTTTATTATCTGTGTATTGCGGTTGCCATCCTAACTCGCGGCGTAACTTGCTGGAATCCATTGCGTAGCGCATATCATGACCTGGACGATCGTTGACATGTTCGTACCAATCTTTACCTTTACCCATTAGCTCACAAATCAATTCAATCACCATCTTATTATTAACGTGATCATTATCTGCGCCAATGATGTAGGTTTCTCCTAGAACGCCTCTTTCTAGGATTAAATGAACCGCTGAGTTATGATCGTCAACATGAATCCAGTCACGGACTTGTTCGCCAGTACCGTAAAGTTTTGGCTTTATATCACTTAAGATATTCGTAATCTGACGCGGAATAAACTTTTCAATGTGCTGATATGGGCCATAGTTATTAGAGCAGTTTGAGATAGTTGCTTTAATTCCAAAACTACGAATCCAGGCACGAACTAGCATGTCGCTGGAAGCTTTAGTACTAGAGT
>ERZ772932.556-NODE-556-length-20184-cov-3.026976_pt1 | contig 20184 bp, 18 predicted proteins | sample MGYA00511684_ERZ772932 | MGnify/ENA primary metagenome ERZ772932 (study PRJEB29015, sample SAMEA2738078) | human oral metagenome | biome: human oral; feature: human-associated habitat; material: saliva | place: China | collected 2210 ...
TTGAGTCGAGAATAATCTTCTTCCATATTTCAAGACTTTCGGGAGCAGCGTCCATACCTTCCCAATCGTTTGGAATCTGGTTGATAGGGAACTCCTTGCGCTCTGCATCGTTAGAGAACTGTTGTGCGCAGATAGATGCGATAGAGAGCGAAAGGTTTACGCCCTTTTCCTTTGCAGCCTTTATTACGTTCAATGCTTCGGGCATCAGGTCGTCTTCGTGCAGCGACATGCCTATCTTTCCGCCTTGTGCCTTAATGAAAGTAAAGCCCATGCCACCGCCAATGATAAGATTGTCCACCTTGTCGAGCAGATTTTTAATGACGCCGAGCTTGGAGCTTACCTTCGAACCTCCGATAATTGCGGTGAAAGGGTGCTGTGCGTTCTTCAGAACATTGTTGATTGCGGTTACCTCTTTCTCCATTAAGAAGCCTAACATCTTGTGGTCGGCATCGAAGTAGTCGGCAATAACGGCTGTTGAGGCGTGCTTGCGGTGAGCCGTACCAAAGGCATCGTTTACGTAAACATCGGCGTATGAAGCCAACTTCTTTGCGAAATCAGCCTGACGCGTCTTCATTTCTTTCTTGGCAGCGTCGTATTCCGGTGTGCCTTTTTCCACACCTACCGGTTTGCCTTCTTCCTCTGCATGGAAGCGAAGGTTCTCCAACAAGAGTGCCTCGCCGGGGTTCAATGCCGCAACTTCGGCATCGGCGTTTGCTGCATCTTTGGCAAACTTCACTGGAACACCCAATGCATCGCTTACATTCTTAACTATCTGGCTCAACGAAAGTTCCGGTTTCACTTTGCCTTTAGGCTTTCCCATGTGGCTCATCATAATGAGTGCGCCGCCGTCGGCAAGCACTTTCTTCAGCGTTGGCAAGGCTCCACGAATGCGCGTGTCGTCTGTTACATTGCCATTCTCGTCCAATGGCACATTAAAATCCACGCGGACAATGGCCTTATGTCCTGCGAAGTTGAAATTACTAATCTTCATTTGACTGATTTTTATATTATTATAATGAATACGTTCCTACGGCAAAAATACGAAAAAATATCTTATCGGGAAAACTATACGCAATCTTTTTTGTAATTTTGCACCGATAAACAGACATAAATGAAAGATTCTATTATTATCGTTAGCGGTGGACTCGACTCCATTACGCTTTTGTACGACAAGGCTGAAACCATCGCCTTAGCCGTTTCGTTCGATTACGGGCAGAACCACGCCTGCAAGGAATTGCCTTTTGCGGCATTGCATTGCAAACGCTTGGGCATACGCCACATTATTATTCCCCTGCAGTTTATGCAGCAATACTTCAAGAGTTCGCTCCTGGAGGGGTCGGACAAAATTCCCGAAGGGCATTACGAAGAGGAGAATATGAAGTCTACGGTTGTGCCGTTCCGCAACGGCATCATGCTCGCCATCGCAGCAGGCATTGCCGAAAGCCATAATCTCAACCGCATTTACATTGCCAACCACGGTGGCGACCATACCATCTACCCCGACTGTCGTCCCGATTTCATTGACGCAATGAATGCTGCCACCGAAGCAGGCACGTTCAACAACACACGCATAGAAGCTGCTTTTACCAACATTACAAAAGCCGATATTGTGCGTATCGGTACAAAACTCGGCATCAACTATGCCGAAACGTGGAGCTGTTATAAGGGAGGCGATTGTCATTGTGGCAAGTGCGGCACTTGCATAGAGCGCAAGGAAGCCTTCCGTGAAACAGGATTGACAGACCCAACAAAATACGAGGAATAAGGCGAAGTCGCCAACAGAACAGATTGATAAAACGGTTTCTGCAACCAGGCAGTGCCTTTTTATTCTGAAAGAACCAACACATTATTTTAATACACAATATGAATTAAGAATAAATGAAAGCATAAAAATGAGCGAGATCACACAAAAACAGATTTTCAGAGAGATTAAAAACTTCTTGATTATTGCCATTGCCATATCCATAGGGTGCTTTGGCTGGTGTGCATTTGTATTGCCCCACAAAATTCCTATCGGCGGTATTGCGGGTTTCTCATCAGTGCTTTACTGGGGCACAGATATTCCTGTGCAGGTTACTTACTTCGTGCTGAACATATTGTTGCTGCTGATAGCACTCAAAGTCTTGGGCTGGCGGTTTTGTGTCCGAACCATTTTTGCCGTGGTAATGTTTACTCTAACCAGTGCCATCTTCCAGAAATCAATGGCAGGCAATGTGCTTTTCCCCGACGATCCTTTCCTTGCCAGTGTTATTGGTGGCGTGCTTTTAGGCTTTGGTACGGGCATAGCGCTGCAGTATAACGCCAGCACGGGCGGCTCGGACGTGATTGCAGCAATGATAAACAAGCACCACGATGTATCGTTGGGTAAGATAATATTGGGTTGCGACCTTGTTATAATTACGTCTGGCTACTTGGTTCTGCACAATTGGGAGAACATTATATATGGTTACATCACTTTTCATTATGACGGCAGTGGTCGATTATGTCGTCAATGGTATGCGTGGGTCGGTTCAGTTCTTCGTTGTTTCCGACAAATGGAGAGAAATTGGCAACGCCATTAACAGCGATGTGGAGCGTGGCTGTACGCTTATCGACGCCCGCGGCTTCTATACGGGCAAGGAATTGGGTATGCTTTTCATACTTGCGCGCCGTTCCGAAACCCGCGATATATTCCGTGTTATCGACGAGATAGACCCCGAAGCCTTTGTTTCGCAGAGTGCTGTGAACGGCGTTTATGGCATTGGGTTCGACAAAATGAAGGTGGGAAGTCGCAAAAAGATAGCCGATGATGATGCAAAAGTTAATGAAAATCAGTAACTTTGCAGTATGAATTATGATGAAATAAAGGATAAGCGCATTGCGGTACTGCTTTCGGGCGGTGTCGATAGTTCTGTCGTTGTCTACGAATTTGCACGGTCAGGGCTTACCCCCGACTGCTTTTATATCCGCATCGGTCCCGAAGAGAAAGAAGAATGGGACTGCAATTCGGAAGAAGACGTGGAGATGGCAACGGCTGTGGCACGGCGTTATGGCTGCCGATTCAATGTGATAGACTGTCATAAGGAGTACTGGAGTCAGGTAACGAAGTACACCATGGACAAGGTGCGTGCAGGTCTTACGCCCAATCCCGACGTCATGTGCAACCGCATTATTAAGTTTGGTGCCTTCGACGAGAAGTGCGGGCACGACTACGACCTCATTGCTACGGGGCACTATGCACAGACCAAGTGGATTGACGGAAAGAAATGGCTCTGCACAAGTCCCGACCCAGTGAAAGACCAGACCGACTTTCTGGCACAGATATACGACTGGCAACTTAGAAAAGCCATATTCCCGATAGGTCATTATGCAAAGAACGAGGTGCGCGAGATAGCCGAACGCGAACACCTTATCAATGCCAAGCGTAAGGATTCGCAGGGTATTTGCTTCTTGGGCAACATCGACTACAACGAGTATGTGGGCCGCATCGGCGTGGGCAAGGTGGACAACGGTTCGATTCGCGTGAACCAGGAAGTTGCGCTGGTCAATCACCACGAGCCGGATAAACTGCGCCGCGTGAAGATCGGCAAGCTCTATGAGTACGAGGGCTTGAACCGCGTCGAAGTGAAAGAAGCGGAGTTCGGTTCGATTGTCGCAATCTCTGGCATCTCCGACTTACACATCGGCGACACGATTACGAGTCCCGAATCTCCGGAGTCCATTCCGTTCCAGAAGATTTCCGAGCCGACCATCTCGATGAACTTCATGGTCAACGACAGCCCGCTCGCCGGTCAGGAGGGACAGTACATCACCTCCCGCCACCTGCGCGAGCGTCTGTTCCGCGAGCTGAACACCGATGTCTCGCTTCGCGTCGAGGAGCTCACGCCGGACTGCTTCAAGGTGAGCGGCCGCGGTGAGCTGCATCTCTCGGTCTTAATTGAGAACATGCGCCGCGAGGGCTTTGAGTTCGCGGTTTCGAAGGCAGAGGTCATCTATCACTTCGATGAGCGCGACAAGAGACTGGAGCCGATGGAGATTGCCTTTGTCGACGTCCCGGATGAGTTTACCGGTGCGGTTATTCAGAAGCTGACCTCCAGAAAGGGTGAGCTGATCGGCATGACGCCGATTCACGGCAACTATACTCGCCTTGAGTTCAACATTCCGTCGCGCGGCTTAATCGGTTACCGCGGCGAGTTCATGACGGACACCAAGGGCAACGGTATTCTGAATACCGAGTTTGAGGGCTACGGTCCCTACAAGGGCGATATGTTCTACCGCAAGGCGGGCTCCATCATTGCGTACGAGAGCGGTGAGGCGGTTGCCTACGGACTTTTCCAGGCGCAGGAGAGAGGTCAGCTCTTTATCGGTGCGGGCGTCAAGGTCTACGCGGGTATGATCATCGGTCAGAGCGGCAAGTCCGAGGACGTTGAGGTCAATGTCTGCAAGACGAAGAAGCTCACCAACACCCGTGCATCCGGCTCGGACGATGCGCTGAAGCTCGTCACGCCGAAGGTCATGAGCCTTGAGCAGTGCCTCGAGTTCATCGATACAGATGAGCTCCTCGAGGTCACACCGGAGAATCTCCGCATCCGGAAGAAGATTCTGGATCCGACGCTCCGTAAGCGCTCTATGATTAAGCAGAAGCAGAATTCGTAAGACAGAAAAAGGCAGCGGCCGTGAGGCCGCTGCCTTTTCTTGTGCGACTGCGTCTCATCAACGATGCGCCGGTTCCCGATGTGATGAGGTCGCTTGCCAACCTGCGCTAAGTAAACTGTCGCCGATGAAGGATGGTGTCAGGTCTGCGAAGGGAGCATCTCTTGCATTTTGCACGAGTAAGTTATATCCTAGAAGTACGACAAGTAGGGAATGGCGGAAAAGAGGTGTAATATGGATACAATGACAACTGTTTTTACGGATAACGCAAAAGTGATGCCAAAAGGACAAGTTACGATTCCGAAGGATGTCAGAAAGGCGCTGGGGGTTGAGGCAGGAGACCGAGTAACCTTTGTTGTAAGCCAAGGGGAGGTGAGAATCATCAATTCAGCGCTTTATGCGATGAAACTTTTACAGGAGGGTATGCAAGGGCAGGCAGAGGCAGCAGGGATTCGGAGCGAGGAAGATGTTCTGAGGCTTGCCAAATCCGTGAGAGCTGAGGAATAAGATGAAAATCTTTATTGATACCAATATTCTGATTTCGGCAGCATTATTTCCCGGGAGTATACCGGAAAAAGCGTATCAGAAAGCTGTATCATATCCGAATGAGGCAGTTATCAGTGATATGAATCTCGAAGAGTTGCGTCGGATTTTTAATAAGAAATTTCCGGACAAAGTTCCGTTGCTCTCGATGTTTATATCGGTATTGGCAGTCTCCGTACAAATTGTAAGAGTGCCTGATACGGAATATCCGGAAGAAGCGCAGATCAGGGATGAGAAGGATCGACCGATTTTCAGGGCCGCGCTCCACTGTAAAGCGGATTACTTTTTGACCGGAGATAAAGATTTTTTAGAAGCAGGATTGAACAATCCTAAAATTCTGAGTCCCTCAGATTTTATGAAGTTATAGATTGCGATTGAATTACATATGAAAGCAAGCGGGCCTCTCCTTCGGAGATGCCCGCTTTTCTTATCTGTGCTGTGCTATCGTAGAAACTGTGCTGTTCACCCCTTTTCCTTAAGTCTCGCCTCAATCGCCTCGTTCACAATGCGGAGAGCCTGAATCCGCGCGAAGTACTTGTCGTTTCCGGCGAGTATGTGCCAGGGCGCGGTTTCGGTTGAAGTATAGCGGAGCATATCGTTGACCGCGGTCTCGTAGAGCGCCCACTTTTCGCGGTTTCTCCAGTCCTCGGCGGTGATTTTCCACTGCTTTTCGGGCGTGCGCTCTCTGGCGCGGAAGCGCTTCAGCTGTTCGTCCTTGCTGATGTGGATCCAGAATTTGACCACAAGGGTGCCGCTCGCTGCGAGGTAGGATTCAAAGTCATTGATTTCTCCGTAGGCGCGCTTCCAATCCGCCTCGCTGCAAAAGCCCTCAATCCGCTCAACGAGGACGCGCCCGTACCAGGTCCGGTCAAAGATAGCAATGTGGCCGCTCTTCGGGAGGCGGGCATAGAAGCGCCAGAGGAAGTGGCGCTTTTTCTCTTCCGGCGTGGGGCTCGCAATGGGGAGCGCCGCATAGCCGCGGGCATCGAGCGGGGAGGAGAGGCGCTTAATACAACCGCCTTTCCCGGCGGCATCCCAGCCTTCAAAGCCGACCACCAGCGGGATGCGCTTTAAGTAGAGGAGATTCTGGTTCTTTGCGAGGCGTGCCTTTTCTTCTTTGAGGCAGTTCTTGTATTCTTCTCGCGTGAGGGACTGCGTTAAGTCGACCTCCGAAAGGGAAAGCGGTTTCGCGGAGGCGGGCAGAGGCAGAGAGATGTTTTCGGATTCTCCGTTGCGCCGCTCCTCAAGCCGCGCTTGCACGGCATCGATTACGGTGCGGAACACCTGAACCGCCGCGGCACGGCTGTCCATGCCGGAGACCAAAGTCCAGGGCGCTTCGGCGGACTGTGTTTTCTCTATCATGCGGTCAAAGGCGCTGTAGTAGTCCTCATAGTGCGAAAGCTGTTTCCGGTCGGACTTCACGACGCGGAAGGCGGTCTCCGGGTTCTCGGATAGTTCCTCGAGGCGCGCCTTCATCTCCCGCTTTGAGATATGGAGGAAGAACTTGAGAATCAGGTAGCCGTTATCCGTGAGTGTTTTTTCAAAGCGGCGGATGTCGGCGAGCCGCGTTTCCACGCAGCGCGCGGAGAGCTTATCCGCAATCGCGCGGACAGAGACCTCCTGATACCAGGAGCGGTCCATAATCGAAAACATGCCCTCCTCCGGGATGGTGAGCCAGTGGCGGCGAAGGTAGGGGTAGCGCTGCTCGAGTTCGGTCGGCGCCTGGGTGTTCACGACCTTAAACCAGCGGGGATCCAGATTTTTAATGAGACGCCCTATCATCTTGCCCTTTCCGGCTGCGGACCAGCCCTCGAAGAGAATAATGACCGGGAGTCCGGCGCTGCGCAGCGGCGCATCCAGTGCGGCAAGCTGCTGTTTCAGCGCGGGCATCAGAGCCTCATAGTCGGCTTTTTCGAGTTTCGCTTTGAGATTCACTTCTTCCAACATGACATAGCCCTCACTTTCTAATGAAAAGTGTAGCACAGATTTCGCGTCTGTCCATTGCCTTGCGTCTTTTCGGGAACTTCGCTACAATGGTGGGCATGTAAAAAAGAGGGAGTGTTGCATGAGAGAACTTATCTTTTCGCTCGCGCCGATGGAGGGCATCACGGGCTACGTATATCGAAATGCGCTGAAGCGCTGCTACGGGGGTGTTGCGCGCTTTTATTCGCCTTTTATCTCGCCGGGGCATGCGGGCGCGGGCATCACGAAGCGCGACCGGCGCGACATTCTGCCGGAGAACAATGCGGGCGTGCCGCTGATTCCGCAACTCTTAACGAACAACGCGGAGGATTTTCTCTATGCCGCGGAAATTCTGAGAGACTACGGCTACAAGGAACTCAATCTGAACCTCGGCTGTCCCTCGGGCACGGTCACGGCGAAGAAGAAGGGCTCGGGCTTTCTTACGGAGCTCCCGGCGCTCAGGCATTTTTTTGAAGAAGTTTTTCGGAACTTGCCGGCGGATACGAAGCTCGGTGTGAAGACGCGGCTCGGGGTCAAGGACCCGGCGGAGTTTCCGGCGATTCTCGAAATTTATAACGACTTTCCGCTCTCCGAGCTCATAGTCCATCCGCGGATTCAGAAGGAGTTTTACCGGGGAACGGTTCACCTCGACATGTTTTCTCTGGCAGCGGAGGGGGCAAAGATGCCGCTCGGCTATAACGGAGATCTCATCGACGAAGAGGATATAGGCCGCATCCTGGAGCGCTTCCCCGCGGTCTCTCATATCATGCTCGGGCGAGGCTTATTGAGAGACCCCATGCTCCCGGCGCGCTATTTGAGACGCCTTCGCGGCGAGGCAGCGCTCTCTGCGGAAGAAGAGAAGCGGCAGCGCCATGCCTTCCATGCGGCGCTCCTTCAGGGCTACCGGGAGAGCTTTCTCTATGAGAATGCGACGCTCTGCCGCATGAAAGAGGTCTGGGATTACTTGGGACTGGCCTTTCCGGAACAGGAGAGAGCGGTGCGGGAACTCAAAAAGAGCAAGACCCTCGGCGAGTACGAAGTGCGGGCGGAGCAGTTGCTCACGCTTTAAGCGGAAAAGACCGGAAAAGCCGAATGCAATCGGAAAACAAAGTGATACACAAAAAAATCCGCAGACAGTTCATTTGTCTGCGGATTTTTCATGTCTGCCATCGGCTTTGCATACGGATGCATGCCCGAAAGGCCCGCGGTCTTTGCGCGTTACAGCAGGGTGATGTTGTGGGCCGCGCAGGTCTCGATCATCTCCTCGGGCCATATGCTCGCCTGTACTTCGCCGATGTGCGCTCTGCCGAGTAAAAGCATGCAGAGACGGCTCTGGCCGATACCGCCGCCTATGGTATAGGGGAGTTCGCCGTTTAAGAGCGCCTTGTGATAGGGGAGTTCGCGGCGGTTCTCGCAGCCCGCGAGTTTCAACTGGGCGTCAAGGCTCTCCGGGGAGACGCGTATGCCCATACTCGAGAGTTCGAGCGCGCACTGCAGGGGCTCGAACCAGCAGAGAATGTCGCCGTTTAAGCTCCAGTCATCGTAGTCCGGCGCACGGAGATCGTGCGGTTCGCCGTTCGAGAGTGCCGCACCGATTTGCTCCACGAAAACCGCACCGCACTCGCGCGCAATCGCATTTTCGCGCTCCTTCGGGCTGAGCTTCGGGTAGCGCTTCAGAAGCTCTTCGGAAGTGATGAAGGTGATTTCCCGCGGGAGGCGGTAGCAGGCATCCGGGTACTTATACCAGACCTCATGCTGCATGTGCTTGATGATGGTGTAGATGCGCTGCACGGTGTCCTCGAGTACCTCAAGGCTTCGATCTTCCTTTCGGAGCACACGTTCCCAGTCCCACTGGTCCACATAGAAGGAGTGGAGGTTATCCGGCGTCTCGTCGCGGCGGATTGCGTTCATATTGGTGTAGAGGCCTTCGCCCGGCTTAAAGCGATAGCGCTTTAAAGCAAGGCGCTTCCACTTTGCGAGGGACTGCACGACTTCAATGTTTTCGCCCGGCAGAGTAAGCAGGTCAAAGTTCACCGGCCGCTCCACGCCGTTTAAGTTGTCGTTTAAGCCGCTCTTTTCGGTCACAAAGAGGGGCGCGGAGACGCGCTCCAAATTCATCTGGCGGCCGAATTCCTTCTGAAACAAATCGCGAATAAACTTAATTGCCTCCTGGGTTTCACGGACAGAGAGCACGGGATCGTAGTGCTCCGGAATGACCAGTGCCATGGTTTGCCTCCATTCTGTAAAGCGAAATAAAAATTTCGTAACAGCATAGCACGCGTAAAAGAAGGGTGCAAGGTTTTTTCAGCTTCAGCTTCCAAATTCGGGAGGAGGATGCTAGAATGAAGGATAAAGATTTCATTAAGGCGGAGGTATAGCGAAGACAGGGCGATGGAACGAAAACAAAAGAAAATACTGGGTGGCGCTGCGATAGCTCTCTGTGCTTGTTATTTGGGCGGCGCTGCTTTTTTTGCGGGGCATACGTACCCCCATACGACGGTGGACGGGAAGGATGCTTCTCTGCTCTCCTATACGAGAGCGCAGGCGTTAATCACAGCGGCGGCGACCGAGGGCTCCCTCGGGATTCGCGTCAAGGATCTGAGTTATTCCTTGCATCGAAAGGATGTGCTCGGGGTCGAGAGTCGGGATAACTGGAAGGAAGCGCTCTCGGAGGGAAGCTCGTTTGCCTGGCCGCTTGCGCTGTTCCGAAGACACGAACTTTTGAGCAAGCGCACGCTGGATGTGCACCGCGAGGAAGTTGAAAAACACTTGGAGGAGCAGGGGCTTTTCGAACTCTCCCTCCCCGCGAAGGATGCAACGCTCTCGGAGTTTGCGGAAGATGCCGGCTATTCGATTGTCCCGGCGGAGACCGGTTGGAGCGCAAACAAAGACGAGATTCTGAATCTTGTGGAGCAGGCGCTGGTTTCGGACCGGACGGAACTGGATCTCACCGACACCTTTGCGGTGCAGCCCGCGGTGCAGACGGACGATGCGGCACTCACCGAGAAGATGAACGCGAGAAATCTGCTGGTGCGGCATAATTTCACCTTCTTCATCGGTCCGGTGACGCAGCAGCTTGACAGCGCGACCTTGAACAGCTGGCTTGTTGAGACGCGGGAGGGCGCGACCGGACTGGATTACGCTTCGATTGAGGCCTATGTGAACGGTCTGCAGGATCGGTTCACCCCCTCGCTCGCAAGCCTGTCCGCGGAAAACGGCGGCGAGAACTATATCGTGGACAGCGAGCTCACCATGCAGATTCTCTGCAACAAGCTCGGTATTAACCGCCCGGCCGGAGAGACCGACGCACAGCGGAGAACGCGCGAGGCAGCGAACGCCAAGATTTTGAAACAGGCAAAGCGCGCGGCAAAACGCGAAAAGAATAAGGAAAAGGCGGAGCAGATTTTACGGGAAGCCGAGGCAAAGCAGACGCCCGCACCGGAGTTGATTGCGACCCTAAAGTCCGAGGAAGAGAGAGCGGCGGATGCCGAGAATCCGATTTTAATTGCAAAACTGCGGGACGGCATTTTCATTGAGAACTTGCCGGATGAAGTGGCGGCGGAGCCGGAACTCGCAACGCCCTCCGAGACAGTGCGTGTCGAAACGGTCGGCAGCGATACCATCACCATAGGTGCCGCACCGGCGGAAAGCGAAACGGTTGAGAGTTTGAACCCCGAGGGCCAGTCATCCGAGGCGACGGAGAGCACAGAGCCGACGCGCGAGGCGCCGAAGTCGCTGAACGGTGAAGTCAAAATGGCAAAGGATGATATTTTCGTCCCGGTGCTCGCGGCAGATCCGGAGTTTCAGCTGGGACACGGCCTGACCTATATCGACATCAGCATCGAGAAGCAGAGAGTAATCCTCTTTGAGAACGGCAGAAAGGTCATGGAGAGCGCCTGTGTGACGGGAACACCGAACCGCGAGCGCGCAACCCACTACGGCAGCTTCCGCATCAACTATAAGCAGAGAAACCGCATACTCCGCGGTTCGCAGAAGCTCTACGAGGCCTTCGTGAGCTACTGGATGCCGTTTGACGGCGGCATCGGCCTGCACGATGCAACCTGGCGCGGAAGTTTCGGCGGGAACATCTACAAGTCGAACGGTAGCCACGGCTGTATCAACCTGCCGCCTGCCTTTGCAAAGCAGCTCTATGAGCGCGTCACGGTCGGCATGCCGGTCTACGTGCACTGAGACTGGCTTGACAGTCGGAATGCGGCAAACTAGAATAAAACAGAACAGAAACGAGACGGGGTGCTGCGCGCAGCTGAGACCGGGAAACCGGAACCCGAACACCTGATTTGGGTAATGCCAACGTAGGAATCTCACAGACAGACAGAGATGCCGAGAGGCAGCTCTGTCTTTTTTTACGGGAGAAACGATATGGAGCGAAAAACAGCGCTTACGGTCGCCGGCAGTGATTCGAGCGGCGGTGCGGGCATACAGGCGGATTTAAAGACCTTCCTTGCCCAGGGGGTATACGGGATGAGCGCGGTCACGGCGCTGACCGCGCAGAATACCTGCGGGGTCACGGCGATTATGACCGTAACGCCGGAATTTCTCGCGGCGCAATTGGATGCGGTCTACGAGGACATTCCGCCGGACGCGGTCAAGGTCGGCATGTGCGCGAGCGAGGTATTGATACGTACCATGGCGGAGCGCTTTCGCTTTTATAAAACCGAGCGCCTCGTGGTGGATCCGGTCATGGTCGCAACGAGTGGCGCGCGTCTCATTGAGGAGACGGCGGTACAGGCCCTCACGGAAGAACTGTTTCCGCTCGCAAGTCTGATTACGCCCAATTTACCGGAGGCAGAACTTTTGCTCGGCGCGCCGATTCGCGGCGCGGCGGCCATGGAGAAAGCCGCGAAGGAACTTTGGTCGCGCTACGGTACGCCTGTCCTATTAAAGGGCGGGCACGATAAAACACGCGCGGACGACTATCTCTATCTCGGCAGCGAGGGCGGAATGTGGCTTCGCGCAGAGCGCATTGCGACCGAGAACACCCACGGCACCGGCTGCACCCTGAGCAGCGCAATCGCGGCGAATCTCGCAAAGGGTGTTGCACTCACGGAGGCGGTGATACGCGGGAAGGCCTATGTGCGCGGCGCGCTGCTTTCGGGGCTCTCGCTCGGAAAAGGCAGCGGCCCCTTGGATCACGCTTGGAATCTTGAGGAGAAACAATGACGGCACTTGAATTTTCGGAGGTCCGCTTCCGCTATGCGGCGGATAGCCCTCTCCTGTTGGACGGGCTTTCTTTTCGCGTGCAAGCGGGGGAATTTGTCTCGATTCTCGGCCCGAGCGGTGCGGGGAAGAGCAGTCTCTTTCGCCTGATGAACGGCCTTCTCGCGCCGGAGAGCGGCAAGATACTTGTCAGCGGCGCAGCTGTTTCGGCGAAGCAAAGCCGCTGCGGCTACATGCCGCAGCAGGATCTGCTCTTTCCCTGGAGAACGGTCGCGGAGAATGTGGGATTGCCGCTTGAACTCGGCCGGCAGTCCCACAGCGCGACGGAGCGGAAAGAAAGGGTTGCGGAGGTGCTTTCCGCGGTCGGACTCGGCGACTGGGCGGAAAAGAGTCCGCTTGCGCTCTCCGGCGGTATGCGGCAGCGGGCGGCTTTTGCACGCACTTTGCTCACAGGCGCGGAACTGCTTTTGCTCGATGAGCCCTTTTCGGCGCTCGACTATATGACGCGGCTCTCCATGCGGGAGTGGCTGCTCGAGCGTTGGCAGCAGGAGAGGCGCACCATACTCTTTGTGACCCACGATGTCGAAGAGGCCGTCTTTCTCTCGGAGCGCATCCTGGTGATTGCCGAGCAGCCGGTGCGGCGCTTGCGCGAATTTCGCGTGCCGCTTTCCTATCCGCGGAGCGTGGAGAGTCTCGGCGAGCCGGAGGCACTGGAATTAAAGCGGGAGTTGATAGCGCTTTTGTCGCGGGAGATGGCGGTATGAGAGAAGAGAAATTTGCGGGGCGACTTCCGTCTCTCCTCACCATGGCGGGCTTTTTCCTTCTCTGGGAAGTGCTCGCACGGCGTATGAACGCGGCCTATATTTTGCCCGCGCCGACGCAAATCGTGAAGCGCATCTATGAGCTCAGGGCGCCGCTCTTTCTGGTGCATTTGCCGGCGACCATGGCGGTCGTGGCGCTATCGCTCACGATATCGGCGGCGCTCGGTATTTTCCTCGCCGTGCTCATGGATCAGAGCCGAACCGCGGAGCGGGCGCTCTACCCGCTCCTTGTCGCTTCGCAGACCATACCGACCACCGCGCTCGCGCCGCTCTTTGTGCTCTGGCTCGGCTACGGGATTTGGAGCAAGGTGCTGGCTGCCGTGCTCATGACCTTTTTCCCGATTGCGGTGACCCTCTCGGACGGTTTTCGAGCCATTCCGCCGGAGATGACGGAACTCATGCAGACCCTCGGGGCGACACGTTGGCAGCTCTTCCGGAAACTCAAACTTCCGGCGGTGTTACCTTACTTTTTCACGGCAATACGAATGGCAATCCCGCTCTCGGTAATCGGCGCGGCAATCGGCGAATGGCTCGGCGCACAGGCGGGACTCGGCTATTTTTCGCGCCGCATGATGACCCAGCTGGACGGCGCGGGAGTGTTTGCGCCGATTGTGCTCTTAAGTCTCGCGGCCATGCTCTTAACGGAGTTTGCAAAGCGCATCGAACAGAGGGCACTGCGTTTTCGAAACCACGGGAAGACAGAACAAGACAGCAAACAGAGGAGGTAGGACAGATGAAGAAGGGATTCGGTAAGAGAGTATTGGCGGCGGCCTCGGCCTTTGTGCTCGCGGCTTCGCTGGCGGCCTGCGGCACGCAGAAAAAGAAGGAGGCGGGTTTACAGGACGTGAACATTGTCCTCGACTGGTATCCGAATGCGATTCACGCCTTTATCTATGAGGCGATTGAGCGCGGCTATTACGCGGAGGAAGGTCTCAATGTCCACGTGCAGTTCCCCTCGAACGAGAACGATGCAATCTCGCTCGTCTCCGCGGGCAAGGCGGAATTCGGTCTCTACTACCAGCAGGATATTATTCAGATGGTAGCGGATCAGGGCGTCAAGGTGAAGTCGCTCGGCGCGGTCTGCCAGAGCCCGCTGAACATTGTCCTCTCGCTGAAGGATAAGAACATTCAGAGCCCGAAGGACCTTGAGGGCAAGACGGTCGGCTACGCGGGAACGCCGCTCTCCGAGGCCATGATTTCGGTGCTCATGCGCAATGTCGGCGCGGATACGAGCGCCCTTACTTTAAAGAACGTGGGCTTTGACCTCATGAGCTCCATGACCACGGGGCAGGTGGATGCGACCATAGGCTGCCTTGTGAACCACGAGGTGCCGCAGCTTGAGGAAGAGGGCTTTGCGCTCAACTACTTCTCGCCGAGCGACTACGGCGTGCCGAACTACTACGAACTCTGCCTGATCACCAACGATAAGGTGTTGAAGGAGCAGCCCGAGCTCGCGGAGAAGTTTGTGCGCGCGTCGAAGAAGGGCTTTGAAGACTTTAAGAGCAATCCCGCGGCCTCGGTGAAGCTGCTGCTCGAGAAGCAGAATGCCGAAAACTTCCCGCTCAGCGAGAGTGTTGAGCAAAAAAGCGCGGACGTTCTGCTTCCCAAAATGGAGACAGAGGCGGCTCCCTTCCTCTCCCAGACCGAGAGCTCCTGGCAGGAGAACATCGACTGGATGAAGCAGGAGGGACTCATTCAGAGAGCGCCGGAACTTACGGAACTGCTTCCGGAAAGCCGCGGAAACTGAACTGCTTCCGCGGCCGCGCAAACCGGGCGAAAGTACTTGCGCCGCGGCGCAAAGAAGCGCAGAGCTTGCGGTCGGAACGGGTTTCGAGCGCCGTGAAGAAACGGACGGATGGAGCAGGGCGAACAGTAGAAACAGAAAAACTATAATAAAAAGAACTATAAAAAAAGAGACAGCGCTCTGCGGCGCTGTCTCTTTTTTTTGCAACACCGGAAGTCGCGCCGCGCGCTTACCGCACCGGGCGCCGCGTTGACTTCGTGTAGGCCTGTGACGAGATTTCGGTCGATTTTGTGCGGTACCGGCTGTGCGCCGAGTTACCGATGTGTTTGATGGGTATTTGTGTACTTAGCACAATAGTTTCTGCTTTACCTGCGGCGGTACAAGAAAAATATCGGGCTCTTCCTTGGTTTTGTACTTCAAATAGAAATAAATACGCACAATGCGGAAAAGCCGAGTATAATAATAACGGTGGCGGCAGAGAGTCGCCCATACGAAAAAGGAGGATACAAATGGCAAAGAAACTTCTTGAGACTGTGCCGAATTACAGCGAAGGGCGCGACATGGAAAAGGTGGCAAAGATTGCCGCTTGCTTCAAGAACAGAAAAGGTGTTCGCCTTTTGGATTGCCAGACAGACGTGAACCACAATCGCTGCGTAATTACCGCAGTCGGCGAGCCGGAAGCGCTTCGCGACGCGGTCATCGACTCGTTTGAAGTTGCTGTACAGTTGATTGATATGACCAAGCACGAGGGACAGCATCCGCGCATGGGTGCGGTTGACGTGGTTCCCTTCATCCCCTGCCGCAATACGACGGTAGCAGAGGCGGATGCAATCGCAAAGGAAGTCGGAAAGGCTGTCGGCGAGAAGCTCGGCATCCCGGTCTTCCTGTATGAGGATTCCGCAAGCGCGCCGCACAGAACGAACCTCGCAAAGATCCGCAAGGGCCAGTTTGAGGGAATGGCGGAGAAGCTTCAGGACAAGGAACTCTGGACGCCGGACTTCGGACCGGATCACATTCATCCGACCGCGGGTGTCGTTGCAATCGGCGCGAGAATGCCGCTCATTGCATACAATGTGAACCTCGACACGGACAACATGGAAATTGCGAATAACATTGCGGATGCGGTCAAGAACATTCGCGGCGGTTATCACTTCATCAAGGCCATCGGCGTCGAGCTGAAGGATCACTACTCCGGCAGAGATACCGTGGCGCAGGTTTCCATGAATCTCGTGAACTTCGAAAAGACGGCCATCTACCGCGCGTTTGAGGCAGTCAAGATGGAGGCGCGCCGCTACGGTGTCAATGTCCTTGAGAGCGAGATTGTCGGTGTCGTGCCGATGCAGTCCCTCATTGACTGCGCGGAGTACTACCTGCAGGCATGCATGTTCGGACCGATGAAGTTCGATGCGAAGAAGCAGATCATGGAGAACTGGCTCCTTGAGGATGAGGAGGAAGAGGCATGAGCGAAAAGCTGAAAGAGATGAGCGTCGCCGCGTTTGTGGATCTCACAGCTTCCGATGCACCGGCACCGGGCGGCGGTTCGGTATCGGCACTCTTCGGAGCCCTCTCCGCGGCGCTTACGGGCATGGTCGCGGGACTGACCGTCGGCAAGAAGAAGTACGTCGAGGTGGATGCGGAAATGCGCAAAATCGCGACGGCTGCCGAGGCGCTGAAGAAGGAGTTGGTCGAGGAAATCGATCGTGACTCCGATTCCTTCAACGAGTTCATGGCGGCAATGGCGCTTCCGAAGGATACGGACGAAGAAAAGGCGGCGCGAAAGGCAGCGATGCAGAATGGCTTAAAGTCCGCGGCAAAGGTGCCCTGCCATGTCGCGGAGACCGCGGCGCGCATTTTCCCGCTGGCAAAGGCGGTTGTGGAGCGCGGCAATACGAATGCCGTGACCGACGGCCTTGTCGCGGCGATGGCGGCGAGAACCGCTGTGATCGGCGCGGGTCTCAACGTGAAGATTAATCTCTCCTCGATTGAGGATGAGGATTTTGTCGCCGAGTACAGCGCGCGCGTTGCGGCGCTCGAGGAGCAGGCGATTGCGGCGGAGCGCGAAATCTTTGCGCTCTCCGAGCTGACAAGAGAGATTTAAAACAGCGCGTAAGAAAGGAGCGACGTTGTGAGCATACAGATCCTGAATTCCACCCTCCAAATCGAGGCGGATGCGATTGCGACCTTGGCGCTCGCGGCACTCTTACTGCTTCTGGGCGCGGCGGTGAAAAATCGCGTCCGGATTCTAAACCACTACTGCATCCCCGCGCCGGTGGTGGGCGGCTTTCTCTTCATGTTTTTAACCTTTCTCGGACATGTGACGGGAAGTTTCCAAGTGAGTTTCGACACCTATTTTCAGAGCCCCTTCATGCTGGCTTTCTTCACGACGGTGGGACTCTCGGCGAGTTTTTCGCTCTTAAAGCGCGGCGGCATTATGCTGGTTGTCTACTGGCTGATTTCGGGTGTGATCTCGGTGATTCAGAATGCAATCGGCATTGCGGTCGGAACGGCCATCGGTCTGCCCGCGCCCTATGCGCTCTTATCCAGTGCCATCTCGATGATAGGCGGCCACGGCGCTGCGGCATCTTACGGGGCCCAGTTCACCGAGATGGGCTACGATCAGGCGATGCTGGTCGGCGCGGCGGCGGCAACCTTCGGCCTCATCACGGCTGTCATGATAGGCGGTCCGCTCGGCAGTCGTCTCATTGAGCGCTACAAACTCACGCCGGACCGGGACGACAGTTTCGCGGGCAGCGATGTCTTTGAGGTCAACAAGAGCAGCGGCGAGGTGCGGAGTGCGCACATCATCATGGAAAATGTCACGGTGCTTTTGGTCTGCATGGCGGTCGGCGCGAAGGTTTCGGCGCTGATCGGCGCTGCCATCGGCATGTCGTTCCCGACCTATGTCGGCGCGATGTTCGTCGCGGTGCTTGTGCGCAACCTGAACGAGAAAGTCCGGTTTTTCAGCTTTGATTATGCGCTGGTAGACGGCATCGGCGAAGTGATGCTGTCGCTCTATCTCTCGATGGCGCTCATGAGCTTAAAGCTCTGGGAGCTCGCGGGATTGATCGGCGGCGTGCTGCTCGTGGTCTGCTGCCAGGTCATTTTCATGATTTTTGCGGCTTACTTCATTGTGTTCCGCCTGCTCGGCAGCAATTACGATGCGGCCGTGATGTGCGCGGGACTCTGCGGGCACGGACTCGGCGCCACGCCTTCGGCGATTGTCAATATGACGGCGGTCACCGAGAAGTACGGCATGTCGCACCGCGCGTTTATGATTGTGCCGATCGTCGGCGCTTTCCTGGTGGATATCATCTACCAGCCGCAGACCATTGCATTTATACGCTTTTTTGTCCAGAATATTGCAGCAAAATAAACGGGACCCGCAGGGCGGGACGAAAGGAGAACGCGTATGAAAACAGATATTGAGATTGCGCAGGAGGCGCAGGCGTCTAAGATTGAAGAAATAGCCCGCGCCGAGGGCATCGACGAGAAATATCTGGAGCAGTACGGCAAGGACAAGGCAAAGGTGAGCTATCAGCTCTTAAAGGACACAGAGGGCAAGCCGAACGGCAAGCTTGTGCTGGTCACGGCCATCCCCCCGACGCCCGCGGGCGAGGGCAAGACGACGACTTCCGTGGGCCTCGCGGACGGCTTAAAGCGCCTCGGCAAGAGCGTTGCGGTCGCGCTTCGCGAGCCTTCGCTGGGACCGGTCTTCGGCGTAAAGGGCGGCGCGGCCGGCGGCGGCTACGCCCAGGTCATACCGATGGAGGAAATTAACCTCCACTTTACCGGCGACTTCCACGCAATCGGCGCGGCAAATAACCTCCTTGCGGCGCTGATTGACAACCATATCTTCCAGGGCAATGCGCTCCGCATCGACGACAAGCGCATCACTTGGAAGCGCGCGGTCGATATGAACGACCGTCAGCTTCGCAACATCATCGACGGTCTCGGCAAGAGAACCGACGGACGTGTCCGCGAGGACGGCTTCGAGATTACGGTCGCGAGTGAGATTATGGCGGTCTTCTGCCTCGCGAAGGACTTAAAGGATCTGAAGGAGAGACTGGCGCGCATGATCATCGGCTACAACATGGACAATGAGCCGGTGACTGCGGGTGATCTCCACGCGGAGGGCGCGCTCACGGCGCTCTTAAAGGATGCACTGAAGCCGAACCTCGTGCAGACCATCGAAAATACACCGGCGTTCATACACGGCGGTCCATTTGCCAACATTGCACACGGTTGTAACAGCATTTTGGCAACCAAGATGGCTATGAGCTGCTCTGATTACTGTATTACGGAGGCTGGTTTCGGTGCCGATTTGGGCGCAGAGAAGTTCTTGGACATTAAGTGTCGCAAGGCAGGAATCTCTCCAGTGCTTACAGTTCTCGTTGCTACTGCACAGGCTTTGAAGATGCACGGCGGTATCGATGTTGCAGAAATCAGCAAGCCAAACGTGGAAGGCTTGAAGGCAGGTCTTCCGAACTTGGACAAGCACATCGCCAACTTGAAGGCATTCGGACAAACCGTTGTGGTCTGCTTGAACCGCTTTGCCACCGACACCGACGAAGAATTGGCACTCGTAAAAGAACATTGCGAGGCTCAGGGTGTAGGCTTCGCCATCAACACAGCCTTTGGCGAAGGTGGAAAAGGTGCGGAAGAATTAGCACATCTGGTAGTCGATACCATCGAAAAGAAACCATCTGCACCGCTGAACTTCGTTTACGAAGAGAACGACGACATTGTTACAAAGGTTGAAAAGATAGCTAAAAAGATTTACGGAGCTGGAAAAGTGGTGCTGCGCCCTGCTGCTAAACGAGACTTGCAGCGCATTAAGGAACTCGGTTTCGAGAACTTCCCCGTATGTATTGCCAAGACACAGTACTCGTTCTCTGAGAACGCAAAGGCTTACGGAGTCCCTACAGACTTCACAATTACTATTCGCGACTTTGTTATTAACGCTGGTGCAGGCATGGTTGTAGCCATCGCTGGTACCATCATGCGTATGCCAGGTCTACCAAAGACACCACAAGCAGAGCATATTAACGTTGTGAATGGCGTAATAGAAGGCTTGTCATAAAGCATTATCCATAACTTGCAGCCTCGGAGGACGTTGATGTTTTCCGAGGCTTTTGTGTTATCTTACTACTTCTTTCATCTGCTGTTTGCTACACTTCTATTCAGCAAGACAATTTCTTAAAAATGTTTTTTTTCTATATATATATTATGTAGTTAGGCAAAAAATAAGTAACTTTGCGCCTCAAAGTAGGTGAAGATTTTATCGTTCCACCCGCTTAAACTTAT
>ERZ772932.558-NODE-558-length-20107-cov-6.769649_pt1 | contig 20107 bp, 17 predicted proteins | sample MGYA00511684_ERZ772932 | MGnify/ENA primary metagenome ERZ772932 (study PRJEB29015, sample SAMEA2738078) | human oral metagenome | biome: human oral; feature: human-associated habitat; material: saliva | place: China | collected 2210 ...
CATATTTCTGACTTATTATCTATAAAATATTGAGTAATAATCGGTTGTAAATACAGCGAATGTTTAAGTTTGGATGAAATTTCTTTACCTGCATCTATTCAAAAGATAGGGATACAAGCTTTTATTGGTTGCATTTCATTAAGATTAGTTATCCTACCCCCAAAGGTGGAAGTAGAAAATAATGCCTTTGACTTGTGCAAGAATGTTGTAATAAAAGAAATTCAAAAGTGACATTAATAGCTTATATTCTTAGACTACTGAAAGTACCCTTTACAAATAAGAATTTGAGAGGAATTTTTTGGACTCACCCTGATAGGGATAATCTATTAGGGTATGCAAGGATATTATCTTATTATGGGATTAAAATAAATGCAAAGATAATCGATAGTTTAGATTCTATAGACAAACAAGAACTTCCATACCTTTATTTTGGAAGAGAAAAGTTTATAAAACATTATTGCAAAAAAAATAAGAGCAAAGATAGCACAAAAAATTATATAATATTATCACATTATAAATGGTTTAAAAATGATCATATAGGAAAAACTCCTACATATATCCTAAATGGAGAAAAACTTCCATCAGGAATAACGATATTAGTTATTATTAATGCATCTTAGTTATGAAACAGAATTATCTAGTCCTCTTTTTACTCATCCCTTTACAAGTTTTCGCTCAGAAAACAAATAATAATTATGAATGTATTTACGAATACACTGTAAAAACAGCGAATGCCGAAACAGAAACTTATACAGCGATATTGCAGTTTGATGCTATTCACGCTAAGTTTGTCGACTATGTTGCTTTTCAGTTAGACTCTTTGATGCAGACAGGACAAGCAACCGAAGAGCAGGTAAAGAAAGCAGAAGAGCGCATGGTGAAAGCAGCCTACTACTTTGACCAAACTACCTTTGTAAATGTGGCAGATAAATCAATCTACGTGTATAGTGTTATCCCTCCAAGTCTTTATTTTTATCAAGAGGGGGTGAACGGTATTTCATGGCAACTTACCGAAGAGATCGATACTATATGCGGCTATCTATGTAATAAAGCGGTAGGAGAGTATGGCGGACGTACTTGGAATGCTTGGTTCTCATCAGAAATTCCATCCCAATTCGGACCTTGGAAGTTTGGTGGATTGCCTGGACTGATAATGTATGCTTGTGATACCGAGAAAATCCACTGCTTTAAAGCTATTACGTTTAGGCAAGGTACTACGCCAATCACTGCGCCTAAAATATCCAATAGCATTACTACCAGCCGTGAAAAATTTATCAAGGCAAAAAATCACTTTGAAGAAAATCCGATAGCCAACATCCCTACTGAGAGCATTACGGACATGAGAGTGGAAAAAGGTGACGGTGGAAGCAATTCTATTTTTATCAATGGGGTACAAGTACGCCTACGGACAAATGGCTATGTGCCTTTAGAGATTAAATAATGATGAAAAGATTACTCCTTTATATTCTCTGTCTTTTCGTTTGGATGCAAGCACAAGCTCAAGAAAACTATACGTTGACTGGAATTGTGTCGGACTCTAATGGTATGCCAATAAGAAATGCCAATGTGCAGATTTTAGAAAATAACAAGCCCATTGCCTATACCTTTACCAATGAGAAGGGAAGCTATGCTTTAAGCTACAATAGTGCTAAAACGCAGGTGCTACTTTCTATCGGACATATATCGTTTGAGAAAACCAAGCTAGTAATAGATAGCAAAGAAACAAAAAAGAACATTACATTACTTGAAAAAAAGACGCAGTTAAGGGAAGTTGTTGTAAAGGCTCCACAAATAATTCAGCGCGGCGATACACTTTCCTATCGGTTGAGTTCTTTCGCAGGAAAGGGCGATTACACGCTTAGAGATGCGATGAAGCGATTGCCTGGTATAGAGGTAACTAATTCGGGAAGTATAAAATATCTAGGAAAGGATATTTCCAATTTTTACATTGAGGGAATGGATCTTCTTGGTGGACAATATAATGTAGCCACAAACAATATCCCAGCAGACTACGTTACATCTGTGCAGGTGTTGAATAATCATAAAGACGCCAAAATGGACAAAGACGTGCTATCTGATGATGTGGCAATAAATATAAAACTTTCAAAGCACGCCAAGTTTAAACCAGTCGGGACATATGAAGCCATTGGAGGTTTAGGCAGTAATGGAGGACTTTACCAAACTAATGGAGCTGGTATGCTCTTCAAATCGCGTATGCAACTTTTGGGAACATTTAAGATAGGGAACATAAGGGAGTTTGCTACCGATGAAAATATCAATCATTTTCTAAACGACCAGTTAGAATCTTTCGGTGTAAAACTATTGGGCAACTTATCTTCTTCTAGTGCACCACTCAAAAGAGAAAGGTATATCCATCCCAAAGATTATTCCGTTAGTTTCAATCTACTCAACAAACTGTCGGAAAATAAGTCGTTAAGAACAAATGTAGGCTATGCTTATTCCCAATGCAACTATGCTTACAATCATAAGATGTTTTTTGGTAATGGTTTGGACGAATTAGTGCAAGATTATCAATACCAATCTGCCTCTACACTTCACAAGCCTACCCTGACTATCGAATACAAGGACAATAGCGATAAACGATATATCACCAATCGGTTTTCATCAGTGGCTTCGTTCGTAAAATCGGAATTGCCAACAATTGAAAACAATAGCAATTCGGTCTTTCAAAATGAGAAATATCACGATTTAGGTTTTTCCAACAACCTTTCCATACGTTGGAAAACAAATAAGTTTCGCTGGAGCCTTTCTTCTCTTCTCAATTATACTACTATGCCTAATGGCACTATTCGCGTTTCAGACGTAGGAGTAGCCTCTTTTCAGCAAAGTGCAGACTGCAAACAGTTTACGAATCAGGAAACTATTTCTGCCACTTATGAAAGAAGAGCCTCACGATTTTATTTTCCTCTTTCATTCCAATATCGTAGCGAAAGGGTTAATTCAGCTTTGATAACTGATAACTATTCAGGCTTTAACCTCGTGAAGGGAAATGAATTAGATTTTTCATTCTCTCCACAATACGAATATACCCACCCACAACGGAAATATAATTTCAAAGCAAGCGTATCATTGGCTACAATAAGAATCGATTTTGAAAACGAGGGAACAACTCCATTAAAGAAGCAGAAATGGAGCTTTGTAATTAATCCTTCATTTTATTTTCTATACAATGTTACACCAAGAGCTACGATAAGGCTTCAAGGGGCTTTTGCAAACAAGATAGGTGATTTGGCTGATTTTATAACAGCACCGATACAAACCAGTCTGAACTATCAAAGGTACAGTTTAGGGATCTTGAGTGAGAATAGGAGTGTTACGCTCAATGCTATTTACGATTTAAAATATCCAATAGAAATGTTTTTTCTTAATTTTGGTATAGGCTACACACATCAGCATAACAATTTATTGTCGGCACAGAATGTGTCGCAAACATTGATTAAGGAATGTCCGGTACTAAGTCCTAACGGCACTGACAATATTAATACCTATTTCAATATTACAAAACAGGTAAAAGCTATCAACACCAAGTTTTCGCTGTACGGAATTTATATGCACAGCAAGAGCTTGATGATGCAAAACAGTATGATTTACAGCTATTCGTGGAACAGTCTAAATGTTGCTCCATCTGTTTCATTCAAACCTGTTTCTTTTATGGAGTTATATTATACTTATAGCTTTTCAAAGAACTTTACAAAGGTACAAAACGTGTCAAAATCTTTCTTGTCGCAAACACATGATATCAACTTGGTATTACAGCCTGTAAATAATCTGCAATTCAAGGCAATGGCAGATATTTCAACAAAGGAAATGTATCAAGATCTTACCAAGACTATGGCTATCTTCGATGCAGGGGTCAGTTACAGACACAAAGCATTTCGTTTCAGTATTGATATGAGAAATATTTTCAATCAACAGTATTATAGTTACACCATTTTTAACATGATGAATACCTACGCTTACAGTTATCACATGAGAGGAAGAGAGTTGTTTTTTACTATTTCATTAACAAAATAAGAATGGCAGGTTTTGTTTTTATAAAGCAACATGACGCTATGCAATGTGGAGCAGCATGCTTAGTAATATTATCCCATTTCTATCGCAAAAAATATTCTCTACAACAAATATCAAAGAGCTTAGAAAGTTCAAAAGGTGGAGTTTCTATGTATGATATTAGTGAACTAACAAAAAAAATAGGATTAAAATGTAATGGGAAAATAGTATCTCTTGATATACTAAAGACTTATAAAAATCGGTTCATCCGACATTTCGAGTGATACGGCAGTCGTGCAGTGCATAGAGTCCTAGAGTAAAGTATCTCTCATCCCTAAATCCATACGCATTTCATTTCATTACTTTAATCTTGTTATTAATGCCTTCAACTTTTCCCATTGATAGATGGCAGTCGTACCATGCGAGGATGCCTTTCTTATAGGTTCTCATGGTAACAGCCATTTTCTGTAGTTGGGTTATCTTACTTTGTTCAGCCTGCCTTACCCAGTCATCAAGCACTTCTTCTGCCATAGCTTTCATCGGTTGTGACCATATCTGACGGAGTTGTTCCTTAAGACAGTATGCTTTTGACAATGGCTCGTTCATAGCTAAAGCATTCTCAAGCCTTATCCTGTGTTGTTTATCAAAGATGTCAGCACCATTGCCGAGTAGCAGATACCTTGTTCCTTTGAGTACTTTACGCTTATTTATATCTTTTTCCATACTATAAACTTTACGTCTAATATCATCAAGTTTCTCGTTCATTAACTTCACTACATGGAAATGATCAAATACATGTACTGCATCGGGATAATTCTCCATAACAGAGGCTATGAAAGCTGCAGACAGGTCTGTTGCCACATGTTTTATCTTTAGGCTCTTACGCCTGACTTTTCGCCAGAATCCAGCTAGGGCATCCGTACCCTTGCCATCGCCAACATAGATTATCCTGCCTCTGTCCAAATCCACGACGATTGTCTTATATACATGTCCTTTTCTAACAGTAAACTCATCTATACCAATATTCTCTACACCATCTAAAGATGGAGGGCTATAATGACGCTTAAGGTAAGAGGAGTGTATTTCCTTTACGGTATCCCATGACACGCCCAGATGATTCGACACGTCCTGAAGCGTCATACCACGAAGTAAATCTACTACATACTTGGCAAAGCGGTGAGTATAGCTGCAACTGCCAGTGACAAAAGGAATTTTCTCCTGTTGGTCGAAGTTACATTCCTTACATTTATAGCGTTGCACTTTCATACGTATGGTTACTCGTTTGCCTCCTATGGGAAGTCTAACAAAATCTCGCAAACGATACCCATTCTTTACAATAGAGCGGGCATTAAAAGAAGGACAACATCTTATTCGTTCTTTTGCCTGCACATGCAAGATAATTCTATTACCTTTGTAATCTTCACAAGTGCATTCGTGGGTATAAAGACCTCAAGCATGATATAGGAAACTGCTGTTCATATTTGTACATTTGTTGGTGCATATTCAAATATACAATATTTACAGCGGTTTCTTTTTTTATTTTATATATTTATCACTCCATATTTCGGAAGAACCTAATACTTTTACTAGAGTCTTGGTATTGTAATAGGTGTATTAGGTCGATAAACGTTAACCCTCAAAATACATCGGTAGATAGTAGATTCTACTTTTACAAAAAGTTCTAACGGGTAGAGAAACTAATTGGTAAACTTCTTATATCGACAGTAATTAAACTAAATAGACTAAAAAAGAAAACTTTTAAGCACTCTTCTAAGAACTTCTAATCCTTTTAATAAGAGTTCCTTATCTTTCAAAAACAAGAACTTTGCTCAAATACTTATAATAGTTTTTGAGTACTGAAAAGTTTGATAGCCTTATATTTACAATCTAGTTCTAATACAACATTTTTATAATCTATTTCCTTCTTTGGGAAACACTATGGATGGATTAAAACTCTTAGCTTCTTTAAAATCCATCAGTGCATAGGAAATGATTATCACTTCATCTCCGACAACTGCTTTACGGGCAGCAGCTCCATTGAGACAGATACAACCACTGCCTCGTTTTCCCTTAATTATATAAGTTTCAAATCGTTCTCCATTGTTATTATTGACTATCTGTACTCTCTCTCCGGCTATCATATTTGCAGCATCCATCAAATCCTCGTCAATAGTAATACTACCCATATAATGGAGATTAGCTTCTGTAACCGTTACACAATGAAGTTTACTTTTTAATACGTTTATCTGCATTTTATCCTCTATATTTTATATGATCTATAAGTCGAATTGGTGTTTTCCCGCAATAGACAGTAATACACCCAACTATATATGAAGAATCTTCCCAACTCTTTACATCAAGTAGAGTATTTCCATCCACAATCTCAAAATATTCAACCTCAAGTCCTTCTATACGGTTAATATCCGTAACAACCTTATGATGTGTTTCGTTAATATCGTGAGTTTTAGAATATTTGATGCTCTCTTTTAATATCCTATAGATATTGGGAGCTATGCGACGTTCTTCGCGAGTCAAAAGTGTATTGCGTGAACTTTTTGCTAATCCATCCGTTTCACGGATTGTAGGACATTCAACTATTTGGATTTCTTTTTTTAAACATATAAAATCAACTAATCGTTTAATAACTGCTATTTGTTGCCAATCTTTCTCCCCAAAATATGCCGTATCTGGATGAACAATATAAAATAGGCGACTGACAATTTGGCAAACTCCATTAAAATGTCCAGGGCGTTTAGATCCTTCCATCACAGTTGTTTGTGGTGGAAATTCAAAATTTCGCTTATCAGGAGTGGGATAAATCTCCTCAACCGTAGGAGCAAAGACATAATCAGCCCCACACGCTTCGACAAGCTTACAATCAGCATCCAAAGTACGTGGATATCGGTCTAAATCGCTTTTGTCATTAAACTGAGTTGGATTCAAGAATATTGAAACAACAGTTGCATTATTCTCTTTTACGCTTCGTTCTATCAATGAAGCATGTCCTTCATGCAAAGCTCCCATTGTAGGGACTAGTCCTATGGTTTCTCTGTTTTTACGAACTGTAAAAAGTTCATTTTGAAGATCAACAATCTTTTTAAAAACTTTCATCAATACCTAAAAATTTTATTGTTGCAAAGTAACAACAAAATAATTAAATAGACGAGAAATAAATTAAATAATCTCAATGGAAAAGTTTTTTTGTACGCTTTCAAAGAGGAAAAGACTAATTCTCATATTTTTTTCGTAACTTTGCAGAAAACTAATTCTAACAGAAAGAATGGGAAAAAAAGTATTATTTGTTAATCAAGAAATCATACCGTATGTACCTGAGACAGAAATGTCTCTCTTTGGGTCAGAGATGCCGACTAAGATGCAAGAAGCCGGATTTGAGATTCGTACTTTCATGCCACGATGGGGTAATATCAATGAACGACGTGGACAATTGCATGAGGTTATACGTCTATCGGGAATGAACTTGATTATAGACGATACAGATCATCCTCTGATTATCAAGGTGGCAAGTATTCCACAGACACGCATACAGGTTTATTTTATTGATAATGAAGATTATTTTCAAAAACGCCCTGCAATGACCAAAGATGAGTTAGGTAATGATTACCCTGACAACGGTGAACGTGCTATCTTTTTTGCAAGAGGGGTTTTAGAGACTGTTAAAAAGCTTAGATGGGCTCCAGATATCATACATTGTCAAGGGTGGATGACTTCTGTTATCCCATTTTATGTTAAGACTGCCTATAAGAATGAACCACAATTTGCTAACTCAAAGGTAATAACTTCTCTTTTTACAGAACAGCCACAGAGCAACTTGGGGGAGAATTTCAAACAATGCTTAGAATTCCGTGAAATAAAGGCTGGTAGTCTTAAGAAATATGGAGATAATTTTGATTTCATGGAACTCGGGAAACTTGCCATAGACTACTCTGACGGTGTTATTAGTACTAGTAACAATGTCAATTTAGACCTTATTGACTATGCTAAAACTAGTAAAGCTTCCTTCTTTGAACATTCTGTTGACGATGCAGATTTGAAAGAGAAATATTCAGAATTTTACAATAATATAATTTAATGAGAAAAGAAATTATAGTTGCCTGCATGCTCATTGCCTGTATTGGTATAGTATCATGCGATGATACGACTGATACCATTGGAGGCTCATTGGTTGATAATACTGATAAGCTGAATGTCAAAGCAGATACGTTCAATGTTACATCAAACACTTTACTTGCAGAGAATATTATTGCACGAACTTCTACAGGTTATTTAGGTCGTATAGAGGATCCTGAGACAATGACTACTGTAACAGGAAACTTAATGTCCCAATTTCACGTTTTGAGTAATTATGAATTACCAGCAAAAGACAGTATTGTAAGCCATGATACAAGTAATCAGGTAATAGCTGATTCTTGCGACATACAATTGTTTTACAGTTCTTTTTATGGTGATTCATTAAGTCAAATGAAATTGACTGTATATGAGTTAAAAAAGCCTATAGAAGAAGGACATACTTATTATTCTAATTTTAACCCTGAAGCACAAGGATATATTCGTTCGCTGAATACCGGTGGTATAGCGGAAAAGCAATCATATACACTTGCAAACCCGACAGAAACAGATAGTATTAAAAAAAATAAAGATTATATACCAAACATAACTATCCGCCTCAATAAGCAATATACGGATAAAAATGGTGTCGTATATAATAATTATGGTACTTTCTTATTACGTAAGTACTTAGAAGATCCTGTAACCTTTAGAGATTCTTATGCATTCCTGCACTATATTTGTCCTGGATTTTATTTTAAGGTAGATGACGGATTAGGTTCAATGGCCCATATTCAGCGCGTGCAAATTAATATCTATTTTAGGCATAAGAAAAATGGAAAGTCAATCACAACTTCAACAAACCTTGTAAGTACGGAAGAGGTTCTACAGATGACAAATTTTTCTAATGATAATACAAGACTGCAACAGTTGGCTAACGAGACTGGTCATACATACCTTAAAACACCAGCAGGGTTATTCACACAGCTAACTATTCCTATGTCTGACATTATGGCAGGACATGGAAATGATTCTGTTAATTCTGCTAAAATTATTCTTTACCGGCAGAATAATACTTCAGAATCTGCCTATCATTTTAACATTCCTAAGAATCTCGTAATGCTACCTTCAGATAGTTTGCAATCATTCTTCGTAAACAATCGTATACCAGATAATAAAACTTCATTTCTGGCCACATATAATAGTATGACGAACTCTTATGTTTTTAATAACATCTCAGGAATCGTTAATCTCTTTGTGCGCCATACCAATTCAGCCAAATGGGGTAAAGTTGTTGTTGTCCCTGTAGAATTACAGACGGTTACACAGGGGACTGGTAATAATCAGCAAACAAAGATCACAAAAGTTTCTCATGAGATGGGATTAACAAGTACAAAATTACTAGGAAACTCTCCTGGTAGTAATAACATAGAAATTAGTGTTATTTATAGTCGATTCAATGGCAGATAATTTTTTGGAACGACATCATGAGATCTACGAGTTACGAAAAGTAGCTTGGCTGAAAAAAAAGAAGCATCTAAAATTCCGACCAATTACAAAGATCCAACGCCCCGAGGAAGAATCTTTGTAAGTATGAAAAATAGGGGAAAGAATCGGACTTACCAACAAATTGTGTATATCCGATTCTTTTCTTTTGGCACATCTTTTGTCAATATTGTCTTACAAGAGGTGTAAATGAACCCTCCTATAAATCAGTAAATAAAAAGAAAGGTTAAGGATATGATAAATCAATTTTCTCCAAAAGTATCAGAAATTCTCTCGTTTAGCAAGGAGGAAGCAGAACGATTGACAAGTAGGTCAATTGCTCCAGAGCATATTATGCTTGCTATTCTGAGGGAAAAGTCTGGTCCTGTTTGGGAGATAATCAATCAGAAAAAGATTGATATTGAATACCTGAAGAAAGACATTGAAAAGCGTATTAAAGAGAAATCCAATATTTCAAAAAGTGTGAAAGGACCTGATATGCTCTTAAATGAGCATGCAAATAATATTTTAAGGTTAGCTATTTTGGAAGCGAGATTACAACATGCACAAACAGTTGACATCATTCATTTGTTTCTTGCAATCTTACATGATTCTTCTGACAATGGAGCTAAACAGGCATTTAATGTACATGGTTTTAGCTATAATAATGTAATTAGTATGTTTACAGCTTCAGCTAAACAGCCTAAAAATGGTATTGGGATGGCAGATGAAGAAGAAGAAATTGATGACAATATGGTTTCGTCGCCAAATAGTAGTACAAAAACGTCATCATCTTCTCGAACAAAGTCAAAGACTCCTGTGTTAGATAGCTTTGGTACAGACTTGACACAAGCAGCTACTGAAGGTAAGCTTGATCCAGTGGTTGGTAGAGAAAAGGAGATCATGCGTGTTAGTGAGATTTTAGGGCGTAGAAAGAAGAATAATCCTATATTGATAGGAGAACCAGGTGTCGGTAAAAGCGCTATTGTAGAAGGATTGGCGCAACTTATTGTAAAACATCTCACCTCCCCTATTCTCTTTGATAAGCGTGTTATAACACTTGATCTTACAGCAGTCGTTGCTGGCACCAAGTATCGTGGACAATTTGAAGAACGTATACGTGCATTGATTAAAGAAATAGAATTAAATCCAGATGTCATCATTTTTATTGATGAGATTCATACACTGATTGGTGCAGGTTCTTCTCCGGGTTCCATGGATGCTGCAAATATCCTAAAGCCAGCATTAGCACGAGGGACAATACAATGTATTGGTGCAACAACATTGGATGAATATAGAAATTCTATAGAAAAGGATGGAGCTCTAGAACGACGTTTCCAGAAAGTGCAAGTAGAGCCAACAACAACTGATGAGACATTACAGATTCTTGAAAATATTAAAGATCGATATGAGATTCACCATCATGTTAGTTATACAGAAGCCTCGTTAAGAGCTTGTGTTAAATATGCAGACAGGTATATTACCGACAGGTTTTTTCCAGATAAAGCAATTGATATTATTGATGAAGTTGGTTCACGTATGCGTCTACAACATATAAAACTGCCTCAGTCAATATTAGATATTCAAAAAGAGATTGAGATTACACAAGAGAAGAAACAGTCTGCTGTAAAAAATCAGAATTTCGAATTAGCAGCAAGCTTCCGTGACAAGCAGGCTGAACTTGAACAAACATTAAAAACAGAGCAGGAGAAATGGCAGAAGGGTGATGATACCGACAAAGTAGAAGTCAATGAAGGAGATATAGCATCTGTTGTTTCTATGATGACAGGTGTCCCTGTTCAACGTATGCAGGAAGCTGAGAGTTTTCGCTTAAAAAATATGAGCAATGAATTAAAAAAGCTTGTTGTTGCACAGAATCCTGCTATTGACAAGATTGTAAAGGCTATTTTGCGTAATCGAGTAGGACTGAAAGATCCTAATCATCCTATAGGTGCTTTTATGTTTCTAGGCCCCACAGGTGTAGGTAAAACTTATCTTGCTAAACAGTTAGCAAAAATTATGTTTGGCTCAGCTGATGCTTTGATTCGTATCGACATGAGTGAATATACTGAAAGTTTCAATACCTCACGGCTTATAGGAGCACCTCCAGGATATGTTGGCTATGAGGAAGGTGGCCAGCTTACGGAACAAGTACGCCGTCATCCTTATTCTATTGTCTTGCTAGATGAGATAGAGAAAGCCCATGGGAATGTTTATAATATGCTCTTACAAGTTCTTGACGAAGGTCGTTTAACAGATGGGAATGGGCGACTGATTGATTTCCGTAACACTGTAATCATTATGACATCCAATGCAGGTACACGCCAATTAAAGGAGTTTGGTCAGGGTATCGGCTTTAAGGCTTCGACTATCAATGGTCTCTCACATGGTGAGCAAGATAAGGAACGGGCACGTGCTATCATACAAAAAAGCTTGAGTAAGCAGTTTGCGCCAGAATTTCTTAATCGCTTAGATGAAATTATTACTTTTGACCAGCTTGATCTTGAGGCTATAAAAAAGATTATAGATATAGAATTGAAAGGCCTATTCAAGAGGGTGGAGGAACTAGGATATACGATAAAGCTAACAGATGAAGCAAAAGAATTTGTGGCTACTAAAGGTTATGATGTACAGTTTGGTGCTCGACCTTTAAAACGAGCTATCCAGAATTATATAGAGGATGGACTGAGTGAACAGATTCTTTCTGATAAACTTACCCTAGGAGATACTATTTATATATCAAAAATAAATGATGAAAATAGTCTAAGTTTTACCATCCAAAATGATTCTGTAAGAAAAGTTGAACCAACTAATTAATATAGAAAAATCTAAAAATAAAGGGTATCCGGTTAGCAGTAATGCTTAGATACCCTTTCTTTAATATTATTGGTATCTACTAATTTTAGAAAGACTAAAGTACTATACTTTATGAATAAAAAAAATAATGTTGCTTAGAAGTAAGATTTCCATTTATAATTATTATCTTATAAATCTCCAATCGTATTTCTTGAGATAGCCCTTAACAGGTAATACGAATTATTTAATCTTAAAACGGATGCGAAAAGCATGTTTCTGTTCATCCCAGTTAGTACCTAACATCTCAAAATGTCCTATCTGGGAAGTGGAACGTACATGCTTACCAATACAAGGACATACATCATAATCTCCAATCCTCACAAGCCGTAACATCTCAGAAACATTATCAGGAAGTCTATCAATATTTATATCTGAAGGCACCTCTTCCCTATTTACCATCTCATATGTTATGGGTAAATCTTCTGCTATCAAGCGGTTCATTTCTTCTTCAATTGCTTTCTCATCTTTACGGTCAGGTTTTTGGTTAAGAATAAAAGTCATCTTGCTCTTCTTACGTTCTATGTGTGCATTACTACTACGCTCAGTTCCGAACATGCGAATCATAAGCTGATTAAGTAAATGTTCTGCCGTATGAGCAGGAGGAAACTCCTCCTTATTGTGTGTATTTAATACGTAATCCATTAATTAATTATTTCTTTATCATAAATTTATAAACCCTACCATAGTATCCATCAACCTCCATCCCAACCTGCTTATTTGGTTCCAATGTAGCAGATAAACTATCTCCAGAAAGGAGGTCAGTCATAACCACATTCTCTGTTGATAAGCCAAGGAATTCAAATGCATGAGATGGGATTGTCACACCAATATATTTCTTATCCTTACTAAAATTCGCAACAACCAATAGTACTTCATCCCCTGCTTTCCGTAAAAAAGCAAACTGTTTGTGTGAATTAAACTTATCAGATTGTACATTAACATACATAAGATCATAGGATTGACCTTCTCGAGCTGCAGCTTCATTATTGCATATATTTAGTATTCTTTGATAAGTAAGTAAGAGAGATTTCGTCTCATTTGTGAGTTGTTTTTTATTCCAGAAGCCCTTATATACACTCTCTACCGCCCAATAATCAAAAATCGTGGAACGTCCATCACATCCTGAGAATCCTTCTTTATCCATACCTCGTTCTCCAAACTCCTGTCCAGCATAAACCATCACAGGATTTTGATACAGAAGTGCCGTTACCAGCATACCAGGAATGGCCTTTCTCGGTTCCCCAGCAAAGAAATCAGAAGCTATACGTTGCTCATCATGATTTTCAAGAAAATAGAGCATATGGTTACGGATATCATCTATTTTTTGCCATTCGGAGGTAATGGAGAATGCAGCACGTTCTCCACAAATCACCCCTCGCACACAATCATACATACCAACCTTATCATAGAGATAATCAAATCCTGAATGTATATACATGCGATAAAGTTCTGGGTTATAAACTTCAGCTATGAAAATTACTTCTGGATAATGCGCTTTGACAGCCCTTATAGCATAAGCCCAAAATTCGCATGGAACCATTTCTGCCATGTCACAACGAAATCCATCAATTCCTTTCCCTGCCCAATAAAGAAGAATATCTGTCATTTTCTTCCATGTAGAGGGTATAGGGTCATAATGAAAACTGCGACCTCCTGCATCACAATAGTCAATGCCATAATTCAGTTTAATGGTTTCATACCAATCATTCTGCTGAGGATGAGAATCAAAGCGATCATTACCAGTACATTTTGCAGGGAATTCCATATAAGTTTCTGCCCCAGTAGCATAGTCATAGGTAGGAATCCCAGATAAGTCAAGGTATTCTCCTGGACAATAGTAAAAGTTATTTTGCATATCAAAATGCTTTCCAGTATCATCACCCTGTCCAAGATCTTCAACACCTTCTGGCTTTGCTATACTTTTATATTGACGTGCAACATGATTAGGAACAAAATCAATTAGCACCTTTAAACCTTCAGTATGAGTTCGAAACACAAGATGTTCAAACTCTTCCATACGTTTATCAACATTCGTCGCAATATCAGGATCAATATCATAATAATCGGTAATAGCATAAGGTGAACCTGCACGTCCTTTTACAACATGTGGATTCTGTTGTGGTATACCAAACAAAGAATAATCAGTACACGTAGCATGACGAATTACACCAGTATACCACACATGGGTTATACCTAGACCTTGAATCTGCTGCAACACAGTCCTGTCAAGGTCATTCATCTTCCCTACCCCATTTTCTGCAATAGTTCCATACTCTTTCCTTGTCAGAATTCTATTGCCAAAGGTGCGGGTAAATACCTGATAGATTGCTAATTTAGTTTTCATAAATGAAATAAAAAGCCCCCTCCCCATCCCATCCATTATTAGGAGGGGGTCGGAAGAGGGGTAAATAAAAACAGATAGGAATTAGGCTACACCATGTACATTAACATTCTTATCAATTCTACCTATCATACCTTGCAAAGCTTTACCAGGGCCACACTCTATAAACTCCTCTGCACCATCAGCAATCATATTTTGCACACTCTTTGTCCAACGAACACTTGATGTGAGCTGAGCTATTAGATTCCTCTGAATATCAGCAGGATCAGTATGAGGCAAAGCATCTACATTCTGATAAACAGGACACTTTGGAGCATTAAACTTTGTTGCTTCAATAGCTGCTTGCAACTCATCCTTAGCTGGCTGCATCAATGGAGAATGGAACGCACCACCAACCTTCAGTGGTAAGGCACGTTTTGCACCTGCTTCTTTCAACAATTCACAAGCTTCATTGATTGCTTCAACAGAACCAGATATTACCAACTGACCAGGACAGTTGAAGTTAGCAGCTACACAAACCTTACCTTCTTTAGAGACCGTTGCACAAATCTCTTCAACCTTTTCATCAGAAAGACCAATGATAGCAGCCATGGTCCCAGGATTCAATTCACATGCTTTCTGCATCGCATTAGCACGCGCAGCTACAAGCTTTAGACCATCTTCAAAACTCAATGCGCCAGCTGCAACAAGTGCAGAAAACTCACCCAAAGAGTGTCCCGCAACCATATTTGGCTTGAAATCCTCACCTAAACAAAGTGCAGAAATAACACTATGAAGAAATACTGCAGGCTGAGTAACTTTGGTTTCTTTGAGTTGATCATCAGTTCCTGCAAACATAATATCGGTTATCTTGAAGCCAAGAATCTCATCAGCCTTATCGAAAAGTTCCTTTGCCAAAGGGTTATTCTCATAAAGATCTTTACCCATACCAACAAACTGAGATCCCTGTCCTGGGAATACAAATGCTTTCATATCTGTTTTAATTCTTTAAATGTTAATACTTTACGAGATGCAAAGATACAGAAAATTAAGCAGACTAAGAAGAAACCTCTAAGAAAAAGCTTCTTAAGCAAAAGTCTCTTTTAGCTTCAAAAACTCCGCCTTTATCATAACATATGATAGTATTAGTATTATAATGTTATTTATTTTTCTCTAGGCCAAAAGAAAAATCAATATATCTTTATGGTAAAAGGGCATGTTATCCATTAATTCTTTAGCTAATATGAAAAGCTTCGTATATATAAAGACGACATGCATTTTCGCCAAACTGTGTATTTTTTCACCATTATTAGCTATGTCCATACCGATTGAGATTAAAAATCATTATGGTTATGTTGTAAGAGCGCTCTTCAATATCTTCAAAACACATAGACTATTTAGCAACAAACAACGATAGGCTTATCTATCACTGGTAACGGATATAACCACACGGATGACTACCAAATGGGCGCAACATCTCACTTTTAACAAGGAAGAATTAATAACTTTGCACTTTGAATGATACTGTCAACCGAAGATGTACTTTAGAAAAGTTACTGACAACAATACTTTAACTCCAGAAAATAGTGTGTCAACTGACATTGGATTTAAACAAATTAATTGTCGAACAGTATCTAATTTAAAAACTAAAACTGTCAACTAAATCCAGTACATAGCACATTACAGAAAATTACAAAGGCTTTGTAGAAAGATTACAAGCGCCTTGTAGAAAAATTACAAAGGGCTTGTAGAAGTATTACAAACGGCTTGTAATGTTTTGTAAATACGTTTAATAAATATCAGATAACTTGTTTTGAGGTTGCATTAGCAAGTGTTGGAGATTTTATAATAACAAAGATTTGTAAAGAATTAAACTTCAACGATTTCGCAAATAGTAAATAAAAAACTTGTATTGCCTATATTTTTATTTTACTTTTGCATCCAATAATAAAAATAAAACCTAAATTCTTTGAAAATAAAACAACTTTATTGAGATTATGAATTTAAAAAAAATTGCATTAGCATTTTGCATTACTGTTTGTTCACTCCAACCTTCTTTAATACAAGCTCAGTATAACTGGAAATATAAAATAGAAAACGGGAAGGCAATAACAGAAGTCCCTCAACGTCCTGAAGGACAGAAAAGTACCCTCAATCTTTCTACGCCCAAAATGAAAGTTGTACGTGTAGCTTTTGTAGGATTGGGCATGCGTGGTCATGATGCAGTAGAAAGATGGATGCATATACCAGGAATACAGGTTGTTGCTCTCTGCGATTACGAACGTAACAGAGCAGAACGATGCCAGGACTATCTCCGCAAAGCAAGTATGCCAGCAGCAGCAATCTACTCTGGCGAAGATGGCTATAAATACCTTTGTAAACGCAAGGATATTGACCTTATCTATATAGCTCCCGATTGGAAACATCATTTTCTTGTTGCACATGAGGCAATGATCAATGGCAAGCATGTGGCAATAGAAGTACCAGGTGCTATGAATCTTTCTGAAATATGGCAACTCATCGAATTATCTGAGAAGAATCGACTACATTGTATGATGCTCGAGAACTGCTGCTATGACTTCTTTGAGTTGAACTCTTTAAACATGGCCCAAAAGGGTATATTTGGTGAGATTCTTTATGCACAAGGAGCTTATCGCCACGACCTTACTCCGTTCTGGAATGCTTATTGGAAGAAGGATAAAGAGGATAAGTTAGGCTGGAGATTGGATTACAACCAGAAGTTTCGTGGTGATATATATGCTACTCACGGCTTAGGTCCTATTGCACAAGTATTGGACATTCACCGTGGCGATCGTATGAAGACACTTATCGCAATGGATACAAAGTCTGTTAATGGTAAGATGCACGTTGAACAAATGAGCGGTGAGCCTTGTAAGGAGTTCCGCAATGGTGATCAAACCACAACGCTGATTAGCACAGAGAATGGAAAGGTAATCGAGATTATTCATAACGTAATGACTCCACAGCCTTACAATCGTATGTATCAGTTAACCGGAACAAAGGGTTTCGCTAATAAATATCCAGTTGAAGGCTATGCTCTATCATCTCAAGAACTTGTAAAAGCAGGTGTAACCCCTTCAGCAGATGACTTATCTGGTCACAGCTACTTATCAGGCAAGGATAGAGAAGCTTTGGAGAAGGCGAACGAAAGCCCTATCATCACAAAGTATGAGAAACAAGCGAAGGAAGTTGGTGGTCATGGCGGAATGGACTTCATCATGGATTCACGTCTAGTTTATTGCTTACAGAACGGCTTGCCATTGGATATTGATGTGTACGACCTAGCAGAATGGTGCTGTCTAGCCGAGTTAGGTTCTATCTCTATGGATAATGGTAATATCCCGGTGGAAGTACCTGACTTTACACGTGGTGAATGGAATAAGATTAAGGGTTTCCGTCATGCTTACGCATCTCCTGCTGACGAGACACAAGCTAATGCTGATGCCGTTGCCTTTACCAACCAACTAAAAGAAAAGGGTAAAAAGTATTGGGAGAAGATTGATAAAACTGCAAAGAAGAAATAAGGTTTAGACCTTTGAAATACTGAAAAGGTGCCACAACTGATCATACAGTTACGGCACCTTTTTAAGTTATACTCAACTTAACCTCTTACTTTCTCAAGGCTAAGTTGTAATTGTAATATTCTGTCTTACCCGTAATATCTTCTACAACCTCGATAAAGGGAGGAAAGTTGACATTCTCATGGTCAACAATGCCCTTCGTCTCAAGTATCTGAAGATTGCGCATTGGAGATAAATAGGTATCAAGCTCAAAGAATTGACCACGCCATATAAACGTTTTACGAATCTTATGGATTGATTGACGATAAGGGTCGGCTTGACGCATTAATGATTCATAGAGGTTATTATCAATCTGTCGTTCGGTAACTACCTGTGCATTGTTTGCTAAGGTTTTTTTCGTTGTACGAACATTAACAGAAACGCCGTTCAATGTACGACGACGAAGACGCACCTCACTACGTGGGTCAGATGTTAGATAAGTTTGAATGATCTCACTTTCTATAGCATCAGGAATATCACCTGTTAAGCGAACAATATATTTACGTTCTTCTACTATCTGCTGCGGAATCTCAAGTATATTCGATATCTCTTGAATAACACGATTGATCTTTGTATCAAAGTTCTCGTGGTTGTTGATTACACGCAAATAAGGATGCTCTGACCAAGCTTGAATAACTTTCTTATCAACTTCACGTGCAAGCTCCAATCCTTCGGTACGCTCCGCATTGTTAGCCGTAGTATAGAATTGTTCTGCACCATCAGCAGCACTGACAAGGTGAAGTACCGCATCATATCTAGCACGTAACTTCTCCGAACAGGTTCCAACGCCAGCCGTAATCTCATCCCACATTTCTGGTTTCATATAAGCAGAAATATCCATCGTTCCACGATCACATACAATAATCGTAGGCTCTCCTATCGTCTCTGCTATTCGTGTGAATTTATCCTCTAATGCAATTTGCATTTCTAAAGTGGCTTTTTCACCTTCATAAAAGAATGCAGAATTATCTGTAAGATAATCCATTCCCGCTTGACTGAAGAGTGTTGGCACTTCAGGAATAATAAACACTTTATAGCCAAGACTGGAGAAATGCTCAATTATCTTGACAAGAGCTGTCGTTTTTCCGGCACAAGGTCCGCCGGTAAGTACTATTCGTTTCATAATAAACTAATAAATCCCTTCCACCCGGAAGTGAAAGGGACTATTATCTAACATTACTGCTTTACAGTGCAAAATGTCATTTGTTGAATTACTCAGCTGCTGGAGCTTCCTCCTCTGCAACAGGTGCCTCTACAGGCTGCTCTACTGGAGCTTCCTCAACAGCAGGTGCTGGCTGGTTCTCTGCAACAACAGTTACAGGAATCTTAACCTCAACCTCCTTGTGGAAGTGTACAGTAGCTTCAGAAGTACCAACCTTCTTCATATCGTGCATTGTGACAATCTTGCGATCAACCTCAATACCACGCTTTGCAAGCTCTTCAACTACAGTTGCTGCATTAACAGAACCGTAAGTTACACCAGTAGCTGATACCTTTGTTTCAATAACAAGTTCTACACCATCCAACTGTGATGCCTTCTTCTCTGCCTCAGCCTTAAGAGCTGCTAGCTTAGAAGCCTGCTGCTTTAAGTTCTCAGCCAACTGCTTCTTAGCTGAAGGAGATGCGATAACACCTTTACCTGTTGGAATGAGATAGTTACGACCGTAGCCGTTCTTTACATTAACGATATCGTTCTTGTATCCAAGACCGATAATATCTTCTTTCAATATAATCTCCATCTATTGACCTCCTTTTTACTTCATCAAATCGGTTACGTATGGAAGGAGCG
>ERZ772932.568-NODE-568-length-19856-cov-10.949902_pt1 | contig 19856 bp, 20 predicted proteins | sample MGYA00511684_ERZ772932 | MGnify/ENA primary metagenome ERZ772932 (study PRJEB29015, sample SAMEA2738078) | human oral metagenome | biome: human oral; feature: human-associated habitat; material: saliva | place: China | collected 2210 ...
CTCAAAATCCAGCGATGGCAACATCGTGCCGGTTCGACCCCGGCTGCTGGTATTTGTAACCTCAATATTTTTGAGGTTTATTTTTTTAGTTAAAGTTCACCTATGGCAAATAATTTTATTTTAAAAATAAGAATTTTATTCTTGAATAATTTTTTTGAAGCTGTTATAATTGTAAAATACATTTTGAAAGGAAGCTACTTATATGAATAACTCTATTTTTGAAAAGTTAAAAAAAGCTGAACACGGTGCAAGACTTAGTATATTCTCATACCTACTGCTTACACTTTTAAAATTGGGGGCTGGTTTTTTCTTCCGTTCTTCTGCATTAGTCGCAGATGGAATAAATAACGCAACTGACGTTATTTCATCCATTTGTGTTCTTATTGGATTAAAAATTTCAAGAAAACCTGCGGATGAAGACCATCTTTACGGACATTTCCGCGCAGAATTAATTTCAACATTAATAGCTTCATTTATTATGCTTTATGCTGGTATTGAAGTAGTAATATATGCAGTAAAAAAAATTATAACTAAAAGCTATGAACAACCTAGTATGTTATCTGCAGTTACAGCTGTTGTTGCTAGTATAATTATGTTTTCTGTGTACTTTTATAATATTAGACTGGCAAATAAGCTTGGAAGCAAGTCTTTAAAAGCAGCTGCTTTAGATAACCTAAGTGACGCTTATGTATCAATTGGTACATTAGTTGGTATTATCGCAACATATATAGGTATACCTATCGCTGACTCAATAGTCGCTATATTAGTAGGTTGCTTAATTATCTATACAGCAATAAGTATTTTTAAAGAATCTACTCATATACTAACAGATGGTGTTGATGCTGAAGTTATTGAGAAGGTTGAGTCTATCGTTAAAGACTTAGAGGGTGTTATTTCTATCGTTGATATAAAAGGACGAACTCATGGTCTATTATACTTTATTGATATTACAATAACAGTTAATCCAGAATTAAATGTTAAACAAAGTCATGATATAACTATAAAAATAGAAAAAGCACTCGCTCGTGAGTTTTATTACTGTGAAACTTTAGTTCATTTAGAACCACACGGCATTAATTGTCATCCAAATCATTAAAAACAATCTTTATATTCTTCGCTATTTTAAAAGCAAGGTATTTAAGATTGTTTTTTATTATGTTTAATAAAAAACTATAATGACAGCATTTGTTTGACAAATAATAATGCTAAAAGTATAATTATTGTACATATTAAAAGATACTAATTAAATAGTACTAAACATATAAATAAATTTAAAAATTGGTTAAAAATATAGTTGAAATTCGAAAATAAGAGGATTATTATGACACATGCTAAAGCAATATTTTTTGGTGAACATGCTGTAGTCTACGGTCATGAGGGAATTACAATACCTTTACCAGAGATGAAAATAGATGTTACACTTGAAAATACTAATGAAATTCAACACAGAGATGATATTTTAGCGTATATCGCAGATACCTGTGAAATTGATAGTAAGACAAAAATTAATATTAATAGTACCATTCCAGTTGGAAGAGGATTAGGTTCATCAGCTGCTCTTAGCATAGCCATTGCTCGTGCTAAAGGAATAACAAAAGCAAAAATAAGAGAAATCGCTGATAAATGTGAAAAGTTTATTCACGGGAACCCTAGTGGAATAGATGTAAATCAAGTACTTAGCGATACTCCCCTTCTTTTTTCTAAAGAACACGGAGCAAAAAAACTACCTTTTTCTCTCGATAGTTACTTATTAATTATTGATACTGGGGTTGTAGGTATTACAAAACATACTTTAGAACACGTAAAAGATAATTTAAAAACTTACAAACCATATATTGATGAACTAGGAAGTATTACTAAAAAAGTAATCAAACCTTTAAAAGAGAAAAATATAGACCTTATTGGAGAATATATGTACAAAGCACATTCGCTACTTAAAAAAATTGGTGTTAGCCATGAGAAAAATGACGAAGTTGTAGAGTTGTGTAAAAATAACAATGCTAAAGGTGCTAAGCTAACTGGTGGTGGTGCTGGTGGATGTTGCATTTGCCTATGTGATACTAAAGAGAATGCATTAAAAATTCAAGATGAACTAAAAGAGAAAGGATATTTATCATGGATGGTTACAGTTTAGGTTATGCTAATATAGCCTTAGTTAAGTATTGGGGAAAGAAGTCTAAAGACCCTGTTCTACCGTATAACCCTAATATTTCTTTAAGATTAGATAATTTATTATCAAAAACAAAAATTGAAAAAAGCTTATCAAATGAAGATGAATTCTATATTAATGATGAAAAACAGAGACCTGAAGAAGTAAACAAAATGATTAAATTTATTTCTAAATTTACTCCTGTTGATAGAGAAAAAATTTGCATTAAAAGCTATAATACTGTGCCAACTGCAGCCGGACTTTCATCTAGTTCTAGCGGTACAATGGCATTAGTTTTAGCCTGTAGTGAATATTTTAAATTAAATAAATCAACTCAAGAAATGGTAGAAATCGCAAAAGAAGGTTCTGGTTCTTCTTGTAGAAGTTTTTATAAACTTGCTGCATGGCTAGAAGATGGTAGCGTAGAAGAACTTTCTTGCAAACTAGATTTTGGTATGATGGTTCTTGTAGTAAACGAAGATAGAAAGAAAATTTCAAGTCGTGTAGCGATGGAACAATGTGTTCAAACATCAACAACATTCTCTTCTTGGGTAGAAAAAGCAAAGAAAGATTTTGTCTTAATGAAAGATGCCCTTAAAGAAGCGAACTTTGAAAAAATTGGAGAAATAACAGAAAGTAATGCGTTAGCTATGCATGAAACAACAACTACTTCTTCTCCAAGTTTCACATTTTTAACAGAAGAAAGTCACCGTGCAATGGACATAGTTAAGCAACTTCGTTCACAAGGTTATAGATGTTACTTCACTATGGATGCAGGACCAAATGTTAAAGTATTATATTTAAAAGAAGATCAAGACAAACTATATGAGGAAATTTCAAAATTATGGAACAAAAAAATAATATTGTGCATGGAGTAGCATATGGAAAGTTATACCTTGCAGGTGAATATGCTATATTAGAAGACTATTCTAAAGCACTTCTTACTAGCGTTCCACAAAAAATAGTTACTACCGTAGAACCTAGTGAGAAAACTACTATTTTTGATACACTACACAATATTACCGTTGATCTTTATGAAGATAATAAGAACTTTACTATGATTCAACAGTTTATTCTATTTTTAAATAAGTATACAAATAGTGAAAAAACTTATTCAATAAAAATATATAATGAATTACATAGTAACAATAAAAAATATGGCTTAGGTTCTTCTGGAGCAGTTTTAGTTTCAATCGCTAAAGCTATTTTAACTTTCGAAAAAATTCCTTTCGATAACGAAACTATTTTTAAACTTGTTACATTATACAATTTAACTCATAATATTAGCGGATCAATGGGTGATGTTGCAGCTTCTTTAAATGAAGGACTTACTTTCTATCAAAAGTTTAATGCTAGTAAACTTAATTATATTATCACAAGTAAAGACGATATTAAAGAAATAATAAACTCTCCTTGGGACGGGTTAATAATCAAACCTATTTATCCTAAAGCAAAGATTACTATTTTTGCAAGATGGACTGGAGAAGTTGTAGATACCAAAGAACATGTTAAGCTTTGGAAAGAGAATAAAGAAAATTATTCTACCGAATACGTTACTTTCGTTAGCACTTCTAATAAACTAGTTGAACAACTAGTAGATGAACTTGAAAGTGGAAATGAATCGTTTGTATTAAATACAATAAACAAACTTCGTGAAAATCTTCACTATTTAGAAAGTTTCTCTAATATACCAATGGAAACAGCAGCTATGAAAAATTATATAGCTAGCTACCCTGCTGGAAAACAAAGTGGTTCTGGTAGTGGAGATATTGTTTTAGGTTTCAATAGAAGTAACGATAAATTCCAACTACAACTTAATTTAGAACAATTATAACTTAGAAAACATGAAAGGATAGACATGAGAAAAAAAGATCATATACGTCTAGCTCTTGCTGACAAAACGACTTTAACTAGTTTAGATGCATACGCTATTGACTACAATAGTGTTCCACGTTTTGGACTGGATACTCTAGATACATCTACTACTATTTGTAATAAAAAATGGCAATTTCCTTTCTTTATCAACGCGATAACTGCCGGTGGTGAAGAATGTAATAAAATAAATCAGGATTTTATGGAAGTTAGTAAAGCTTGTGGAATAGAATTTTTCCCAGGTTCATACTCTCCTGCTTTAAAAGATAAAAATGATGAAGCGGCATATCCAAAAGGATATTCAATAAATCTTGGTCTTGATAAAGATCCTAATCTTATTTTAGATGCTATTGAAAAGACAAAAGCTCAATACATTCAACTTCATACAAATCCACTTCAAGAGATTGTAATGCCTGAAGGTGACCATAATTTTGAATCATGGCTTTCTACACTGACTGAAGTTAGTAAAAAGTCTCCTATTCCAGTAATTCTAAAAGAAACTGGTTTTGGTATGAATGAAGAAACAATTAAATTAGCCATCGATCTAAATCTAGCTGCAGTTGATGTCAGTGGTATGGGTGGAACTAATTTTGCCCGTATAGAAAATGGTAGAAGGGAAGATAAATCTACATATCTAGAAAATATCGGCTATACTACAGCAGAAAGTTTAGAATTCGCCGCACCATATAGAGATAAAATAGATATTATCGCAAGTGGAGGAATTCGTAATCCACTTGATGTAGTAAAATGCTTAGCATTAGGTGCAAAAGCAGTTGGAGTTTCTAAAACTTTCTTAGAAATTCTTGTTAATGATGGGAAAGAAGCATTAATAGATGAAATAGAAAAATGGAAAAAAGAATTAAAATTTTTAATGATTCTTATGAATGCTAAAAATATAGATGAACTATATGGAAAAATAAGAAAAATAGATAATATATAAAATAAAACCAGAATCGGTTCTATAGTTAGTATAGAACTAATTCTGGTTTATTTATTTTTCTCTAATGTCGCTATTCTTTCAATTGCTTTTTTCAAATCATCCTTCATCTCATTAATTTGAGTTTTATTTTTTTGATTTTCCGCAATTAAATACCAACAAGAAATCAATAACATTACATTTAAACAGATTATCGCAAACATAGTCTCTCCTAATAGATTTTATTTAAATAAGAATATCATATTTAAATTAATATTACAACCATAAAAAAACCTCATCAAGTGACGAGGTTTTAATTTTCTTAAATAAATCTAAAAAGAGGGAAAATTTTAGATTTTATTAATCAATTGTGTATTAATTACCAATTATTAATATTTACGTTTTCTAGCCGCTTCAGATTTTTTCTTACGACGAACGCTTGGTTTTTCATAAAATTCGCGTTTACGAACTTCTTGGATAGTTCCATTTTTAGAAACAGCACGTTTGAAACGACGTAGTGCATCTTCTAATGTTTCATTTTTACGAACTACAGTTTTTGACATTGGATTTCCCTCCCTCCGATACTACAAAATCTAAATTAATATTGATTAAATGCTTATAAACAAAATAAACACAAAACATTTAATACTGTTTAAATTGTCCTGTGAACAATCTACTTACATATTGTATTATATTATCTAGTACTTGTCAACCTATATAAATAATTTATTATTACTTTTTGGAATTTTATTAAAGTATTCTCTTTATTTGATAATACATAGAAAGTTTAAAGTTATAGTAAACAACTTTTTTCATTAAGTATAAATTATTATTTGAAAATTAATTATTTTCTAACCATTCATTAAATTCTTCTATAAATTTAGCATAACTAGCTTTATTTTGGAAACTTGGTATTTGCGCTAAGAATACTTGATTTGGTAATCTAGTTTGACCTTTTTTAGTAATTAATATAATAGCCTTTTGTTGAGCTACATTTTTAAACATTTCATCAGGTAAAGTAATGACCGCATTTAGATTAATATCTTCTTCTAAATACTTCTTGAAGTTATCTTCTAACTCTAGTACTTTTTTAGGTATTACTAATATTCCTACCCCATTCTCATCAAGGTAATTTGCTGCTTGCTCAATAAATAACAATGCATTTAAACTATATCCATCCGTACTGCATAGTTTGTAGTTTAAACTATTATCTTCATCAGCATAATACCCAAAAGGAACATCACTAATTACTATATCTTGTTTTTTAATATTTAATGGCTTAAGTGCATCTTGGTTAATTATTTCAACATTAGTTTCTAATAAATTAAAAATATTTTGTTGTAATCTCACATAGTTACTATCAACATCAACAGAAGTTATCTCTTTTTCACCTTTTACTAATGCAGCAATATTAATTAATAAACTACCACTTCCACTAGCTAAATCAGTTATAGAAACTTTCTTATCTCTATAGATACATTCTATTAAGTGACTTATATACATCGTGATTACTTCAGGAGTAATATCATAACTTGGATTATTTAATTCTTTTAAAGCTTTTAACAGCAGGAATTGATAAACTTTTCTAATTGTTTCTTTATCATAGTTATCTACTATATCAAAATAATCATCATCGTTTTCTAATGTTAAATACTTTATTAATCCTTCGAAATATAAACCTTCACCTTTTATTTCTTCTACTTCTTTATCTATTTTAAAAAATAATTTCTCTAAATCTGACATAGTTCCTCCTATTTAGCTATTCTTTATTAATTCTATAAAATACTTATTTATTATAACACGAATATATGAATAATCAATATTTTAGTTATTGTATTCAACTATAAAAAGACGATATTTCTATCGCCTTCTTTATTTTATAATTTCTTAATTAATCGCTTTTGAGTTTTATCACATACATAGCCAATACTTTCATAGAACTTATGCGCATCTATGCGTCGAACATTTGAGTTAAGTCTAATATAACTAATATTATTCTTCAAAGCATAGTCCTCTATAGAGCTCATAAGTTTTTTTCCTATTCCTTGCCCTTGAAAATTAGAATCCACTGCTAATCCAAGTATGTTTAGACCAGTATCCATATACAAACTTTCATAGAGTTCAGCATGAACAAAACCAATAATTTTTCTTGTTTGTTCATTTTCAAAGCCTATTATAATATTATGTTTATTGTCATTAGTCAATTTTCTTATTTGTTTTTTTACAATATCTAAATTGACATCATATCCTAATTCAAAGTTACTAATACTTTGAATTTCTTGGGCATCAAATATAGTAATATTCCTTAGCATTTTTCTTACCTAAAACAATTACTTAGATACTTCTATTAACGCTTGTTTTACTAAATCAAATTCACGTGTGCGAAGTGTTCTCATATCAAGAATTAATTCATTATCTTTAATACGTGTAATTATTGGAATCTCCACTTCTAATAGACGGCGCTCTAATTCTGTAGCACTTAATCTAGGATGTTCTAATTTTATTACAATACTTTCTAAGTAGCTTGCTGGATAACTTCCTCCACCTACTTCGGCTTTATCTTCAGCTATAGTAATTTTGAAATTTAAATCACTAAGTTTAGTTTTTAATACATCGGCTTTCCCAAATAGGCGCTCTTTTGATAATGAAATCATATGTAGTGTTGGAATATGCTCCAATGCTTCTTTTTCATCTAGATATAATTTTAATGTTGCTTCTAATGCAGCTAGCGTCATCTTGTCAACACGTAAAGTACGAGTAAGTTGGTTTTTTTTCATTTTATCAATGTATTCTTTTTTACCAACTATTATTCCTGCTTGTGGTCCACCTAATAGTTTATCTCCACTAAATGTTACAATATCTATTCCGCTATCTAATACTTCTTTAACAGTAGGTTCATAAGGTAGTCCATATTTTGTAAAGTCTATGAACTGGCCACTTCCTAAATCATTTATCGATACTATCTCATTTTCACGAGCAAGATATGATATTTCTTCATTAGAAACTTCTTTTGTGAATCCTAAGATCTTATAGTTACTAGTATGGACTTTTAATAATGCACCAGTATTGTCATTAATTGCATTTTCATAATCTTTTAAGTGTGTTTTGTTAGTAGTACCTACTTCAACAGGTGTTCCACCACTTAATTTAATAATTTCAGGAATTCTAAACGCCCCGCCGATTTCCACTAGTTCTCCACGAGATACGACAATTTCTTTATCTTTAACTAATGTATTTAAAGTTAACATTACTGCCGCAGCATTGTTATTAACTACAAGGACATCTTCTGCTCCTGTTAATTTTTTGATAATATCAATTAAGTGAACATATCTACTACCACGTTTTTTATTATCAATATCAAACTCAAGATTTGAATAATTAAAAGCTACACTTTCAATATTTTCTTTAATTTTTTGGCTTAATAAACTACGTCCTAGGTTAGTGTGTAATATAGTTCCTGTTGCATTAATCACTCTTCGTAAAGAATTTTTATCTTCTTTTTCTACTTTTTTAGAAACTTCATTTACTATAATCTCTAAACTTGGTACTTCAGTTAATTCTTCATTTAATATACCTTGTTTAACTTCTTCTATATGACTTTTTATCGCTGATTTAACAGCTACTTCATTATATGCTTCTATAAGATCTTGAATTTCATCTAATAATAATATTTTATTAATCGCTGGAATTTTTGATAATAATTGTCTTGTCATATCGTTTCTCCTAAATTTCCTTAGCAATTGATTTAATTGCCTTAATAGCATAATCTACTTCTTCTTCTGTATTCATACTTGAAAAAGAAAATCTAACAATACCTTGTTCTTGTGTTCCTAATACTTCATGCATTAACGGCGCACAGTGAGCTCCTGGTCTAACGGCAATATCATACTCTTCTGCAAGGACATCTGCCACATCTGAAGCTGATATTCCTTTGAAGTTTAATGCAACCACCGCTGTTCTATCTTTTGTAAAATCTCCATAAAATTCTAAGCAATCTAAGTCTTTTAATTCATTATAAAACTTATTCGCAAAATCTATTTGTTTTCTATAAAGATTATCTATACCGTGTTTATTAATATATTTTACACCTTCATGTAACCCTAAAATTCCAGAAGTATTAAGTGTTCCCGCTTCTAAACGTAGCGGATACTCACCAGGATGAACTTTATCGAAAGTTCTTACCCCACTGCCTCCAACTTTATATCTTCTAATTTCAGGCTCTTTTAATCTTACGCAAAGCCCACCTATTCCTTGTGGCCCGTATAAACTTTTATGTCCTGTAAAACATAAAACATCAACACCTAATTTATCTACATCAATAGGTACTACTCCTGCTGTTTGAGAGGCATCTACTACTGAAATAAGGTTATGTTTTTTACAAATAGCTACTACTTTTTCTAAATCTACTATATTACCAGTAACATTAGAACTGTGTGTTATTGCGATCATCTTTGTATTTGGTTGAATAGCTTTTTCTAAATCAGCATAATCAATCATGCCTGTTTTATCGCCTTTTACTACAGTATATTCACAACCAATAGTCTCATGAGCAAGGTAAATTGGTCTTAATACAGAATTATGCTCCATAGATGTAGTAATTACATGATCTCCTTTATTTAAAAGCCCTAATATAGCAATATTTAAACTTTCTGTTGAATTATTTGTAAACACTAATCTATCTTCTTCTTTTAAACCAAAGAATTTAGCTATATCATTTCTCGCCATAAATACTTCTCTAAAAGCATTATTTGCCTCATAATAGCTACCACGAGAAGCATTAGCATATTTTGCAGAAGCTAATACTTCATATACTTTATCAGCTACTTCTTTTGGTTTTTTTAGAGATGTTGCCCCATAATCAAAATAATAACTCATTTTTGTCTTGTTGAATTAAGTTATTAATCCAACTCTCCCTCCTTTTATTTATTCTTAACTAAAACTCGGTAATTTTCTACTCTTCGAGTTATCCCTAGTTTATCTATATATTCTAAAATTGCCATAGAATATTTTCTACTTGATCCTGTAAAATCACGGAATTCTGCTAGTGTCATTTTTTCAGCATTTTCAAAGTGCTCATTTACTTTTTCTATAGCTTTTGTTAGCACATCACGATGTAATACTAAATCAGCATCTAATCTTATGATAGTATTATCTACTAGTGAATCTAATAACTCTAGACTAGCTTTTACACCATTAGTTAATTCTTTTATTGTAGGTGGTGTGAATCCACCATTTAATAATTCTTTTTCTATTCTTGCTTTCTCAGCTAATTGTTTTTTATCATAATTAACGACAAAATCTTTCTCAGCAACTAAGTTACCTTCTAAGCGTACTTCATTATTTTTTATAAATAATTCTATCAACTCTAATACTTCTTTTTGAGAAAGTTTAAATTTAGAAATTATTTCTACCTTAGGTATTCCTACTTTTAATTTGTAACGTTTGTGATAATCAGCAAGTAATTTTTTAAGTTTTTCAAGTACTTCATCATATTTTTTCTTATGAATATATCCTAGGTTTGTTTCAAAAATACTACCACTAGTTACTAGTTCATCTAGTTCTGTCGCTGCTTCTCCTTCAGAAAGTTGCAGGTCTTTAATAATATCTTTTTTAGATACTATATGATTTGAGTGTGATAATAAATAATTTTGAATTAAATCTCCAGAGTTACCTTCTAGTTGAACTTTTAATTTCTCTAATATTTCTTCATTAAATCTACTATGTTTTCTAGGACTAGCATCTAAAATTACACCACCACCTATTGTTACCATAGGAGAATAAGTACGTATTATAAATTTATCATAATTTTTTACGGCTATTTCTTCTTCTAAACGAAGTTGAACAAAACCACTTTCACCTGGTTTAATCGATTCAGTTCCTAGTGGTACAACCCTAGCCATAACTTCAACAGTACCTACATAAATTCTAACTCTATCCCAAAGTTCAAGATTAGCTCTATCATCATTAATTAGTTTAATTTCACTGTCTAACATATAAGTTTTAACTAGACTACCTGCAGTTGCTAAAGTATCACCACGTTTTACATCATCAAATTTAATATTAGATAAATTAATCGCTGTTCTCTGCCCTGCATATGCTTTATCTACATCTTGAGAGTGAACTTGAATATTTCTAACTTTTGCTTTTACTTCCTTTGGATAAATAACTAATTCATCCCCAACACTAATACTACCTTCTGTTAATGTTCCTGTTACAACAGTACCAAAGCCTTTAACTTGGAATGAACGGTCAACATTAAGACGAGCATTTTTTTCGATATTTTTTGCTTCAATATCATTTGTTTTTTTATCAATAGTATCTAGTAGTACATCTATTCCTTTTCTGCTTATTGAGTCAACTTCTATTATCGGTGCATTTTCTAATGCACTTCCTTTTGTAAATTCTCTGATATCCTCTTTTACTAGCTCTCTATATTCCTCTTCTACAAGGTCTATTTTAGTCATTACAATTATATAATTTTCTATACCTAGTAAAGTAAGAATATCAATATGCTCTTTTGTTTGTGGCATAATTCCTTCTCTTGAATCAACTAGTAATAACACTAGATTTATACCGCTAACACCTGCAAGCATATTTTTTATAAACTTCTCATGCCCGGGAACGTCAACAACTCCACATCTTTTTCCACTTGGAAGATCAAAATAAGCAAATCCAAGATTTATAGACATCCCTCTTTCCTTTTCTTCAAGTGTAGTATCAGTTTCTATACCACTTAACGCTTTTATTAACGTTGTTTTCCCATGATCTATGTGACCAGCTGTTCCTATTATTACGTTATTATTCATACAATTCCACCTTTATTTTTTAAAGAGCAGAGAATTTGATATTAGTTTTTTCTAATTTTATTTTCAAATCTCTACTCTCAAAAAACTATTTCAATTTATAATCTTCTAGTTCCGTAACTATTCTCTTTATTCCGGCTTTTCTCGAATAGTACAATCCTTTATATTCTATCTGCTCATCCACTAACATTTTAACAAGAGTGTCAAATTTTTCCCAAGCAATTTTCAGCATAAATCCACAACCCGCTGATATAGATGGATGTGTTGGGATAAGTGATGCATCTATCTTGCGTTCAGCACAGATATTATCCGCTTTTATAGAATCATGTGTACTATTAAATACTACTAAACCTTCTTCTATCATATTACCTCCTATGGTTGAATAATTTTGTTAGCTTTTCTCATATCTTCAACAATAAAGTACATATTAGTTGGGTTACCAACAGCTAAATCTATTTTATTGTAATCTATACAAGCACCACAACAAACTATTTCTACACCATTATTTTCTAATTCTTTTAATTCATTTAATACATGGCTACGTTCTTTATCTACTAGGATAGCTCCATCATTGAAGAATATTATTTTTTTAGGTAAAACTTCTTGTTCACTTAAAGCATAAAGGTAACCTTTTATTAATCTTTTTCCTAGTTCTTCGCTACCATGTCCCATTTGTTTTTTATTAATAACTACTATATAGCTATCATCTTTAACAGCCACAACTGATTCTTCTTTTTCAGTTTCTTCTCTAGTAATTACTACTTTAAATCCTTCTTCTAAGTCTGAAACTTCAAAAGTATAATTATTTTTTTCAGCAAATTTTCTTAAACTTTCTACACTTTCCTCTGTTCTTACCAGAATAGTAACTTTTGTTTCCTCTTCTAAAGTTCTTTTAGCTTGAGTAACTGGAACAACACATTTATCACTAAGCGTGTCAATTACAACACCGTCTTCTACTTTGCCTTTTTTTATTGTAACAATATATTTAGTTTTTGATTCCTCTACAACTGAGAATTCATAACCTAATTGATTAGCCATTTTTTCTAGATTTTGTGTAGCAATAAAGTTATCAACTATTGTTTCTACAACATCATTATCTACTAATAATTTTTTTGTTTGAATAACTGGTAATGGACAAGCTAAACCTTGTGCGTCCAATGTTTCTTTTTTCATACTTAAATCTCTCCTTTGATTTATACCTTATTTACTATATTTTATTTTACTATAACTGCTTTTTCTTGTTTAGGAATTACTTTTCCTACAATAGCACTTTTTATTTCAAATGTATTTAATCTTTCTAATAATTCTTGCGCCTCTTCTTCAGGTACACTAATTAGTAATCCTCCAGAAGTTTGTGGATCATACATTATTTCTTCAAGTGCAAAATCTTTTATCTGATATTCAACATTAGGTTCAACATGTGTTCTGTTTAATTGACCACCTGCAGTTATTATAAATTCATTAGCACATTTATAAGCTTCTTCTATATATGGGATATCTTTAGCCCATACTTCAGCAGAACTTTTTCCATCAAGCATTTCTACTAAATGCCCTAGGAAGCCAAAACCTGTAATATCAGTACAGCTGTTTACATTAAAATCTTTCATCACTTCTGCAGAATATTTATTTAATGTTGTCATTTGTTTAACACTTTGAGCAAATGCTTCTTCTGAGCATTCTTTTACCATGTGTGCAGTATTTATAATACTTACTCCAAGTGGTTTTGTAACTATTAATAAATCCCCTTCTTTACAATTGTTATTTTGTAAAATTTTATCAGGATGAACTATTCCTGTTACTGATAAACCATATTTAGGTGTAGCGTCATGTATAGAGTGCCCTCCAGCAAGAACTCCTCCAGCTTCGTGCACTTTTTCTGCCCCACCTTTAAGTATTTGATGTAAAATTTCTAAATCCATATTTTCTGGAAAAGCTACAATATTTAAAGCAGAAATAACTTCTCCACCCATTGCATAAACATCGCTTAAAGCATTTGTTGCAGCTATTTGTCCGTAAAGATATGGATCATTTATCATTGTTGTAAAAAAGTCTAATGTTTGTATAATCGCTTTATCATCAGTAATTTTATAAACTGCTGCATCATCAGACGATTCGTAGCCTACTATTAAATTTTTATCTTCTTTTTTTGGAAGATCTTTCAAAATATCAGATAAGGCCCCCGGCCCAATTTTAGAGTTTCATCCTCCACATACTATCATGTTCATTTTCTTTTCTGACATACTTACCTCCTAAACTAATATATAATATAATTATACTATCTTATAGCCAATTTTAAAAGTATTATTTAGTTATTTAATATAAATAAAAAAGACTAACATATTATTTATATGCTAGTCTTTTCAATTATCTATATTAATTTTTTATTAATATCTTTTTCCATCAATATAAACTGAAGGAATTGGTGTTACTCCTTGGAATGAACCACTGTGATTTTGGTGTTGAACAACAGATACTACTCCATTTGAAATAGTTACACCTACACCAACTTCTGATGCTGATTTAGATAATAATGTATTTCTGTGACCATATGGGTATGCTTTTACTACGTTATTGATTTCTTTATATAAGATATCTAATAATCTTTGAGCTACTTGGTCTGGAGTTCCATTATTATTACTTACTGCAACATTGTATAAGATTTTGTTAGGAGTTGAATATCCTGCTCTTGCTGCTGCACTTCTTTCACGAGAACCTTTAGCTCCGTGAATGTTTCCATCGATTGGTAATCTTAGTACTTCTGCACTACGATATTTTGTTGAAGCATTTAATGCTGAATTTTGGCTTAAAGGCGCTAAATTATTCATTGCACGTAATTTATTTACTTTAGCTAAATAAGCTAATCTAATTTGTTCTTCACGTGATCCAGATGTTGGAGTTGCTACTGTTGTAGTTTGTTTTTTAGCAGTTGTTACTGCTTGTTTTTGAACTGAAGTTGCTTTTGCTACTGAAGCTTGTTTTTCCGCAACTTTAGCTGCTGATTTAGTTGCTGGTGTAGCTGCTGGTGTTGCAGCTGCCGCTTGTTTTTTAGCTACTGCTGTTGCTACTGCTTTTGTTGTAGCTTGGTTTTTAGTTGCAGCTGTTTGTGTTGAAGCCGCCGCTTGTTTTTTAGCTACTGCTGTTGCCACTGCTTTTGTTGTTGCTTGATTACTTGTTGTTGCTGCTTTAGCTACATTTGTTTTTTGTGTTGCTGTTCCCGCACTTCTAAATCCAGTTGTTCCTGTAGTTTGTTTTGAAGTAGCTGTATTTGCTTTAGCTACTGATTTTTGTGCTGCTACTGGCGTGTTAGTTACATTTGTTTTTTGTGCAGTTGCAGCTGTGTTTACCACATTTGTTTTTTGAGTTGTTGTTGCTGCTTTAGCTACATTTGTTTTTTGAGCTGCTGTTCCTGCACTTCTAAACCCAGTTGTCCCTGTAGCTTTTTTAGAATTCGCTACTGCTGGAGCTGTTGTTGCTTGAGTATTAGCTGTTACTGCAGTTGTTGGAGCTGTTGTTGCTGCGGCATTTGCTGCCGGAGCTGGTACAACTTGTGTTGCTGGCGCTTCTACAACCGATCTTGTCGTTGTATTAGCTGCTGCGTTCGCTGCTGCAGCTGCGGCTGCCGCTGCTGCCTCTTCTTCTGCTCTTTTAGCTTCTTCTGCTTTTTTAGCCTCTTCTGCTTTTTTAGCTTCTTCTGCCTTTTTAGCTTCTTCTGCTTTTTTGTTTTCTTCTGCTTTTCTAGCTTCTTCTTTCTTAGCTTCAGTTTCTTTTGCAGCGTCTTCTAATTTATCTTTAATTTCTTTATTATCTTCTTGACGTGCTGTTACTTCTTCTGTATCCACATCATATTTAACTGTGATTTCAAACTTATGTCCATTAACTGTTGTTGTTGTTTTAATAGATTGTTTTTTTACAGTTGTATTTGGTAATTTTTTTACAGTTTCATTTGGTCTATTAATATCTAATTCTAATTCAACCACTTCTCCTGCTTTTATTAAATCTCTTTTTACAGTAAATTCTGATTTCCCATCTACTACTATTCTTGCTACTACATTTGATACTTCCTTATCTGAAACTAATTTTGCGTAGTAATGACCGTCTTTTTCATAAACACTAACTTTAACTTCTTTTGCATTTACATCTACTGCAGCATTTTTCACTTCTACTGCGTTTGCTGGTACAGATGTAACGCCTGTTAAAAGAACTAAACCAGTTAATACTTTACTAGTAACTTTTAATGCATCTTTATTCATCTTACTATTTTCTCCTACTCTTTCTATATTTTTCTTGAACTTCCTCTTTATTATAAGGTGTATTTTTCCTCAATTCAATAGAATCTCCTACTTTGTAATACAAATTAAACTTTGTAATATATTTGAAATATACGGCTTAATTTTGAAATATATATGTCAAATTTCTACTTTTAACTATTTAGTTTAAGTCGATAAATGTTAATAAATTACCTTTTCCCCAAATTTATTATTATTTATTGGATATTATTTTTCTCTTAAATATTTATTAACTATTATAAAAAAAATAAATTTAAATTTATATTTAAAGTAAATTTAAGTTTCACTAAATATAATGTAAGCATAACTAGTAAATAGTTATAAACTTCATAAACTTTCCTTTTCTATAAGAGACCGAGACAAATGTGCTCGGTTTTTTTTGTTTATAAAGAAGGATAGAAGCTGATTTCATCAACTTCTATCCTTCTTTGTTGCAATATATATCCTCTTCTAATATCTTACTTTGTCTGATTATTAATTCAGATTCTTCTATTTCTACTATATTTAATTTACCTCCATAAACACAACCACCATCAATATTTATTCGATTATCCTTTATTTCATAATATGGATCTTCTTTAACAGGGCTGTGTCCATGGAATACTTTTTTATTATATTTCATCTCACTTGTTAAAAATGGTTCTCTTATCCAAACCATATCACGATGAGTTTGATCCCAAAAGTTCTTATTAAAATCCACACCAGCATGTACAAAATAATAATTTGAACTTTCGTATCTTGTAGGGAGGTTCTTTAGCCATACTCTTAAATGTTTTTGTTCTTTAGCAAATTTTCTAAAATACTCTCGTCTAGTCTCAGTTGTCGCTTCAGGATAAAATGATTGCAATGTTGTTAAACCATTGTTTCTAAAATAATGATCTTGTCTTTTATAAATAGAATGTTCATACATTGCCTCTCTTATTGCTAAATTAAACATATCTTCATGATTCCCCAATAATACTACATGTTGTTTGTAATCTTTTTGCAAGTTATAAAAATACTCCCAAACCAATTTGGTGTTTTTTCCTCTATCACACATATCTCCTAAACAAATTAATTTATCTTCATTACTGTTGAAATCTACTTCATCAAGCAATTTCTTCATTGTATAAAAACATCCATGTATATCTGAAATTACTATTGTTCTCATAAAAACACCTACTTTATTTATCTCTTATTTCTATAATAATGCAAAATTACAACATTGTAAATAGCAATCTTTCAACTATACTAATCTCTCTTTCTAATATTCTAATATTAATTATTATTTCTTTCGGTTATCATTTTTAATCAAGCTTTTCACATGATATAATGTTAGTAAATTATCCAGAAAGGAGTAGCATATGGAAAATAATTTACTTTGTTTTAAAAGCACATCTAAGCTTACTGCCCTCTCTTTACCAAAAATTTATAAAGAGGGATTTTTCGCGGATGATGGTATTTGGACAAAATTAACAATCATAAAAGGTAAAATGAAATTTGCTTTTCTTAATTTAGAAAATGAAATTATTAGACAATATTCACTCAATTCAAAAAGTGAGGTTGAACTTATTAAACCTCTTAGTATTTTCAAAATCACACCTAACTCTACGGATTTACAATTAAAATTAGACTTTTATTGTTCGCGTGAAGACTATTTCTATAATAAATATAATTTTAATTCCCCTCATCTAGAGGTTGTTAAAGCAACGAAATTCATAGATCCATGTAAAACATTAGATCTTGGTGCTGGTAAAGGGCGAAATTCTCTATATCTTTCATCATTAAACTTTAATGTTACAGCAATAGATTACAACGCTGAGTTTCTATACGAATTAACAGATATCTCTATTAGAGAACAACTAGATATAAATGTAATTGACCATGACATTGCAAAAGCTAATATTAAAGGAAGTTATGATTTTATTTTCTCCACTGATGTTTTCATGTATTTGAATCCAACAAGAATTCAAAGTATTATTACTAACATAAAACAACAAACACACCTTAACGGTTACAACTTAATTGTCAGTGCATTAAATGCGACAAATCACGGTCTCCCTCTAATGCCACTTCCTTTCACATTTATTGAAGGAGAACTTAAGGAATATTATGAAGATTGGAAAATCATCAGTTATTCTGAGAATATTACAGCTTCTCCTTATCCATATGCTATGATACTTGCTCAAAAAGTGTCAGAATAAACCTAAACCCCACAAGATTTTTTATGTTCTTGTGGGGATTTCTTCTATTCAATATTTTCTCTAATATCTTTTTGGTACCATACTACATCATACCAACGATTAAATTTATAACCTACTTTTTCAAAGTGAGCTACTTTTCTAAATCCTCTTTTTTCATGGAAAGAAATACTTCCTTCGTCTGGATAGGCAATACAAGATGTCAATCTACATATTCCTCTATCATAAAGTTGTTTTTCAAGTTCATTATATAACTTCTCTCCTACACCTTTCCCACGAGCCTTTTCATCTAGATAAATAGTAATTTCAGCAGTCCACTTATATGCATCTTTTGGATAAAACTCACTAGCATATGCGTATCCTAATAAATCATCTCCTTCTTCCGCTACTAAAAATGGGTAACTTTGAATTGATTTTGAGATTTTTTCTTCGAATTCGTGTACACTTGGTACAGTGTAATCAAAAGTAATAGCCGTATGTTCAACATATGGTCTATAAATATTTACTAAATTTTCGGCATCTTGTAATTCAACCGTTCTAACGTTTAACATTATCTATCTCCTTGAATACTCCCTTTTACAAAGTCAATAATCGCTTTAGTTGCCTCTTCTTGTTGAGCTCCTCTAAAGCCATGACCTGCTCCTGGAATTTCTTTTAACCTAGCATCTTTAAAAGTTTCTATAGCACGTCTCGAATAACTTATCGGTGCTACATTATCACTTGTTCCATGGACAATAAGAACTTTTCCATCGTAGTTCTTCATATCATTATAAACATCATAGTCTAATGATTTTTCAAAATAAGCTTTCCCTACTTCTGTTCCTCTATGATTATAAATTTCTGGGATATCTGATACTGACTTGAATAACTCTCGTGCATCATCAAATAATACAAACGCTGGGAATACCAATATTAATCCTTTGATTTCATTTTTAAGTTTAGCACCTTCAATAGTAGACACGACTCCACCTTGACTTTGACCCAATAAAAAGATATTATCTTTGTCTACAAAACTTTGATTTTTTAATGTATTTACTACTACATCGAGATCATCAACCTCTGTAAATACAGACATTTTTAAAGTATCATTTCCACTTCGACTTTTTTTATTTCCACCCGTAAAGTCAAATGAGTAAACTACATATCCTTCTTTAGCTAAACTCTGAGCATAATAATCTCCACGCTCTGCATTTCCTCCGAAACCGTGAGAAGCTATTATTGTCGGTAGTTTTTGCTCTTTATAATTTTTTGGTGCTGTTATGTATCCGTATATTTTCTTTCCTTGGCCTTCGGCATATAGTTCTTCTTTAACTATATTACTCGTATCAATATTTGAAGTATTTAGTGACGAGTTTTCTACAAGACTATTTCCTCTTTCTTGTTGTTGTCCTTTTGGAGAAAATTGTGATTTTACTCCTAAAGCAACTGCTACTATAGCAACTAATGCCACTATTCCCATTATTATTTTTTTAAAATTCATTTATCCTTCTTTCTTGTATCTAATATAGATTAGTGCATATCTCATTTTACCCTATTAAAGATTATCTCTCTTGATTTTATCTAATAAAGCCGTACATCCTTTAGTTACATCATTGAATGTTGTTTTGAAGTCTCCTGTATACCACGGATCATCAATAATTCTATCTTCTC
>ERZ772932.569-NODE-569-length-19809-cov-2.792447_pt1 | contig 19809 bp, 11 predicted proteins | sample MGYA00511684_ERZ772932 | MGnify/ENA primary metagenome ERZ772932 (study PRJEB29015, sample SAMEA2738078) | human oral metagenome | biome: human oral; feature: human-associated habitat; material: saliva | place: China | collected 2210 ...
GCCCGAAGCCCCTTGTAGAGATGGTGCAAAAGAGGGTTCTTTTTTCCTCGAAAGAGAAACCTTTTCTCCCTGAGAAGGAGTGGCGTTTAGAGTGGCAATATCCTTAAAATCTAGCCCAAACTCCCCATGTCGATTCTTGCTACTTTCCCACGAAGATAGAGGGGCAAAGTCATTGCTCCGGCTTGTGAATTTGAGGTCTGTCGAGCAGTTGTGTGGATTCAGATACCTCATGTCCAGATCCCTCAAGAAGCGGCTAGGGATCATGTATTCTGTCATACCATTGATGGCTCTATAGCGTGCAAAGGAGATCGAGCAATACTCTTTGGCCCGGGTAATTGCCACGTAGAGGAGCCGCCGCTCTTCCTCGATGTTTTCTTCTTCGGCACTCAGTATCGAGGGAAAGAGTCCCTCTTCTAGCCCAACAATGTATACGTAGTCGAACTCAAGCCCTTTGGCTGCGTGGATGGTCATCAAGTGCACGGCATCGGCATTTTCTCCCGTCTCTAGGTTGTCTGTGATAAGGGTGACGCCTTGGAGGAAAAGCACGAGCAGGTCATGTAGAGAGGTGGTCTCGCCTCGTTCGAAAAATAGCCCATCAGCTGAAGTTTCATCCTCAAACTCTTGTACTCCGGAGACGAATTCGTTTACATTCTCTAGTTGAGTGTGCCCTTCGATAGAGGTGTCTGCACGGAGTGTATCTAGGATTTGGGAACGAACAAGAATAGACTGTACCCACTCCACAAGTGTCTTGCCCTCAGGATTATAAGTAATATCGCGGATTAGCTCTAGATAGGCCGTGAGTTTGGTGCGGGCAGACGAAGGGAGAGCATCCGGTCGAGCTATAAGAGACCCTGCTGCAGCGAAAAATGAGGATTTGCTGTTGTTGGCTTCCGTTCGGATTAAGGAGAGGGTTTTATCCCCAATGCCCTTACGAGGGTATTTGGCCGCACGCTCAAAGGCTTCGTTGTTATGAGGGTTTGCAATGAGTTGCAGATAAGCTAGTACATTTTTGATCTCAGCTCTACTATAGAAGGCAATGCCCCCATAGATACGGTATGGGATACCTGCCTGGCGCAACTGATCTTCGAAGAGACGGCTCTGTGCATTCGTGCGATAGAGTATAGCAAAGGAGCCGTAGGTGCTATTGGGGTGGCTGCGGTAGCGTTTGTAGATAGACTCTACAACGTGCTGAGCCTCTCGGTAGCCGGACTCCATCTCGTGGAGATCGATTTTTTCTCCTTTGCCTCGGTTCGAAAAAACCTCCTTCTTAATTCTGTGTACGTTGTGTTCTATCAAACTATTTGCCAGCGCCACAATGCGTTGGGAGGAGCGATAGTTTTCTTCGAGCTTGAAAAGCCGTGCCGAGGGGAAGGTGTGCGTGAAGGTGAGGATGTTTTGCATGCTGGCTCCACGGAACGAATAAATGCTTTGGGCATCGTCTCCTACAGCGAATATCCGTTGTTTTGCCTCTACCAGACGGCGTGCTATCAAGTACTGGGAGGGGTTGGTATCTTGGTACTCATCGATAAGTAGATAGTCTACACTTGCCGCGCACTCGGCCTGTACTTCGGGATGATCTCGTAAAAGAATATTGAAATAGTACAGAAGGTCGTCAAAATCCATGGCGTTGGCTTGACGGCATTGTGCTACATAAGCTGCATAGACGGAGTGCAGCATGGGCACCCCTCGTCGGTAGTCGTACTCTGTGTATTCGCCTCCGGCGGCATAGCCTTCTGGGGTGATTAGGTTGTTTTTGCAGTGCGAAATTCGTCCCAATACCAGCTTGGGTGTGTAGAATTTGGGGTCGAGTGCCATGTCCTTTACAATACGTTTGACAAGGCTTTTGCTGTCACTCGTATCATAAATACTGAAGTTGGGAGTGAACCCCAAAAGAGGCGCATATATACGCAGATAGCGCGAAAAGACGGAGTGAAAAGTCCCCAATTTCATCCGAAAGGTATCCCTACTTCCGACCATCACTTCCACGCGGGAGAGCATCTCTCGAGCCGCTTTGTTGGTAAAGGTGAGAGCCATAAGTTTATGAGGGTCATACCCTTCCTCAAGTAGGTGAGCTAGCTTGTAGGTGAGTACACGTGTCTTGCCAGATCCTGCTCCGGCAATTACCAAGGCTGGGCCATCGTCGTAGAGTACGGCCTCGGCCTGAGCAGGATTAAGTTCTTTTTCGTAGTCTATCATTGGTGACGGAGTAGAGTCTCTATCTTCTCAATCAGAAGCTGTCGAGCTAGATCATCGTTCAGTATATGTACGGTATCGTGTAGCCATTTTTCTACTAGGCCTTGGGTGTTGTGTAGGTGGCTTTCATTGCCAGAGGATCCTCTGGATTCTCCCCATGCCAGATGCTCGGTATGGGTGCGACAGAATACAAAAGAGTGTAGTATGTCGGGGAAGTTCTCACCATTATCGAGGAGAGGAAATAGGGGCCGATAGTCGCGAATGAAGCGGTAGAAGGGGCCTATGATATAGGGAGAAATATGCTGAGCAATAGAAGAGAACTGCACGGGCGTCAAGTGGTTAACCGACTTAAGGTGCATGTATAGATGCTTAAATTTAAGTCGTTTGATGGTGATAGACATCTTATTGTGCCACTCTTTTAGGATGTCGGCATTCTCTATAAATATGCAGTTGTATAGGTTGGCAAAGAAGCGTTCCTTTACGTTGAAGGACTCGGGAGTGACGATGTGTAGCTTCTCTTGCCGGAGGGGTGAGTGCTGCGTTAGTCTCTTCCATAGGTTCACGGAGTAGGCATCCTCAGCTACAATAAGAGAGGGAGCTGCCTCTATGGAATTTGTGTAGTCAATGATGGCAATAATCTGTTTGCGGAGTGTTGTGGTCATCTCACCCACTACAATGCCATTCCCTTGCAGTAGATACTCAAACATCTCGTGGCGCAACTCGGGCTGAGCACAGTTTAGGGCATAGTCTGTAGCTAGCTCTCTATCGGGGTATCTCTCTAGTAGCTGTCGTTGCCAATTGATAGCTTCAAGCTCTCCCTCTACAAACTCCCAAACATCATCGTAGCAGCGGAACTCTCCATTGATGGCGAGCCCTTCTTCGTAAATCTCTTCGAGTTTAGAATAGTGCTCTTCTCGGAGTATATTATTGCTGTCGAAATACTTGCGTCTGAATGATTCGTAGTTCTTGAGATCGCTGATCCCGATGCTCAATCGCACAGACCGCCCTCCTTTGTAGCTTACATATAACGAGGTGTGACGTGGGGTATAGGCTCGGTGTCCCCAGGGGTAGCCATCTTCGTGTTTTTGCAAATATAGAGAGACAGCTTCTATATGCTTGCAGGTGCCTAAGCCATTGGTTCGGAAGTCGAGGCACGAACAGAAGTTCTTGTCACTACGTACCCCTCTAAAGGCAACGCGGTAGTGATTTGCCCCATTGTGTACCAAATAGTCTCCCCATATTTTGTTGTCATCGAGGTGCTCAACGATAAATTCATTATCGCGTGCAAACTCATGTCGAAGGGCAACTTGCCACTCTTCAACCGTCATTCCTTCCGGGCAAAAGCGATTTGATAGTTTAGGTCTTTCCATGCTGTCTCTATATGAATATATCCTTATATAATCCGATCAAAGATACGCACAATTCTCCGTGGAGATACCTCGGTGGTGTCCTAAATAAACAGAAGCCCCCCGGGCGAGGGAGAGGGAAGGGCGTATCTCTATACACCCGATGAGAACGTTAGGACTCTTTGTACATGTTTTTTATCTCAGCCTGGTAATGTTCGTAGATAATCTTACGACGCAGTTTGAGCGAAGGAGTAATCTCATTTCGTTCCATGCTAAAAGGCTCGCAAATGAGGGTGATACGTTTGATTTTCTCAAAGGCGGCCAGCCCTGCTTGTAGCTCCTCAATGTGCGCCATAGCAACCTGTTGCATTACCGGCATGTGAGCGATTTGCTCAAGTGGGCATGAGGAGTCTATGTTGGGGTCTCGCTCTTGGGCGAGGGAGATAAGGAGCGACCAATTGGGGTAGATAAGTGCGGAAACAAATTTGTATCCATCGGCTACGACGGCCACTTGCTCGAAAAGCCGATGAGATGTAAGGAGGTTTTCGATTTGCTGTGGGGCAATATACTTCCCATTGGCAGTTTTGTAGAGGTCCTTTAGGCGCTCTGTGAAAAAGAGGGTACGCCCTTCTAGACGCCCCGCATCGCCCGTGCGGAACCATCCATCTTCGGTAAAAGCCTCGGCATTGGCAGCCTCGTTGTGGTAATATCCCGGGGTAATTGTTTCCCCTCGTAGCTGTATCTCATTATCCTCAGGAGCGATGCGCACTTCTATTCCTTCAAACACTTCGCCGATAGATGATAAGACAAAACCACGTTCGGGGTAGGCTGAGACCGTGGCACAGGTTTCGGAGAGTCCATATCCTATAATGATGGGGATATCTACCGCATTCAAGAATTCATTGATAGGCTCGCTCAGCAAGGATCCTGCTGTGGGGAAGAAGCGCCCGTTTTGTAACCCGGTGGCACGTTTCAGTAGGTAGTAGATGGTGTGTTTATAAACCCAATGCTCAAAAGATAGAAAGAGGGGTGCGGGTTTATACTGGTTCCAATAGTCCAGTTTATAGCGTTTCCCCACTTTGATAGCACGGCGGAATATGTTGGCCATCAAGCGTGGCGAGTTGTCAATGTGCGCCATAACCCCTTGATACACTTTCTCCCAATAGCGAGGAACGTTGCACATGAGAGTGGGCTTGATTTGTGGCATCAACTCTTGTATTCGCTTGGGGTTGGAGACAATAGCAACACGCACTCCCAAGGCCCAGCATACATATACCCAAGCTTTCTCGAATATATGGCTAAGGGGGAGGAAATTCACGGAGGTGTCGTTGGGACCAATGGAGGGATAAACCTCGTGGTGCCGTCGGACTTGCTCTACAAATGCGTTGTGAAGGACTTGTACGCCCTTAGGCTCTCCTGTGGTCCCACTCGTGTAGATGAGGACAGCAAGGTCTTCGCCTCGCGCCTCACTCATGCGAATTTTTACTTTCGTTTCGCTCGGCATAGAGTCTCCGATGCGAATGAACTCGTCATAATATATCGAGGTCTTATCGTCGAATTGGCGTACTACTTGCCGATCGAAGATTATAATTCGCTCGATTTGCCCCCGTTCGTGCTGTACTTGATAGGCATTATTGTACTGATATTGCTCGCCTACGAATATGGTTTTGATCCCGGCGCTGCACGCAATAAAGTAGACTTGATCCGGAGAGCAGGTAGAATAAAAGGGAACAGAGACTCCACGCAAGGCAAAGATCCCTAGTTCGGTATATAGCCCTTCGCTCTTATTGGGACTATAAATGCCTATGCAATCTCCCGGTTCTACCCCCAGTTGAGCAAGCCCTTTGGCTGCCAGCATACAATTTTGGGCTACAGTCTCGCCCGTAAGCCACTCCCATTCTTGTGTTTGGGGGTTGAGTTGTTTCAGTATTCTGTGGGAGTGGTAGTTGCTCTCTAGTAGCCCAATGATTTGGGAAAGGTGCGTGAGTTGCATAAGTTTCTCTCTCGATGCGATTATAAATCATGTAGGGACGAGACTCTGTCTTGATGCCTCACCCCATACAAAGGTACCGATTTTGCCGTAAGGATAGCTCTTTTATCGCGAGATAACTTGTAAACATCACACTAGAGGGGTGCTATGAGAATCGTAAAACTAGGATAATAGAGAATGACTATTTGGGATTAGTTTACGGCCATTTTCAAGGATTTGCAGAGTCTGGGCTTCTTCAGTTGTGATATCGCTCTTGCTTCCCGGATAGCTTCTTAATTCAGTTTATAGATCCTATTCCGTCCCAAAATATTGTGTTTTCAAGGAAGACAAGGATTGGAATCTAAAAGGTTTGGGACCTACTCACATAGTCATCGAGTCAGAACTCGTATAGTAAGATTCAATAAGAAAATGTCTAAAGACTTCCCATAAATGGAAGCTCAATTTTGCGACCATCCTCTAGTTTTGCGTATATTTTTTTCGTGCATATCTCTGATGGAGTGCAGGCATTGAAATATGCGAAATAGCATAATAGTGTTCGCAAAAGGTTTACTGGCGTATCGTATCCCTCAATCTGAGGAAGCTCAATATTCATAGACCAAATATTGTTATAGCCGAATGGTGCTTGTTTTTCAATAACGCCTTCCAGCTCCAAGTCAACCCACTCTTTCTCACATGTCCAGATAATACGATAGGCATTATCGTATTTATGGGGGTTTCTCTCTTCTCCCTTGTAATAGCGACATTCCCTTATTAGCTTTTGTGCCTTATCCATGTCGTTCATTGCTTCTTTTATTGAGACTTTCGATATTCTATTCCGCATATTCTATCTAACAACTCTTTGAAGTAGTTGTATGAAGAGCCTGTTTTCAGCCGCTCGTCGTTCATGGCAAATCTCTTGATGATGTACTCTCGAAAGTGTAGTGTTGCCCACATACGGAATAGAGTTTCTAGCGTTACATAGTGCAACTGAGTTTGTCGAAAAGCTCACCGCCAACAATGACGGAGGTGGAAAGTCTTGATTGTATATAATAAATAAAGGATGGAGTATATTAGAAATACTATGACTTTAGATAGAAAATATCCCCTGCCATACACTCCAATGGCAGGGGATAAGTGTGATAATAAAACCTCTAAATAGAGATGGAGTGATGTTCTTGTTACAAGCGATCCGCCGCTTGTCTTATTCTGTTAGCAAGGTCGACGAATGTCCCCTTAAATTGTTCTGTTTCTCCTTCTGTAAACTTTGTGGGTTTACCATTAATACCATTTTGCTTGAGGTAAAACCGTGATATCGGTTCCCTGAAAGACCTCCGTGCAATTCCAAGCCATGTTGATCTCTGAGGACTAATAAAAGCGCCTCAAAATATCTGTTTTGAAGCGCTTTTTGTGTTCAGTCTCCTATCCCGATTTGTAACTACTTGACTTTTAGTGTTGTTTGTGGAGCATATCGGACTCGAACCGATCACCTCGACACTGCCAGTGTCGCGCTCTAGCCAGATGAGCTAATGCCCCATAACTTTCGACTACAAAGGTACGATACTTTTTGAAATAACCATTAGGTGGAGGCAGATTTTATGTGGTTGGGAGATTTGGACTTCAGTGACAACGAATACAAAATAGGGGAGAAGGCTTCATTGCAAGAGGAAGAAAAATCTCTCGAATGAGGTTAAACTCTATAATTGCGGCGCCTTGGGGCTGAATAGAAGTGTAGTAGGCTCCCTTTCCCCCTAGATCGAATGGCGAAAAAGTCTTGGCCTAAAAAATAAAGATTTACAGGGTGAGTTTTTTTTCATTCTTGCCCAGAATAAAAAAATATTTCGGGCAGAAATAAAATATTTTTCAGCCTATGTCGGAGTCTATTTCTGGCTAGAAAAGAAACTCATCTTCCTTTGTTTCGTTTTTCTTCCTTATTTCGTACTAATACTGCCCTACCTAGAGGGGAGAAAGGGTGTCCGTTCGAGAGCAAAATAGTATCTTTGCAGAAAGGTATGGGCCAGAGGGACGAGTGTTTGTTCAATGCTTCGTTTCCCTATATAATATATAAAGGTGTATACCTCCGGATACAACAAAAAGAACAAAAGCATAGTAATACAAAGACCATATGGGTACAGACACGAAGTATATATTTGTGACAGGGGGTGTTGTATCATCTCTTGGCAAGGGAATTGTAGCCGCTTCTCTCGCAAAGTTATTACAGGCTCGAGGGTTTAAGGTAACGATTCAGAAGTTTGATCCCTATATCAATATAGACCCGGGTACACTCAATCCCTACGAGCACGGGGAGTGCTATGTGACCAACGATGGGCATGAGGCCGATTTGGACTTGGGGCATTACGAGCGATTCTTGAACGTGCCTACCTCGCGTGCCAATAACATAACCACGGGGCGTATCTATCAGAATGTAATCCGTAAGGACCGTAGAGGAGACTATTTGGGTAAGACTATCCAGGTGATCCCTCACATCACAGATGAGATCAAACGGAATGTAAAACTCCTTGGTCAGAAAGAAAATTATGATTTTGTTCTCACAGAAATAGGCGGAGTGGTGGGAGACATTGAGTCCCAACCGTTCCTTGAGGCTGTGCGACAGCTTAAGTGGGAACTTGGTAAGAATTGTCTCTGTGTACACCTTACTTACGTGCCCTATATTCATGCCGCAGGCGAGTTCAAAACCAAGCCAACCCAGCACTCTGTAAAGCAACTCCAAGAGGCAGGTATCCAGCCTGATATACTTGTGCTCCGTACTGAGCAGGCTTTACAAAAAGATATTCTTGCCAAGGTGGCTCAGTTCTGTAACGTAGCTCCGGATGCGGTGATTCAGAGCATTGATATGCCCACAATTTATGAGATCCCTCTACTTTTGAGAGATCAGAAAATGGATGAGGCTGTACTGCGTAAGGTGGGTATAGAGCCCGGCCCTCGCCCCGAGATGAAGGCTTGGTGCGCCTTTGTGGAGAAGCTCAAGAATGCGCACGAAGAAGTGGCTATCGCTCTAGTGGGTAAGTATGTAGAGCTGCAAGATGCCTACAAATCCATCGACGAATCCCTCTTGCAATCATGTACCTACAACGATAAGAAGCTTCGTTTGACTAGTATCCAAAGTGAGCATATTACGGAAGAGAATGTGGCAGAGCTCCTATCGGGATTCGATGGCGTACTCATTGCTCCCGGCTTTGGACAACGCGGTGTAGAAGGGAAACTTGTTGCCCTTAAATACACTCGTGAAAAGGGGATTCCTACCCTAGGTATCTGCCTTGGCATGCAGTGTATGGCTATTGAGTTTGCCCGTAATGTGTTAGGTCTGGCAGACGCTAATACGGCAGAAATTGCACCGGCTTCGAAGAATAGGGTAATTGATATTATGGAGCAACAGAAGACGGTAACCGATCTAGGGGGCTCTATGCGCTTAGGGGCTTACACCTGCCGCCTAAAACCCGGTAGCAAGATCAGCGAAGCCTATGGTAAGGCCATGATCAGTGAGCGCCACCGCCATCGTTATGAGTTCAATGGCGAGTACAGAGAGGCTTTTGAGAAGAATGGGTTCCATTGCGTTGGGGAAAATCCCGAAACAAATCTTGTGGAAGCCCTCGAACTCGAAGGTCACCCTTGGTACATTGGCGTGCAGTATCATCCCGAGTATAACAGCACGGTGGTAAATCCCAGCCCCATCTTTATGGGCTTTATTCGTGCGGCTGTGGCGTATCATAATACAAAGTAATTCCCCTCTTCTGATAGAGACTCCTTTCCTTCTGTTGGGAGTCTCTCTACTTTTTGAGCATAACCAAGTAATATGGATAAAAATACAATCATCGGTGTGTCTTTGATAGCGGTAGTGCTTATCGGATTCACGTTCTTAAACCGTCCAACTCCCGAGGAAGCTACTCCCAAAGAGCCCATCGAAGCCATTTCTTCTGCCCCTGCAGAGACCACATCTTCGTCGGCAGTGTTACCTATTTCCACAGATTCGCTAGCACCCGAGGCCTCTCCTCTTTTGGGACTAGCCGGGGGGCAAGAGCAAATTGTTAAACTAGAGAACGAGAAGCTTGTAGTTTCTTTCTCCAACCATGGAGGGGCTGCCGTACAAGCTCGCCTTAAGGAATACAAAGCACAAAAGGAGCAACCGCTTGATCTTTTTACACCGGAGGATTGCTCGTTTAACCTCCCCTTGCGTACAAAAATGGGGCAGGTTATTGATACCAAAGACCTCTATTTTGAGCCTATTGCTCAGTCCGATAGCTCTCTTACCATGCGTTTGAGAGTGGATAGCGCTGCCTATCTCGATTTTGTCTATACGCTACTGCCGAATGACTATCGCCTACGTTTTAGCATTAGCGGAGCGCATCTCGACCGCTTGTTCCCAAGTAATATGCGCTACCAAGATTTGGAGATTGGTCAGAAGATTCGCCGTCAAGAACTCTCTTGGCAAAACGAGAATCAATACTCTGCTATCTACTATAAGTTGTTGGCCGACAAGGTGGAACGCTTGAGCGACAAGGGATCGAAGAGTGAGAAGGTGAATGAAAGAGTCTCTTGGATTGCCTTCAAAGACAAGTTCTTCTCCTCGGTATGGATTGCCGATGCTGCCAATGCTTTCGAAAGCTCTAATCTAGAGCAGACCGTTATGCCCAAGGATGGGGAGTACACCAAAGACTGTAAGGTTGTAACTTCTTTCCCCTTCAGTAGCGCACAAGACGCTAGTGCGCACTTTACGCTCTACATGGGGCCCCTGGAGCACCACCTTCTAAAAGCATATGATCAGGGTGTGGAAGAAGATGGAGATCGTCTCCATTTGGAACATCTTGTATACGTGGGCGGTAGTGTATTCCGTTGGCTCAATGTGCATTTGATCATCCCAATTGTAGACTTCCTCAGTAAGTATATTTCTAATTGGGGGCTCATTATCCTTCTCCTTACCCTCATTATCAAAACGGCGCTCTCTCCTCTTACCTTCAAAAGCTACATGTCGCAAGCTAAGATGCGAGTGCTTAAACCCCAGATACAAGCCATTAACGACAAGTATCCCGGTCAGGAGCAAGCTATGATGATGAAGAGAAGTCAGGAGACCATGGCTCTTTACAAGCAAGCCGGAGCAAGCCCGATGAGTGGCTGCTTACCTATGTTGCTACAGATGCCTTTCTTGATTTCTTTGTATATGTTCTTCCCAACGGCTATTGCATTACGTGGTGAGTCTTTCCTTTGGGCGCACGACCTCTCTACCTATGATGCTGTTCTTTCGTGGAATTTTAATATCCCCATTCTCTCCGGTCTGATGGGAAATCATTTGAGTCTCTTCTGTCTTTTGTGGGCTGTGACCAATATTCTCTACTCTAGGTACACGATGAATATGTCTGCTACAGGGGACAATCAGCAAATGAAGATGATGAAGTACATGCCCTATATCATGTCTATCATGTTCTTCTTCTTCTTCAATAACAATGCCTCGGGGCTGTGCTATTACTACTTTATTTCTACCCTCATTACTATCTTGCAATTCCTCGGAAGTCGTCTTCTCATCAACGAAGAGAAGGTGCTCGCCAAGATAGAAGAGAATAAGAAGAAGCCCAAGAAAAAATCTGGGTTTATGGCACGTCTTGAGGAGGCTCAGCGTCTCCAGCAACAGCAGATGCGCAATCAACAAAAGAAAGGTCGTTAATCTCCATTAAGTAGATAATCCTCTATGGAACCACTCAAACATGAATGCGGGATAGCTCTTGTACGGCTCCTAAAACCGCTCTCTTACTATCAAGAAAAGTACGGTACCTGGATGTATGGGCTTAATAAGCTCTACTTGCTGATGGAGAAACAGCATAACCGTGGTCAAGAAGGGGCAGGATTTGCCGCCGTCAAGCAGCATGCCGCTCCGGGAGAGGAGTATCTCTATCGCCAACGGGCCGAGGGATCCAATGCTATTGCAGAGATCTTTAGTGATACCCATCGCCTATTTGCAGACTATACTCCCGAGCAACTTAGTGATGCTGTTTTCGCTCAAGAGCATATCCCCTTTGCGGGAGAATGCTACATGGGTCACCTCCGTTACTCTACAACGGGTAAGAGCGGTCTCTCCTTTGTTCATCCGATGATTCGCCGCAGCAATTGGCGCGCACGTACCCTTGCTATTTGTGGTAATTTCAATCTTACGAATGTGGATGCAATCTTTGATGCAATCACCAGCAAAGGGCAGCATCCGCGCGTAATTAGTGATATGCATATCCTGCTAGAGCAGATCGGGCATAGGCTTGATCGCGAGGTAGAGCGCGTATATACCATGGGGCGTTTGGAGCATAACTTGCGAGGGATGGACATTACTCACTACATCGAGGAGAAGATGGATCTCGCTCAGGTGCTGCGCAAAGCTGCTCCCCTTTGGGATGGCGGATTTGTAATGTGTGGCCTTACCGGTAGTGGTGAGATGTATGCCGTGCGCGATGCTCATGGCATCCGTCCTGCATTTTACTACCTAGATGACGAAATCGCCGTAATTGCATCGGAGCGCCCCGTTATCCAAACCGTAATGAATGTAACGCACGAGGCGGTACAAGAGTTGATGCCGGGGCAATCTCTCCTTATCAACCAGAGAGGGGAGATACGCATGGAGCAGATCTTGGCGCCCGATAACCTTAAGGCTTGTTCTTTTGAGCGTATCTACTTCTCGCGAGGTAGTGACGTTGATATATACAAAGAGCGTAAGAAGCTAGGGTATTTGCTTGCTCCTAAAATCTTACAAGCCATTGATAACGACCTCGATCACTCGGTGTTCTCATTTGTCCCCAATACTGCAGAAGTTGCCTATTACGGCATGGTAGAAGGGCTCAATGATCACTTGAATCGGGAAAAGTTAGAGGCTATAAAAGAAAAAAATGGAACTTGCACTCCGGAGGAGTTGTCGGCTATAATCAATCGCAGAGTTCGAGTAGAAAAGGTGGCAATTAAGGACATCAAACTACGGACTTTTATTGCAGAAGGGAATAGCCGTAATGACCTCGCTGCCCACGTCTATGACGTTACTTATGGTAGCATAGAGTATGGGAAAGATAATCTTGTAATCATAGACGATAGTATCGTACGAGGTACGACTATCAAGCAAAGTATTCTCAAAATACTTGATCGCATTGGTCCTAAACTGATTGTAATTGTATCCAGCTCTCCTCAGATACGTTACCCCGATTGCTATGGGATTGATATGAGTAGGATGAAGGAATTCATCGCCTTCCGTGCTGCTATTGCCCTACATGAGGAACGTGCTACAAACTATATCATAGAGCAACAATACCGTGAGGCTTTGGGATTGCGTAAGGTATCGCGCAACAACTTTGTACCCAATGTGGTAAAGGCTATATACAAGCCTTTTTCGTCCGAGGAGATCTCCGAAAAGATTGTAGAACTGGTAAAACCCCAGCAGCTTAAGGCTGAGGTGAAAATTGTATTCCAGAGCATTGAGGGATTGCACGACGCTATCCCTAATCACCCCGGAGACTGGTATTTTACGGGCAACTTCCCAACACCGGGTGGTGCACACCTCGTAAACGAGGCATTTATCAACTATGTGGAAAACGATTGGCATAAGGAGTAATATGAAGAAAGCAACCCTAACGCTGCAAGATGGCACCTCATTTGAGGGCTATTCTTTTGGAGCAGAGAAAAATATTATAGGAGAGGTTGTATTCAATACAGCCATGAATGGCTATCCCGAGAGCTTGACAGACCCAAGTTATATGGGACAGATGATGGTGATGACTTACCCCATGGTGGGGAATTATGGTATCCCATCTGCTGAAGTTTCTCCCGAGGGAATATCGTGTTGTCTTGAGAGCGCGCATATCTATATGCAGGCTATCGTGGTGGCGGACTATTCCTCAGAATACAGCCATTGGAATGCTACCTCTTCTCTCGCAGATCGCCTCAAAGAGGAGGGGACTGTGGGGCTTACAAATATTGATACAAGAGCTCTTACAAAGCACCTTCGTGAGCATGGTTCTCAAAAGGGAACAATTACGATTGAGGGCGTTGACAACCCTATCGAGGATGCTCGTTGGGAAGAACGCAACCTAGTAGCAGAGGCATCTACTCGAGAAGTGGTACGCTATGGACAAGGCTCTAAAACGGTAGTACTCATCGATTGTGGGGTGAAGCACAATATCATCCGTCAGCTATTGCGTGAGGATATTACCCTGGTGCGTGTACCTTGGGACTACGACTTTACTACGCTCTCGTACGATGGCATTTTCATCAGTAATGGCCCCGGTAATCCCGAGATGTGTACCAAGACTGTGGAGAACTTACGCCGTGCTATTGCCGGAGATAAGCCTATTTATGGTATTTGTATGGGTAATCAGCTTCTCTCCTTGGCGGCGGGTGCTAAGATTTATAAGCTCAAGTATGGGCATCGGAGTCACAATCAACCGGTGCGTATGGTAGGCACGAATAGCTGCTTTATCACGAGTCAAAACCATAGTTTTGCAGTGGATAGCAGTACGTTGGGAGCCGACTGGGAAGAATGGTTTGTCAACCTTAATGATGGCTCGAATGAGGGAATTAAGCATAAGACAAAGCCTATCCGTTCTGTACAATTCCATCCAGAGGCTTGTGGCGGACCAAAGGATACTCTCTTCATTTTCGATGAATTTCTCTCTCTCCTCTAGGGCGCCTATACCCCAAGAATGTAAGGGAAGATAAAGATTTTTCGAATCTATCTATATTATATTTCAGACCAAGCAATCAAGAAGACAATATGACTAGCAATGGCAAACCGAAGAAGGTATTAGTACTCGGCTCTGGTGCTCTTAAGATCGGAGAGGCAGGGGAATTCGATTATTCCGGATCCCAGGCTCTCAAAGCTATTCGAGAAGAAGGCATTAAGACCATCCTTATCAATCCAAATATTGCCACTGTGCAGACAAGTGAAGGTGTTGCGGATGAGGTTTATTTCCTCCCAGTAACACCTTTTTTTGTAGAGAAAGTAATCGCTAAAGAACGCCCTGATGGCATCTTGCTTGCCTTCGGAGGACAGACTGCGCTCAACTGCGGTGTGGCTCTCTATCGTCAGGGGGTTTTGGATCGCTATAACGTGAAGGTATTGGGTACTCCTGTGGAGACCATTATTGCAACGGAAGACCGTGAACTCTTTGTTGAGAAGCTCAATGAGATTAACGTTAAGACTATCGCCAGCGAGGCGGTTGAGAGCATTGAGGCTGCACGTAAGGCTGCTAAGCACCTGGGTTACCCCGTAATTATCCGTGCTGCCTTTGCCCTTGGGGGGTTAGGTAGTGGCTTTTGCGATAACGAAGAAGAACTCGATACTCTTTGCGAAAAGGCCTTCTCTTTCTCACCTCAGGTGCTTGTAGAGAAGAGTCTAAAGGGATGGAAGGAGATTGAATACGAGGTGGTACGAGATGCTTACGACAACTGTATTACGGTATGTAATATGGAGAATTTCGACCCCCTCGGCATCCATACCGGCGAGAGTATTGTGATTGCTCCTTCGCAAACTCTCTCCAATAATGAGTACCACAAATTGCGTTCGCTTGCAATTCGTATCATCCGTCATCTTGGTATTGTAGGGGAGTGTAATGTACAATATGCTCTCGATCCCGAGAGTGAAGATTACCGCGTAATTGAGGTAAATGCACGTCTTTCTCGCTCTTCGGCGCTGGCCTCTAAGGCTACCGGTTATCCCCTCGCCTTTATAGCAGCTAAGCTAGGTCTGGGATATGGATTATTCGATCTCAAGAATAGTGTAACGCGTACTACTCCTGCCTTTTTTGAGCCAGCTCTCGACTACTGCGTCTGTAAAATCCCTCGCTGGGACCTTGGTAAATTCCATGGAGTATCCCGAGAGTTGGGCAGTAGCATGAAGAGTGTGGGTGAGGTAATGGCCATTGGTCGTACTTTTGAAGAGGCGATACAAAAGGGGCTCCGCATGATCGGGCAGGGGATGCACGGCTTCTGCGAGAATAAAGAGCTCGTGATCAAGGATATTGATGCCGCCCTCAAAGCTCCTACCGATACACGTATTTTTGTGATTAGTAAGGCCTTTAGAGCCGGCTATTCAGTTGATGATATTCACAAGCTTACACGCATTGATAAGTGGTTTTTGAGTCGACTTAAAAACATTCTGAACACGGCGGAGGAGCTCGAGTCACACACCGATTTGGAAGACATTAGCCCTGAGTTGATGCGAATGGCTAAGCAGCAAGGTTTTTCCGACTTCCAGATTGCCCGAGCTGTTTGGAAGCACAATCGTAATGATCTGGAGCAAGCCTCTAACGAAGTACGAGCCTTCCGTCTAAAGCAGGGTGTCTATCCCGTGGTAAAACAAATAGATACTTTGGCCGCTGAGTTCCCTGCTCAAACGAACTATCTCTACCTCACCTACCATGGCGTGGAGCACGATGTATCCTATCATACAACGAAGCCTGCAGTGGTTGTTTTGGGCTCCGGAGCGTATCGTATTGGTAGCTCTGTAGAGTTTGACTGGTGTGGGGTAAATGCCCTTAACACTATACGCCGAGAGGGATACGACTCCGTAATGATTAACTACAACCCCGAAACGGTAAGTACCGACTATGACGAGTGCGACCGACTCTACTTCGACGAGCTTACTTTCGAGCGTGTAATGGATATCCTAGAGTTGGAGAATCCCATGGGGGTAATCCTCTCTACCGGGGGCCAAATCCCCAATAACTTGGCCGTTCGATTGGATCAAGAACGCGTACGTATCTTGGGTACGTCTGCTCAAAGTATCGACAATGCAGAAGATCGTCACAAGTTCTCTGCCATGCTCGATCGCCTTGGTGTTGACCAACCGGCTTGGCGAGAACTGACTTCGATAGAGGATATCGACGACTTCGTTCGTGAGGTGGGTTATCCCGTATTGGTGCGTCCGAGCTATGTGCTCTCAGGGGCTGCCATGAACGTGTGTTCTAACCACGAAGAGTTGGAGCGCTTCCTCAAATTAGCCGCCAATGTGTCGCAAAAGCATCCCGTAGTAGTGAGCCAGTTTATTGAGCATGCCAAGGAGGTGGAAATGGATGCCGTAGCTCGTAATGGAGAAATTATTGCTTATGCCATTAGTGAGCATATAGAGTTTGCCGGGGTACACTCGGGGGACGCAACCATCCAATTCCCGGCTCAGAAGCTCTATGTGGAGACGGTACGCCGTATTAAGCGGATCAGTCGACAAATTGCAGAAGCTCTCAAGATTTCGGGTCCCTTTAATATCCAGTTCCTTGCCAAAGACAACGATATAAAGGTGATCGAATGTAACCTAAGAGCTTCTAGAAGTTTCCCCTTTGTCAGCAAGGTGCTGAAGATAAACTTCATCGATCTTGCTACCCGTATCATGCTCGGCTTGCCTGTGGAGAAACCCAATAAGAACGCATTCGATCTCGACTATGTGGGGATTAAGGCTTCGCAATTCTCCTTTACCCGTTTGCAAAAAGCGGACCCCGTGCTTGGTGTGGACATGACTTCTACCGGAGAGGTGGGCTGTATAGCAGACGATACGGACGAGGCTATCCTCAAATCCATGCTCTCCGTGGGGCAGCGCATCCCCAGCAAGGGTATCTTGCTCTCCTCGGGAGGATATAAGCAGAAGGTGGCCTTGATGGATGCATGTCGCCTTCTCACCAAGAAGGGGTATACCCTCTACGCTACGGAGGGAACGCACAACTTCTTGCAGGAGAATGGTATCCCCTCTGTTCGCGTTTACTGGGAAAAAGAGTCAGGCAAGCCCTATATCTTCAGCTTACTGCAGGAGCATGTGGTGGACTTGGTGGTCAATATTAACAAGAACCTGACGGCAGGCGAGCTGACCAATGGCTATAAGTTGCGCCGATCGGCTATCGATCTTAATATACCTTTGATCACGAATGCTCGTTTGGCTTCTGCCTTTATCACCGCTTTCTGTCGCTTGTCCGAAGATGACATTCAGATTAAGTCTTGGAGCGAGTATAAGTAATACGAATTGATTTATAGCGGGTGCTTCGGATGGATACAAGTCTGGAGCACCCTTCTTTTATGCCGAGCGGAGATCTTTTTCACTTCAAACAATTCAGTCTCGATCAGGCAGGATGCGGGATGCGTATCGGTACGGATGGAGTGCTCCTGGGCGCATGGGCTTCTAGTAATGTCCGAGGAGAGGCTCCGCTACAGATCCTAGATGTGGGCTGTGGTACAGGACTTATCGCCTTGATGCTGGCGCAACGCTATCCCTGGGCTGAGGTAACGGCTCTAGAGATCGAACCTACGGCTGTGGAGCGAGCTACCTACAATGCAGCTCACTCTCCCTTTTCGTCTCGGGTTAGGGTAGTGCAATCCGATTTTTCAACGTGGCAAGCTTCCCAAGCCTTGTATGACTTGATTGTATCCAATCCGCCCTATTACAAGAATACGTTACAAGCACGATCGGAGGTGAGACATACGGCTCGGGCCATTAGTTTGCTCTCTCCCAAAGAGGTCTTGCATCGAGCTACGGATCTTCTAAGTCCCCAGGGGATTGTAGCTCTAGTTACCCCTTACGACCAATTGGAAGAGCTGAGGATCTTTGCTTTTACTCAGGGGTTGATTCCGCTACGTCTAACAGCAGTACATACCACTCCGATCAAACCGCCCAAGCGACTTTTGAGCGAATGGACAAGGAGAGATGGGGCTTGTCTAGAACCGGCTTTGTTGCAACCACTTGTTATTCATGGGGATACTGTCTCTTCTTATTCTCCGGAATACATCAATCTCGTCCGCCCCTTTTATACCTTTCTCTAGTACTTCACACTCTTGTAGGGGGAGGCTTCTCTCTTTCTAATTTATCAATATCTTTAGCTTCCCCTCTCTCCGGGCCATTTGGCAAGAGAGGTATCCCTTTTTACCCACAAGCCATGACTTCGTTTGTGATCAGTTGAAAGGGCTCTTCTTTTCTGCCTGATTTTCAAATCTTTTTCAGCCGGAAATGCGACTACATTCTGCCTGAATTTTCTGGATTTCTTGGGCAAGAAAATCTCCAAGATTAGGCAAGAAAATGCTATATTTGTGCTTGAATCACAGTAAATAATGGAACTAAGATATGAATAACTTTAGGTACTACAATCCTACACAACTGATATTTGGTAAGGGCAGTATAGCTCGCCTTGCCAAACTTTTACCCTCAGATGCAAAAATCCTCGTAACCTATGGGGGAGGGAGCGTGCGTCGTAATGGAGTTTATGAGCAGGTAACCTCAGCCCTCCAAGGCTTTGAATACAGTGAGTTTTGGGGGCTGGAATCGAACCCTACGGTAGAGACAATCCGCCGAGCTGTAGCCCAAGGGAAAGAAAAGAAGAGCAATTTTGTACTAGCCGTAGGGGGTGGTTCGGTAATTGATGCCTCCAAGCTTATATCCGCCGCTCTATTGCGAGATGAAGACCCTTGGCAGTTGGTATTGCAGGGCATGGTGCGTGATCGGTTTGTTCCGTTGGGCACTGTACTAACCATCCCTGCTACGGGGTCTGAGATGAACTCCGGAGCTGTCATTTCTTCTTCGGAGACAAAAGAGAAATACCCCTTTCATGGGCAATTCCCCACTTTCTCTATCCTCGATCCGGAGGTTACATACACTCTTCCTCCTTTCCAATTGGCCTGCGGTATTGCTGATAGCTATGTGCATGTAATGGAGCAATACCTTACAGCCCCGGGGCAGAGCCGCTTGATGGATCGCTTTGCAGAGGGGATTTTGCTCACCCTCAGAGAGATTGCCCCTCTGGTACTTAGTGGAGAACCTAACTACGATGCCCGTGCTGATTTTATGGTAGCAGCTACACACGCCCTCAATGGCTCCATCAATTGGGGGGTAAAGGAAGATTGGTCTACACACATGATTGGGCATGAGCTCACAGCGATTGCCGGACTTACCCATGCGCACTCTCTTGTTATTGTTTTGCCTTCTACCTTGCGTATTATGAGCCGGATGGGCGATAAGCGCGACAAGATGCTCGAATATGCTGAGCATATTTGGGGTATCAAGGAGGGCAATGACGAGGAACGTATAGAGGCAGCCATCCAAGCAACGGAGCAGTTCTTCCGCTCTTTGGGGCTAACGACCCGCCTTCGTGAGGCCGGAGTATCTCAAGAGGTAGAAGATGAAATAGTACGCCGATTTACGGAGCGAGGCCTGGTGTTGGGAGAAAATAAAACAGTAACCCCCGAGGTTGTGCGTGAGATCTTGGCGGATTGTCGTTAATCCACATCGTGTGTGGCGATTAAGATGGCCCGAGAAAGAGGCTAGAAACAAACAAAATCTACATTAATAAGTTT
>ERZ772932.575-NODE-575-length-19717-cov-10.649883_pt1 | contig 19717 bp, 19 predicted proteins | sample MGYA00511684_ERZ772932 | MGnify/ENA primary metagenome ERZ772932 (study PRJEB29015, sample SAMEA2738078) | human oral metagenome | biome: human oral; feature: human-associated habitat; material: saliva | place: China | collected 2210 ...
ACTGCGCCGGCGGTGTTGCCGACCGCGCCGGCGCCCGCACCACCGGGGGCGGGTGAGGCCATCGGCCCGGCGCTCCCAGCAGGCCCGGCCGCACCCCCGGCCGCAACGCCACCGCCTCTGGCGGCGCCGCCGGCGGGGATGAGTAGACGGGCCACGAGCAGCTCGAGCTGGAGGCGCGGGGAGGTGGCGCCGACCATGGCGGTCAGGGCCTGAGCGGTAGTGTCGGCGGCCCGCGAGAGGGCGGCGGCCCCCATGGTGCGGGCCTGCAGGTCCATGCGCTCGAGCTCATCGACCGGCAGGGAGCCGAGCGCCGCGCCGGCCTCGGAACCGGCCAGGGCGATGACGAGCAGGTCGCGCAGCCGGGCCAGCAGGTCCTCGACGAAGCGGCGGGGGTCGTGCCCGGAGGAGACGACCCGGTCCACCACCCGGAAGACGCCGGCGCCGTCGGATGCCGCGATGGCGTCGACGCACTGGTCGAGCATGGTGGTGTCGGTGTAGCCCAGCAGGGCGACGGCACGCTGGTAGTCGACGCCGCCGTCGTGCGCCCCGCCGATGAGCTGGTCCATGACCGAGAGAGTGTCGCGCACGGAGCCGCCGCCGGCGCGCACCACGAGGGGGAAGACGCCGGGGCCGATCTGGACGCCCTCGGCCTGGCACAGGTGGGCGAGGTAGCCCTCGAGGACGTCGGGCGGGACGAGGCGGAAGGGGTAGTGGTGGGTGCGCGAGCGGATGGTGCCGATGACCTTCTCCGGCTCGGTGGTGGCGAAGATGAACTTCACGTGCGCGGGCGGCTCCTCGACGAGCTTGAGCAGCGCGTTGAAGCCCTGCGCGGTGACCATGTGGGCCTCGTCGAGGATGAAGATCTTGTAGCGGTCGCGGGCCGGTGCGAAGGCGGCCCGCTCACGCAGGTCGCGGGCGTCGTCGACGCCGTTGTGGCTGGCGGCGTCGATCTCGACGACGTCGAGGCTGCCGGGGCCGCCGGTGGCCAGGTCCCGGCAGGAGGGGCAGGTGCCACAGGGGGTGTCGGTGGGGGCCTGTGCGCAGTTGAGGCAGCGGGCCAGGATGCGCGCCGACGTCGTCTTGCCGCAGCCGCGCGGGCCGGAGAAGAGGTAGGCGTGGGTGACGCGGTCGGCCCGCAGCGCCGCCATGAGCGGAGCGGTGACGTGGTCCTGCCCGATGACCTCCTGGAAGGTGTCGGGGCGGTAGCGGCGGTAGAGAGCGGTGGTCACGGCCCGAGCCTAATCGGCCGGGCCGACACCGTGCGAGGCTCCGGGCGGGTCGGGTGCCGTCTGGCACGATGGAGGGGCCGGCGCGTCGCCGCCTGGAGGAACGGAGGAACCATGACCGTCACCGACACGCTTGTCTCCCGCAACGCCGCCTACTCCACCGAGGTCCTCGCCCGCGGCGGCCTGGCGGCCAAGGGCAGGCAGAAGGTCGCGGTCGTGGCCTGCATGGACTCGCGCGTGGACGTCTTCGCGGCGCTGGGGCTCGCCCCGGGCGAGGCGCATGTCATCCGCAACGCCGGCGGCCTGGTCACCGAGGACACGATCCGCTCCCTGTCGATCAGCCAGCACCTCATGGGCACCGAGGAGATCCTCGTCATCCACCACACCGGCTGCGGCATGCTCTCCTTCACCGACGAGGAGCTGTGCTCCGCCCTGGAGACGGACACCGGCGCGAGGCCGACCTGGGCGCCGGGGGCCTTCACCGACCTGGCCGGCAGCATGCGCCAGTCGATCGCCCGTATCAAGGCCTCGCCCTTCATTCCCCGCACCGACGCCGTGCGCGGCTTCGTCCTGGACCTGGCCACCGGCCGCCTGGCGGAGGTCGACGCCGCCCGGGCCTGACCCTCCGCCGCCCGGGCACGTGAGGACCCCTCGCGCACCCGCCAGAGCCTGCTTACCCTTGCTACCTTCCGGTCCTGGGGGATTCACTGGATGACGCCGCACGAGGGGCCGAGCGAGAGACTACCCGATCCGGCCCCCGGTTGCGAACCGTCCCAACCGGCTTCGCGTGACAGATCCCACCACCCCGGGCTGGCCCCGGGGATGGGCGTTCCGATATATTCCTTTCTCGTTGCACGTGGTTGTCGCCGCGTGGAGCGCCTGGAGGATTCGCCTAGTGGCCTATGGCGCACGCTTGGAAAGCGTGTTGGGTGCAAGCCCTCGGGGGTTCGAATCCCCCATCCTCCGCCACCACCCCGGAATCCTTGTGATTCCGGGGTTTTTCTGCGCTCCCCTCCACTGCTCGCAGGAGGTGACCCGGCAGGCCTTTCTCCCCATCGACGCCGTCTCCCGCTCCTGCCACGATGACCCCATGCGCACGAACATCCCATCCCTCATCGCCCTCCCAATGGCACTCCTCCTCGCCGTGAGCCTCAGCGCCTGCGACGAGGAGGCGGTGGGCACCCCCTCCACTCGGCCCTCCTCCTCGGCCACGGCCGCCCCCACGGACTCCCCCAAGGACGAGCCCTCTCAAGGCTCCGACGCCACCGCCTCGGCCACTCCTCAGGCCGACGCCTCCGCCAGTTCCAGCGCTAAAGCGGAGGGCGAGGCCAAGACCGTGAGCATCCAGGACCTCAAGACCGGCAACTGCATCTCCGAGATGGTCAACGGGGCCGAGCAGGGCGGAACGGATGCCACGGGCGCGAAGCTCGTCGACTGCTCCACGCCCCACCAGTACGAGGTGACCGGGACGGGGCAGTCCACAGCCTCCACCTACGCCGAGGCGAGCACCTCGGATGAGGTCACCGCCGTCTGCAACCCGGTGCTGGAGAAGTACGTCGGCTCCTCATCCAAGGCCAAGAAGTACCGGGTGGCGGCCCTGACGCCCTCACAGTCATCCTGGGACCAGGGGGACCACTCGTTGGTCTGCTTCGCCCAGAACCGGGATAACACACCATTGAATAATTCCATCAAGAACTCCTAGTCTGTCCCCAACGAGCAGGACGGCCGCACACGGGCGAACCACCGATGGAGGGGACCGCTTCTTCCTTCCCACGCCTCGCGAACACTGTCCAGCCTCCCACTCCGGCCGGGTGGCGACTCTCCGTCTCTCCGTCTCATGTCGCCACCCGGTCCTTATCCCGGATTATTCAGCCGCCTCTCCGGCCGCGACCAGGAGCCTGCAGAAAACCGGCACAATGCCGCCATTCCGACTGTTACGGTTCGACCCATGCGCACCCGGACCACGCTCCTCACCCTCCCCGTCGCTGCCGTCACCATGGGGCTGACCTCCTGCAGCCTGTTCTCCTCGCAGACCACCACCGCCACCAAGGACCTCGAGGTCGGGCAGTGCTACAACACCGTGAGCAAGGACTCCGGCGGGGATCAGGCGATCGGCGAGGTCGTCGTGGTCGACTGCTCCAAGGCTCACACCTACGAGGTCATCGCGCAGACCACCTTCAGCGACGACATCAAGGAGTTCCCCAAGCCAGAGGCACGTGACTCCCTGGGGCAGGGCTTCTGCCTGGGCGAGGACTTCACCAAGTACGTCGGGATCGAGTCCGGCAAGACCAGCTACCAGGTCGAGTACCTCACGCCGGGCGAAGGCACCTGGGCCCAGGGCGACCGCAAGATCACCTGTGTCGTCACCCAGGGGGACAAGTCACAGGTCAAGGGCTCGGCCAAGAACTCCAAGAAGTAGCCGCCACCCCAGGAGCCATCGCTCCGGGCGGCCGCAGCCACCCCGAAACCCTGAACAATACTGAATATCGCGTCGATAGCCTTTCATAAAATGAGGCCAGCCGTCACACTTTTCCGGGAGCGCCGACACCGATCAAGCGCCGCGCTCTTCCGGAACTTCTCGAGTTGGAGAAGGGGCCGGCATCACGCGCAGCTGCAGCGCTCGTAATCTCCTGGAGTGACCAGTGACGCCCTCAGTGCACCGCGGCCCGGCGCTCCGCTCGACGACGAGCTCTCCGAGCGCCGCCCTGGCCGCCCGCGCCGTCGAGGCCCCAGACGTCGCCCGGGCGAAGGCGGCAGCCGACCGTCCTCCACCCAGGAAGCGATCCTGACCGCCGCACGCGAGTCCTTCCTGACCCAGGGGTATGAGGGAACCACCATCCGCGCGGTGGCCCGGGCGGCCGGCGTGGACCCGGCACTCGTGTCCTACTACTTCGGCTCCAAGGGGGACCTGTTCGGGGCGGCAGTCAACCTGCGCGTGCGGGCGAGCCAAGAGATCGCCACCGCCATCAGCGGGGATCTCCTCTCGGCCGGCCCCCGCCTGGTGCGCCTGTCGCTGACGGCCTGGGACGACGACGCCGACGGCGCGACCTTCCGCAGCCTGCTGCAGTGGATGGCCACCGACACCCGCAGCCCGGAAGCGATCCAGAACTACGCCACCGAGCAGATCGCGGCTCCGATGGCCGAGGCCCTTGAGCAGTCGGGCCTGTCCATCGCCTCGCCGCGCGAACGGGCCACCCTGGCCGGCTCCCAGCTGGTGGGACTGGCCATGATCCGCTACGTGCTGCGCCTGGAGCCCATCGCCAGCGCGAGCATCGACCACCTCGCGGAGGTCGTCGGACCGACGATCCAGCGCTACCTCACCGGCCCGCTGCAGTCCACGTGAACAGGGTTCGCCCCGGTGACACGTCACCGGGGCGAACACAGGCGTACCGAGAATGCCTCGGGTTCAGCTCAGAAGGTCTCGTAGCGCCCCGAGCTGAGGAAGACGCCGTGACCGGTCTCGGTGTTGCGGCAGGTCATCCCAGTCTCCTCGGAGCTGCACACCCAGGAGCCGAAGGTAACGGACTGACCGTACTCCACCACCTGGGGCGAGGAGCCGCCACCGCGGAAGGCCTCGTCGAGAGAGAAGGCGCCCTCACTGCGGCCGGCGAGCTGCGGAGTTCCCCCGGAGCTGAGGTCGAACCACCACTTCGGAGAGCCCGCCTCATCCTTGCCGTAGGTGCCGTTGGAGCGGTAGGACAGCACGCCGCAGCCCGCGTAGTGAGCGGACAGGTCGCAGCCGATGTTGCCCGACGGCGAGACGATCATGGCGGTCTTCTCCGTGACGAGGTTGTCCGGGACGAAGGACGTGGCCTGGCCGGGCTGCTCGTCGGCGGGGGCGGCCGGCTCAGCCGGCTTCTCGGCGGGCTTCTCAGCAGGCTTGTCGGCCGGTGCCGGCTGCGTGTCGGCAGGTTTGTCGGCGGGCTTGTCGGCAGGCGCCTCAGCCGGCTTCTCGGCGGGCTTGTCAGCCGGCTTCTCGGCGGGCGCCGGCTGCTCCGCGTGCTTCTGAGTCTCAGGAGCCGGGGAGCTCGGTGCCTGAGTGGATCCGGCGTTGGACTTGCCGGCGTCGTCGGCCTTCCCCTGAGGCTGAGGGGCCTTGGAGGCGCCGCTGTTCTGCTGCCCCGAAGCGTCCGTCTTGCCGGAGGCCAACGCCCTGGTGGCGTCGGTCCCGCTGGCGGCCGGACGGGGCTCGTTGGCCCGCGGGCTCGCGGGACGGGACTGGGAGCCGGAGGGCTGCGACGCGGAGGAGTCGGCGGAGCCCTTACCGGTGGGACTGGGAATGCGAGGAGAGGCGTGCCCCGACTTCTGGCCGGAGGTCGCCTTGGCACTGGCCGTCGACTGCGCCTTGGCAGATGACGATGAACCCGTGGTGCCCTGCTGATTGGCGTTGGAGGCACCACCGGACTGACAACCGGCCAGAAGCATGGCGGTCGAGGTGAGAACGACAAGGGACAGGGGAATGGTGAAGCCGCTTCGGCGGACCGCGATGGTCATGGCTGCGGCATCCTTTCGGTCGAGGTCGGTGCAGCGAACACGGTACTAGAGCCGCGAAGCAGAGGGGAACAGTCCGAAGGTCAGGCATGCCGCCGATTTCCGCCATCAGACATCCCACCTTCCCAGTAAACCACCAGATATCGCAGCGATAACGCCAATCACAAAGAGATGACGAAATCGCCGTCCTGTCGGCCACATTCCAACTAGTGAGACAGATAACGGAAACGACTCCCCACCTCGGAGGGGCCCGGACAGGTTGAACCCAGCGGACCGGCGCCCCGGGACGAGTCGATCCTGTCGATCTTGTCGATGCAGTCGACGTCGTCGATGTTGGACGACCCACGGCTCCCCCACGCACCTACGGTCGCTTCATTCACTAGGATGTTGCCGTGATCTTCAAGGCAGTACGCGAGAGGCCCCCCTACCCCGACCATGGGGTCACCACTCAGCGCGATTGGGCCGTCATCGCACCTCGACAGATCCGCCTGGCCGATCTCACCACCACCCGCGCGACCCTCGATCTGCGCAGCCTCCTGGATGACGACTCCACCTTCTACGGCGACCTGTTCGCCCATGTCGTCTCCTTCAAGGGGGACCTCTACCTGGAGACCGGGCTGCACCGGGCACTGCGTGCCGCCCTGCAGGGGCGCACCGCGATCCACGCCCGCATCCTGGAGGTCACCGAGGAAGGGGTGCCGCGGCTCGCCCCGGCGCCACCGAGCGCCTGATCCTCACCGGCAGCACTCGGCAACCCACTCGGCAACCCGCCAGCACCCTGGTCCATGGCTCGGGCCCATGTCACATCGAGCCCACCACCACCCGATGAGCGCCGTCGTCCATTACCCTGGATCGCGTGAGTAGTCCCGCAGATCCGCGCGCCGAGTACCGGCGGCACATGCAGCACCGTCAGACCACCGTTATCGGCGCCATCCTGGCCGTCATGGTGGTCGCGGTCGCCGTGAGCCTCCTGGTATCGCTGGGCATCCTGCCCGCCTACAACCCGGGCTTCTCGCAGCCCAAGAGCACGGCGACCTACGTGCCCCAGACCTGCCCGCCCAGCGGCGCCAAGACCGTCGACGTCACCACGATCGAGAAGATCAACATCTACAACGGCTCGGAGACGGTGGGGCTGGCAGCCACGGTGCAGCAGGAGCTGGAGGAGGCCGGCCTGACCGTCACCTCGGCGAATGACTGGCCGGGAGGCATCTACAACGGCGAGGTCCAGATCATGGCCTCCAAGGGCGGCCTGACCAACGCCTACTCCCTGGCCCAGATCTTCCCCAAGTCCACGGTACAGCTCGACAAGAGCCTGTCCGACGACGACACCACGGTCTCGGTGGTCCTGGGCAAGGAGTACCTGCAGAACGCACTGAAGTCGGACGAGATCAAGCTCCTCGGCGCCGACAAGCCCATCACCGCCCCCAGCGACTGCGTCCCGGCGGACAAGGCCGCCACGAAGAAGCCCAGCTGACCCCGGAGCCGCCCGGTCCGGGCGGGAGCGTCCCGACGACGACTCCCAGCCTCGATGGCTTCCCGCCTCGATCGAGGACGTACTTCTCCAACGAGGACTGCGTTGCCCTCCAGATGACTGAGGTCTGGCCCCAGTCATCTGGGGGATAAGTACGTTCTGGGCGGGAAACGCAGTTCCCGATTCAGAGCGTCATGTGTCTGAGACGCCGGCTCGCGTGCGGTTCCAGGAAGGGGCCGGCGCTCGCGCGGGGCCCGGAGGCCGTGATTCGACGCCGGCTCCACCCTGAGCCTCACCTCGGGCCGGCCTACTGAACGAGGGTCGGGATCCACTGGCCAAGGGTTGTACCTACTGCACGAAGGCCCCACCTACCCGCAGTACCCCCGCCCCTCCTCCAGTAGCACCCCACCCTCGTGCAGTACACGCCCCACACCACCCGAGCGACAGCGAGCCACCGAACCAGCCCCCACCGAGGAAGCGAGCAGTACGTATCGCGCACTCAGCTCTCCTCACCGGCGTCTTGAGACGCCATAACAGCCGGCACTCCAGAGGCCATCAGGCAACGCTCCATTGCGCCAGTGGCAGCCGATGTGCCGAACCGAGCACATCGACTGCCACATCTCCTTCCGCTTTCGACGACGCCTACCGGCGGGGCGGCTCAGGCTCGGCTCTCACCGACCCTTCTCAGCGCCATCGGTGCTCGACGACGTCGGAGCCTCCGCCGCCGAGGCGGCTGAGGGCGAGTGGGCGGCGCGGCTGGAGTAGGCCGGGCCCTCCAGCTCGGTGCCGGCGGGGGCGGAGGCCGGGGAGGCCTGCTCCAGGTTGGTGCCGCGCAGCTTCGAGATCCAGCGCATGGCGTGGTAGACGCCGATGGCCGCGGCCGAGCCCAGGGCGATGCCCTTGAAGGTCATGTCGCCCCAGACCAGGGTGTAGTCGGCGATGGCCACCACCATGGACACGGCCGCCGTGTTGAGGTTGACCGGGTCGGAGAAGTCCACACGGTTCTGCACCCAGATGCGCACCCCCAGCATGCCGATCATGCCGTAGAGGACCGTGGCCGCCCCACCCAGGACGCCGGCGGGGATCGAGGCGATGATCTGGCCGAACTTCGGCAGGAGGGACAGGCCCAGGGCGCTGAGTGCCGCCACCACGTAGGCGGCGGTGGAGTAGACGCGGGTGGCGGCCATGACGCCGATGTTCTCCGCGTAGGTGGTGGTGCCCGAGCCGCCGCCGCTGCCGGCGAGCACGGTGGACAGGCCGTCGGCGAACAGGGCCCGGCCGGTGACGTCGTCGAGGTCCTCCCCGGTCATGGCCGAGACGGACTTGACGTGACCGATGTTCTCGGCGACCAGGACGAGCACCACGGGGATGAACAGGCCCAGGTAGCGCACGTCGAAGGCCGGGGCGTGGAAGTCGGGAAGCCCTAGAACGGGGGCATGGGCGACCTTGTCGAAGTTGACCTCCCCGCGCAGTACCGCGGTGGCGTAGCCGATGAGCACGCCGATGAGGATCGCCAGACGCCCGATAAGGCCCTTGAACAACACCGTGATGACCAGGATCGAGACGATCGTGACGACCGCTGTCACCGGGCCTTGTAAGACCATGCCCCAGGCCGCGGGGGCCAGGTTGAAGCCGATGAGGGAGACGATCGCTCCGGTGACGATCGGGGGCATGAGACGTTCGATCCAGGAGAATCCGACCAGGTGGACGATGATGCCCACCACCAGCAGGCACAGTCCCACCGAGATGATCCCGCCCTGCGCCAGGGCGGCCTTGTGGGGGTCAAGAGGAATGTCAATGAGCTTCCCATTCCTGTCCATGCGTCCGGTCACGGCTCCGATGGGGGCGAGGAGCGCGAAGGAGGAGCCCAGGTAGCTGGGCAGGCGCCCGGAGGTGATGCCCAGGAACAGCAGGGTGCCCACACCGGTGAAGAACAACGTCGTCGCCGGGTCGAAGCCGGTCTGCAGCGGCACCAGGAAGGTGGCGCCGAACATGGCGACGACGTGCTGGACACCGATGCCGATGGTTCGCGGCCAGGTGAGGCGCTCACCGGGGGCGACGACCTCGCCCGGAGCGATGGACCGGCCATCGCCGTGCAGGCGCCAGCCACGAGAGGGAGAAGAGGACACGAGTGAGCTCCTGCCTAAGCAACGAGGGAATGGCTGTGCCCCGTGGGAAATCCTCTCGCAGGAGACCCGCGGGACGCTCGGCAGGACCCGGCAGAGCCTGCCGGAACTTCAGCATAGCCCCTGCTCGGTGGGCCCGCGGACCGGGCTCATCGCGGGCACCTTCCGGCCACCTGGCGGCTCCCAACTGATTCGTCCGCGGGAAGGATGCCGTCTGCGGGCGCCGACGGTGCATGATGTGGTCATGAGCACCGTCGGGACCTCCACGCCAGGACAGAGCGCGCCACGCTTCTCGCCGAGCTCGGAGCAGTACGTCGACGGGCTCCCCCAGGGATTCGTCTTCCCCGGAACCGAGAATCTCGATCCGGCAGAAATCTTCTCCGGCCCCGGCTACACCGCACCCCGCCCCCGCAGCGACTCCGGGGCGACGGCCGCCCTGGTGTGCGGACTGCTCAGCTTCATCCCCCTCGTCGGCGTCGCCGCGATCATCCTGGGCATCAGTGCGCTGCGGCGCCTGCACCGAAGCTATGACTCCGGTGAGGGACTGGCGTGGCTGGGGCTCATTCTGGGAGCCATCTCCGTCGTCCTGTGGTCCTGCGTCCTCATCCTCGTGCTGTTCGTGATCTAAAGGCCACAGGGCCACGCCCGCACGGCCACGCCCGGCCAACCGGTCCCCTACAGTGGTCCCGTGAAGCCTTTCATCATGGTGACCACGCGCCCCGAGCACGAGGCGGCGCAGGACGAGTACGAGTCCTTCCTGGCTCAGAGCGGTCTATCGCGCGATGACCTGCAGCACATCGCCCTGGAGGAGGTCGATTTCCTCGACTCCTTCACCGCGGCCGATGTCTCCGGGGTCCTCATCGGGGCCAGCCCCTACAACGCGGACACGCCGGCGGCCGAGAAGACCCGCAGTCAGCTCAACGTCGAGGAGCAGATCCGCGAGCTGCTCGGGGTGATCCTCAAGGAGGGCATTCCCCTTCTGGCCACGGGCGTCGCGCTCCAGGTGCTGGCCGCCTACCTGGGCACCGGGACGCAGGAGGAGTTCGGTGAGGAGCTGGGCGCCGTCGACCTCTTCCTGACGGCCGAGGGCCGCGAGGACCCGGTCCTGAAGGGGCTCCCCCAGGTGGTCACGGTCTTCGCCGGCCACTACGAGGGCGTCGGGGAGGTGCCCGCGCACGCGACCCTGCTGGCGAGCTCGCCGGACTGCCCGGTCCAGATGCTGCGCGTGGGCAGGAACGTCTACGCCTGTCAGTTCAACCCCGAGCTCGACGCCGTCCAGTTCGAGCGGCGTGTCAGTATCTACGACGAGGCCGGTTACGGGGACCCGGACATGAGCGAGGACATCCTCACCCAGGCCCGGTCCTCCGAGGCGCACGACGCCGGACAGATCATCCGCAACTTCGTCTCGTACTTCACCCGCAGCTGAGCTGCCGATCCTTGGGGCCGCACGCCCCGAACGACTCGGGGATCCAGGCGCAGCTCTGGAGCTGAGAGCCACGATCATCAGGACGTTGTCATGACTTACCCGCCCGCCTATCCGCCGCCGCAGGGACACAGCGGCCCACCGAGCCCGCAGTACCCGCCGCAGGCCGCCTATGGCTCTGCTCCGGTAAGCGCCCCGCAGGGCGGGGCGACCTACGGGCAGGCGCCGACGCCGGCCGGTCACGGCGCGTACATGCCCCCCGCGCAGAGCGCAATTCCGACCCAGTCGGTATTGCACCCACCCGGGGCGTCCGCCTTCCCGGGCCAGCCCTATCCGCCTGCGCCGGCACATGCCTTGACGCCGCAGTATCAGCCGTACCAGCCGCAACAGCAGCAGTTCCAGCAGTTTCAGCAAGGCGCGGGCTCGGGCACCGGGTCGGCATACCTGAGCGGAGCAGTCACCGCACCGGGCTACCCCTCCTCTGCCAGACCACCGCGGCTGGTCAGCCCTCAGCCAGGAACGACCTCATCACAACCCTTGGGTGCGCCACACCAGGTGCCATGGCGCGGTTTGAAAGCGGCGGCACTGGTCATGATGATCGTTGGCTGTGCCCTTGAGGTCGTCATCTATATCACCTTCCTTCTCACTTTCGCGCGGGGCGATACATGGTGGTCAGCCATCATTCCGACACTCTTATTCATCGTCGCCACACCAGCGATCTGGTGGCATTATTTCGGATTGCGTCACCTATTCCGCAACCAGCCAGTCACTGAGATGCTAGGGCTCTCACTGTGGTTCGGCTACGGGGTACTCATCATACCCATTGCCGGCACCAACAAGGACCCGTACGCCGGCGTGCAAGACTTCACCATTGTCCTCCTATTCATCGTCACCGCAGTGGGCGCCATCCTCACCACACGCCTCAATCAGCACTTAAGGACTCCGCAGCCATGGCCCACCACCCTGGCCATAGGCGCCTGCCAGTTCTTACTCATCAACAGCGCCGTGCACATTTCATACCTCACCATATCGGCCTACGTGACCATATCGGCAGGAAAGAGCCTCAGCGACCACACAACCAGCGCCTGGTTCATATGGTCCGAATCAGGGGGTGCAGGCCTTTCCGTCGCGACAGGGCTACTCATTTTTACCATCGTCACATCCCTGGCTGCCGCAGGCCTGTTCCTGGGAATGCGGCGCCCTTCCAGCACATCCTTCCGAATCGTGTCCACAAGCGCCGTCTCACTATTTACGCTCTATAACATCGTCGTCGTCCTCGCCTACGGGTTGCCCACCGTTGGTGAGTACGCTTTTCGGCCATCCAGCACAGGAATCGTGATGGCGATCATCATCGGCCAGGGAGCCCTCCTCATCGGTTCGACGCTGATGGCCGGACGCCGATCCGCGGCCGCTCCTCCCAGTAGCCACAGCCGGTACCACGATGGCGCCGTGAGCACAGCCGGCCCCCACGGCATGCAGAACCGCTTCAGCAGGCAGCACCGCTCCCAGTCACAGTGGGGGAGCGGGTACTGATCCCGCCCCACCACCGCGGGGTCGGCACACGACATCACCTCGGTCATCGACACCGACCGACAGGTCAAGCACAATGCCGATATGCGGCAGCCACCTCAACCTCAGAGCAGCTACACACCGACACCGTCGGGCACCGAAGGGCACAGCCCGGCGACGCCATACGGCGTGATGCCACACGGGCCGCACACCCCCGTATCGCCACCGCATGCGACCTTCTCGGCAGGCCACAGCCCCCAGAGCGGGCAGCAGGCCCACTACCCCTATCTTTTCCAGGCCCAGGCCGCCCCTCCAACACAGCCGGTGGCGCCGCACCTGTCCAGCATCGGCCAGCCCGCCAGCAGTATCGTCACCAACGGGGCTGATATTGATCCCTATTCGGCAGGGCCCACTGCCAGCTTCCCCAGGTTCGCCCCCGCTCCAACTCCCGGGCCCCTCCCCGTGATCCCGCAGCCGCAGCCGTTAGCGCCGCCAGCACCGGTCAGCGCGCCGCCGCTCGTCGTCACCCGCGAGGCCGCCTCGCCCTCACCCACCCGCTGGAGGCGAGACCGGATCATCGCCCTCGTCACAGCCCTGATCGCCTGCGGTGCTCAGGTCGCGTGGGTCCTCTACGACCTCCACAGGCAACCCAGATTCACCGCCCCTCCGGGCTTCACGCTGGATTTCATCCTGTACCTGCTCTTCTATGCCCTCGGCACCCCGGGCGTCTGGTGGTTCTTCCTTCACTTTTCGTCTCTGAAAGCCATCTTTGAGAACCGCCCGACCTCGGTCATGGTCGCCGCGACTTTTCAGATACTGCTCATCGACGTCTTGATATTCAACGACAGTATCATTGTCACCCCTATGCCGATCCTGTGCCTCCTGACAACCGGGAGCGCCGCAATCGCCGCAACCATCATGAATCAACACACGCCCGCTGCGCGACCATGGTCTGTCACGATCGGATTAGCAGCCAACCTCTTCATTCTCGTCATAGCACTCCATCAGCTGGCGAACTCTGTGAGATACATAGTGGGCGGCACCGACATAAGTGAGCACACAATCAACGTCTGGATGGCGATATCACTCCAGCCGACCCCTTTAGGAGCACCTCTCGTCGGCGGCATCTTCCTCATGATCATGACGGCCTTGATCGCCTCCGCCAGCCTCTACCTAGGTTCTCAGAGCCGTTACACAGTGGCGTTCTCACGCGTCGTCGGCATCGCACCATTAGTCATGGTACTCACGAACGTGTACATCCTCCTCGCCTATGGCATTTCCGTCACTTCCATCAACTCCATGCTCGGTTTCTCCAGCATGGGCCACGGGTTCCCATACGCCTCCTTCCGAGCATGGGGCTCATCGATCCTGCTGGGAGCCATCGCCGTCGGAATCATGGTGCTGCTACACCGACGCACGTCCACCACGAAGCACGAGACGCCTCAGTTCGCACCGGTAGCCACAAACACGCAACAGCCCCAGTACGTGAACTACCGGCCCTACATGTAGGGGAAGCCTCTACCCATCACGCACCCCTCACGACTCACAGTGAGCAGAGTCACTCACTTATCCCCATCCGCTGCCCCATCGGTTCCGAACTCCTGGTGACGGTGCACTACGTCGGTGCACCACCACTCACCTGGCCACGTCGCCAGCCCATGCCACCAAGGAGTTCTCCTATGCGTACTCGCAAGATCGTGTCAGCTGCCCTGCTCGTTGCCGCCCTCGCCGTCGGCACCGCCGCCTGCGGCTCCACGAATGCCGACAAGGACAAGATGGAGCAGACCTCCACCCCGAACGGCACCATGAGTGACGGCAAGATGTCCGATGGAAAGATGAGCGACGGCAAGACCGAGGACGGGAAGATGTCGGATGGCAAGATGTCCGACAACCCAACCTCCAGCAGCATGTCGGACGGCAAGATGAGCGACGACAAGATGTCGGCCACCCCCTCGGCCAGCGCCATGAGCGACGGCAAGTAAAAACTGCCCGACGGACCACAAAACAGCCGAACAACGACGACACCGCCCCACCGGCGTCCTGGAGTGGCTTCGACAGCCGCACCGGGAGTTCTGGAGCTCACCAGAGCGTCGAAACCCAGGCACAGTCCTCACATGGCACTCCGGCCCGCGCTCACTGGGCGAGCGCGGGCCGGAGCCGCTCTTTCTGGACGTACTGGGACGAAAATTTGTCAGTCGCGGGCGTGGACGGCCACGAAGTTGGCCAGCAGCTTCCAGGAGTCGGAGACGTCGTCGAGGCGCACGCGGGCCTGGAGGTCGGCGAGCTCGTCGTCGGCGAAGTAGCCGTGACCGGCGTAGAAGCCGAGCCGGTGGGCGAGGTAGTCGCCGTCGAGCTCGGGGTGGAACTGCGTGGCGTACAGGTTGGACCCGATCCGGAACATCTGGACCGGGCAGGCCTCGCCGGTCCCCAGGACGACCGCGTGGGGCGGCAGCGTCGTGACCGCCTCCTTGTGGGCGACGAAGGCCTGGAAGACCTCCGGGACGCCCGCGCAGATGGGGTCGGCCAGGCCGGCCTCGGTGAGAGTGACGTCGGGGGCGGTGACGGCCTCGCCGTAGGTGGTATCGACGACGGCGCCCTGGTGGCAGGCGAGCGTGCCCACGCCGTAGCAGGCGCCGAAGAAGGGGAAGTCGGCCGCGACGACGCGGTCGAGCAGGCCGGAGAGCTCGGCCTCGACCCGCTTCTGGGTGCTGGACTTCTTCTCCGCCGGGGTGGAGGCGTTGAAGGGGGAGCCGCCCACGAGGATGCCGGACCAGTCGTCCAGGTCGATCTGCGGCAGGGACTGGGACTCCAGGCGCAGGCGGCGGAGCGTGGACTCCTCCAGGCCGGTGCGCTTGAGGAAAGCCTCGTACTCGGCGTCGGCGGGCTCGTCGTCGCTGCGGGTGGCCAGGAAGAGGAAGGGTTTCACGAGATGACCTTAACGGGGGCCGGCGGCCTGGGCAGCATCCTTTTCCACGCCGTTCCCAGAATCACGTTCAGGAACCGGCCCGCAGGCTTCTGAGGATCTCCTCGACGGCGGCCAGGGTGACTCCGGAGGCCTGCCGCAGGGAGAGCTGCGCCCGCCCGAGGTTCCCGCCGGCGGCCGGGGCGTCGAGGTAGGTCAGGGCGGAGACCGCCACTCCCCTCGAGGCCAGGACCATGGCTTCGGCCACGGAGTCGGTCACGGCGGCATCGGCCCCCAAGGAGGTCAGGGCGCGTGACTCGGCCGGGCTCGGGCGCAGCGGCCCGGGCACGAGGGCGACGACGGAGCTGCCGCTCACGCCGCGCAGGCTCCCCAGGCGCTCGGTGAGCCTCGCGTCCCAGCCCGCCGAGACCATACCGGGGGCCGGGAAGAGGGAACCACCCGAGACATTGAGGTGGTCGGCGACGACGCGCACCTGCCCCGGCGCCGAGCCGCCGGCCACATCACCGGAGCCGCGCAGTGGGGTGGCGCGGGTGACGAGCAGGGCGGCGCGCAGGCGGGCCCCGCTGGCGATCCGGGCCAGCGCCGTCACACCGCGCGCAGCCCCACCCTCGTACATGCTGGTGCGACCACGGGCGACGAGGACGCCGAGGCCACCGCGCTCGTAGGACACGAGTGCGTCCTCGTGGCCAGGGGCGCTGGGGGCCTCAACGCCGGGCAGGAAGGACAGGCGCACTCGGGCCGAGGGACGCCCCCAGGCCTGGTCGAGGTCGCGCAGGAAGGCGGGCTCGGCAACGACGAGGAGGTCGTGGCGGGCACGACCCGTGGCCAGGAGGATGGAGGCGCCGTCGGGGTCCTCGTCCCAGATTCCTGGCGGGGCGGACTGCTGGACCATGGATTCTCCTCGGGTGCGCCCGGGGCGGGCGGTGGGACAGGGAACGATGGCCGACGGTGGACGCCGGCCAGGGTGGAGCGAAGTCTACGCGAAGACGCCGGTGGCCGCCGCCCGCGCCCAACCCCACACTCTCCAACAAAAACTTCAGAATCGACGCGGCTCCAGGTCGATTCTGAAGATTTTGTCGATCTGTGTGCAGTCCGGCGGACCGAGCGGACGACAGGCTCGGGCGCACCTCCACGATCTACATCGTGCGGTTGAAGTAGATGTTTCCTCCGATGAAACTGACCAGCTGCAGCCACAGGACGACAACCAGGGCCGGCTTCATCGACCCTCCGAAGGCGCCCACGGCGCCAACGACAACATTGCCGAAGAACCCGACGACGCCGGTGAGGGCCCAGGCCCGCCGCGAGGCGGCCCTGTCCCGCTCGTCCTCCCGCTTCTCGAGCTCACGGACGAAGAAGGTGTCGTGCCCGCGTCTCTTCGCGATGATCAGGGCGATGTACACGAGCATCACGGCTGACGCCCCACTGGCACCACCGTAGAGAAAGCCGTTGGACATCGGGACCGTCAACGCCGCCACCCACAGAAGGGTCACGACGACGACAACGTAGACCATGCGCCCGGCGACGGGAGGCCGCGGCTTGGTGGTCTTCAGGCTCTTCCGAGCACTCGGCGTCGAGTCGGAGGAGGAACCGGCCGCAGCGGAGGAAGGGGTGGGCGTGAGCGGCGTGGGCTCTGACTCAGACATGGAAGATCTCCTCAACAGTGGTCTCGAAGTAGCGGGCGATGGCGATGGCCAGGGGAAGGGAGGGGTCGTACTTGCCTTTTTCGATGGAGTTGACACTCTGTCTGGAGACACCCAGGGCGGCTCCGAGCTGGGCCTGAGTGAGACCGCGAGCCTCGCGCAGGCCGCGAACGTCGTTATCCATGGTCCTCACCGCCCGGGGCGCGGCGAGGCAACCGGCTCATGCCGCAGCCGCGTTCCGGACGGCACGCAGTCTCGGGGACAGCCACGCGACGCCGATGATGGACACGCTGACCATGGCGGCGCCTATGAGGTGAACGACCAGCAGAAGTGGTCCGGAGGAGACATGACTATCCGCTGGGAACACGAAGCCCACCACGATTCCGGTGGGGAGGGCGCAGACGAGACCGGCTTGCTGCCCGCCGAGCTTCTTGAGGAGCTCGGGCGCATCCTCGGCACGGACCTCGGGCAGATGGCGAGCCGAGTACCGGTAGACGAGCAGATAGAGGACGATCCCGGCGACGAGGCCGCCAACCACCCCGGCAACGAAGGTGACAGCGGAGGAGGTCGACGACGCGGCGGCCAGGACAGAAGGAGCGGAGACGGCGGAGAACATGGCGATCATCCCTTGAATAGCCACTTACCCCCGAGAGAGGGTGTCATGTTTGCTTGACATGTCTAGTGTGCTTGACAGGGCCGACCATGTCAAGCGTGCTTCACTCGAAAAATCCGGACCGCCGACACCCGCCCCACACTCACCAACAAAATCTTCAGAATCGACGCGGCTCCGGGTCGATTCTGAAGATTTTGTCGATGTGTGTGCGGGCCAGGCGGTGCGCTGGGTGCGTGCGGACCAGCAGCGCGCCACCTTCACGCAAACGTTATTGCACACAATGTGCAAGAACAATGGAGTATCGCTTAGCATCCCACCATGGCTGAGCGCACGTACACCATTAATGCACCAATCGATCAAGTTCGATCAATCGTTACCGAGTTCTTCACTCAGGAGGGGTGGACCGTCGCGCCCTTCTCCGCCGATACCCTCCAGGTCACCCGCGGCAAGAAGGGCATGTCCATCGCCTTCGGCGCACTCATGGGCAGCAACTTCTATCTTTCGCAGAACCTGCAGTTCGGGACCGGTCCGCACGGCGAGACCCTGGTGCGCTACCTGTCCTCGGCGGGGTCGGCCATCATCGGCGGCGCCCTCGGCATGCGCAAGGCCGTCAAGACGCACGCCGAGTACGCCGAGAAGCTCGCCGACGCCCTGCAGGCGCGAGACATCCTCATGAGTGTGCGGTAGCCGCCGCCACCTGCGCGTCTCCCCTCGTCCCTATCCACCCACTGCGCCTCCGGTCCTCCGCCGACCGGGGGCCACCTACTGCTCAGCTCCCGCCCCCGGTCCGACGTCGGCCCCGTCCACTCCCCCACCGGGCACAATCGGGGCATGACTCGCACCGGGCCGCAGGGCCGCACGCAGCCTCCGCAGACCGACCCCATCAGGGCGCTGCTCGCCTCGCCGCCGGACCTGCCGGTGGTCGAGGTGCTGCCCGAGCTGCGCGAGCGCCTCTCCCCCAGCCCCTCCGCCTCCGACGACGCCGGCGCCTGCCTGGTCCTCAGCGCCCCGCCCGGCACCGGTAAGACAACGCTCGTCCCGCCGCTTCTGGCCGACGTCCTTACCGACGTCGCTGCCAGCGCCTCGGGGCGCGCCCAGGAACGCCGGCCGGGCCGCGTCGTCGTCACCCAGCCTCGCCGCATCGCCGCCCGCGCGGCCGCCCGCCGCCTGGCCGACCTCCTGGGGGAGGAGGTCGGCGCCACCGTCGGATACGCGGTGCGCGGGGAGCGGCGCGCCGGCCCGGACACGCGGATCGAGGTCGTCACCGCCGGGCTCCTCCTGCGCCGTCTCCAGCGGGACCCGGAGCTGAGCGGCGTCGACGCCGTCATCCTCGATGAGGTCCACGAGCGCTCCCTGGACAGCGACCTCCTCCTGACCCTCCTGGCGGACGCGCGCGCCGCCCTGCGCGAGGACCTCACCCTCGTGGCCATGTCCGCCACGCTCGACGCCGACCGCCTGCGCCGCATCCTCGGCGGCTCCTCGGGCGACTCGACGGTCAGCACCGCCCCGCTGGTGGAGGTGCCCGGGCGCCTCCACCCCCTTGAGGAGGTGTGGGCGCCGCCGGGGCGCACCGGTCGCCTCGGGCCGCGCGGGGTACCGCGGGAGTTCCTCGCCCACGTCGCCGCCACCGTGGAGCAGGCCCTGGCCGAGCGCTCCGGTGACGTCCTGGTCTTCCTGCCCGGGGCCCGCGAGGTCGACGACGTCGTCTCCCACCTGCGCGGTGCGACCCTGGTGGGCGTCGACGTTCTGCCGCTGCACGGCCGCCTGCCCGCGAGCGCCCAGGACGCGGCCCTGGCCCCGAGCCCGGCGGGGCGGCGGCGCGTCGTGGTGGCCACGAACGTGGCGGAGTCCTCGCTGACGGTGCCCGGGGTGCGGGTGGTGGTGGACTCCACGCTGGCGCGCGAGCCGCACCTGGACGTGGCCCGCTCCATGAGTGGCCTGGTGACGGTGGGGGTCTCGCGGGCGGCCGGGGTGCAGCGGGCCGGGCGGGCGGGGCGCGAGGGTCCCGGCGTCGTCTACCGCTGCTGCTCGCCGACGGACTGGGCGCGTTCGCCGCTGGCTCCGACCCCGGAGATCCTCTCGGCCGACCTCACCGGTGCGGCCCTGGAGCTGGCCGTGTGGGGTGTGCCCGACGGCGCGGGGCTGGCCTGGGTCGATGAGCCGCCGGCTGCGGCGCTGGCGGCAGCACGGGAGGCGTTGGAACGCCTGGGCCTGGCCGGCGCCGATGGCGTGACGCCCCTGGGGCGGGCGGTGGCCGGTCTGCCGGCGGACGTGCGGGAGGCGCGGGCCCTGCTG
>ERZ772932.576-NODE-576-length-19705-cov-3.965089_pt1 | contig 19705 bp, 19 predicted proteins | sample MGYA00511684_ERZ772932 | MGnify/ENA primary metagenome ERZ772932 (study PRJEB29015, sample SAMEA2738078) | human oral metagenome | biome: human oral; feature: human-associated habitat; material: saliva | place: China | collected 2210 ...
AAAATAATAGATAATCGAAATGATAAAATTAAAACTCACTCTCTAAGTGTTGGTGTTGAATGGCTGGAATCTTTTTCTAAGTTATTTAAAACTAATGGGTTTGATGTTGAAGATAATACATTCCATTTTTGGAACGTAGGAAATAACTGGCTCCTAGATACAAAGTATCCAAAAACAAGAAAACTATTATTGAATAATATAGATAACAATTTTATTTATGTTCTCAATCCTAAAAATAGATTAGAAACAACTCTTAATGTTATTAAATTGGCATTTCCATCTGGCACAAATATTTTTAAAGATATCACGATACCGGCAGAAAACTCTATAGATAACAAAGAACATGTTGTTCAAAGCGAAGAGGAGTTTTTACAATATTATAAATCCAATGCGGAATGACAATGGGACAAAAACGAATATTAGCAGAACATATAAAAAGTGTGAAGCATAGGTTTGAGAGATGAGTGGCAGAAATAGCAGAGGTTTAGTTAATGGTAAAGGTAAATAGAAAAGATAGAGCAAAAAACACTAATATAAAGATAGAAAAAGAAAGATATCACGGCCCTTTGATTACATATGGTGTTAGCTTAGGCTATATTAAGTTATATCCATGGATAAATTTACCACTTTGCTCCTTTTTCTTTTACTGGGCCCTTATAGGTGAAACAGGAAGTCGTCAGGGAGGGCTTAAAGTTCTATTTTTGACTTGCGTGATTCTTAATGTGGTAAGTATGTTGTTTGGTTTTTCGAAGTTTCTGATCAATCGATTTAAATTTTTAACCTATATTCTGATTGCTTTGCTTACTTGGAGCGCATTAGTTTGGATCGATTTTATCGGAATGTTGATGTTTATAACAGTAGGAAATTCAAATAGTATAGAGGGAATATATCAATCCCCTCTCACTCCATTTTATGTTATCTTTATATTACTTCTTTTTATCTTTGCATGTGGTCTCTATGCTTGGTACTATCTCCCAAAGAATCAAGGAAAAGTCTGGGCTTTTAATCAAGTAAAAGAGGGAGATAGAAAGAAAACATGGTGGAATAATTTTGCCGTAGCTTTTGCGGGAGCAACAATCATTCCCTCCCTCCTAACGGGCTATATTCAGATTGCTTTTGGTGTTTTATTGGGAATTTTGTTAACCTTAACGCTGCCAGCTGTCATGGTAGATGCGGTTTATGCAGCTATTTATATAAAGAAGCATCCGAAAAGTGATGAGCTGATTTGAGTTCTTTTAGTAGCTGACAAAAATTTGAGTGGTGTACCGAATATACCCTATGTAGTTAAACAGTTATAGCGTTTATATTCTAAAAGTTTGCTAAGGTAGAGAAATAATTTTCTCTGCCTTTATTTTGTTATAAATCTGAAAGCGCTTCATTGACAAAGTCAATCAGATAGTTTATAATATAATAACAGTATAGAAAATGGCAAGGAAGCCTGATTTGATCGCAATGAAGCGAGTGTTTCAGAATCAAAGGGTTTTTCTATGCCATTTTTTTGCGCACTATTATTTTTTTATGGAGGATTGTTTCTATGCGGACAAAAGGAATTGTGCTGCTTTGTGGTTTGGCTTTGCTTCTGGGAGCATGTCAAGCGGGGAATAATAAGACGACGACTGAGTCATCCTCGGCTAAGACAGAGACAACAGATAAGGACAAGGCTAAGACTTTGGATAGGGGCGTATGGGAAGACAAGCTTTATGCCCGTCTGACCAAGCTCATCAAGGAGAATGGGAACACTAGCTCTAGCTATGATAAAAATAAAAAACCTTATGCCGTCTTTGACTGGGACAATACGACAGTCATTAATGACATCGGCGAAGCAACCTTTACCTATCAGATTGAAAATCTGGCCTTTAAGATGACGCCGGAAGAATTTGACCAAGCAGTGCGGACCAATATACCAAGCGACGATTTTGTTGAGGATTACCATAACAAAGATGGTGAGCCAGTAAACATTGACAAGATTGCTGCTGATTTGCTTTCTGACTACACAGCTATTTACAATAGTTATAAGGGAATGCAAGGGGACAAGTCTCTGGAAGAAGTCAAAAAGACTGATGAATACCAAGACTTTGCTGCTAAACTCCGCTATCTTTACGAAGCGATTGGTGACACCTTCAGCTCAGATATTAGCTATCCATGGGTGACCTACCTCTATTCAGGTATGACTTCTGAAGAAGTTCAAGCCCTATCTGAAAAGTCTATTGACCAGGCTCTTCAAGACAAGCTGACTTCTGAAACCTGGGAAAGTCCGGAAGGCTTGAAAGGTGAATCAGGCCAAATCAGTGTAACCTTCAAGCGGGGCGTTCGCTCAGTCAAGGAAATGCAAAATCTCTACAAGACTCTGATGGCTAACGGCATTGATGTCTATATCTGCTCAGCGTCTTATATTGATGTGATTATCCCTTATGCTAGCAATTCTAAGTATGGCTACAATATTCCTAAAGAAAATGTCACTGCTATGCGCCTGAAAAAGGATGATCAGGGTGTGATTCAGCCAGAATACGATACCAATTATGCTCAGACTCAGGGTGAGGGTAAGACAGAAACCATCAAGAAGCTCATTGCTGTCAATCATGACAATCAAGAACCAATCCTGATTGCCGGTGATAGTAATGGTGACTATGCTATGCTCAAGGACTTCCCTAAACTGCAAATGGGTATCATCTTCAATCTTCTGAGAGATCCTAGCAAGGGAATCGGTCTTTTGCAAACTAAGGCAATTGAAACTTACGGCCAGGAAGATGCCCTTTACTACCTGCAAGGCCGCGATGAAAATAAAGGTGTACTGCTCAACGGCAGGGAAACTATCAAACTAGATAGTAAGGAAGCCCAGCTAAGCAAATAGCGGGCAGTCCCCTGTCATAGAGAGGAATGGATGCAAGATATGAAAAAAATCATGTTTGTCGGTCCGGTCGGAGTGGGTAAGACCACTCTAACCCAGCGACTAAAGGGGTTGGAGCTGACCTACTATAAGACTCAGGCGGTTGAGTTTCATGATACCATCATTGATACTCCTGGAGAATTTCTTCAGCATCGTAGGTATTATAATGCCTTGAACGTGACGGGTGCAGATGCCGATGTGATTGGTCTCCTGGTAGCAGCTTCCAATCAGATGCAGACCTTTCCTCAGGGCTTTTCCTCCCTTTTCAATCAAGAAGTGATTGGTATTGTCACCAAGATCGATATGGCTGATAAGGAAGAGCAGATCGAAAAAGCACGGCGGCAGCTGAAAGCGGCTGGAGCCAAGGAAATTTTTGAAATATCAGCGACGGAAAATGAAGGAATTGACCGTCTTCAGGCTTATCTGGAGTCAGACTAGGGACGAGAAGCCGAATATGGTATACTAGATTCTAACAAGGAAACGAGGAAGGAATGTTTATTTATGAAAGTAGAGCACGGGGGAAATGCGGCAGCTTTGGCTGAGGAATTGGGTTTTTCTCTAGAAGACTGTCTGGATTTCAGTGCCAATATCAATCCTTTGGGGATCTCTCAAAAGCTGAGGACTTGTCTGACTGAGTCCATTGATTGGCTGGTTCATTATCCAGACATCAGCTACAGTCACTCCAGAGAGCTTTTGGCACATCATCATGGCCTAGAAAAGGACAATGTCCTGCTGGCAAATGGTGCAGTAGAAGTCTTTTACGAGCTGGCCCGCTTCCTGCGTCCAAAAACAGTCCTAACTCTGAGCCCTACTTTCATGGAATATGAGAAAGCTTTCTCGCAAGTGCAGGCCAAGGTGGAGCGCTTTAGCCTCCCTTCCCCATCCTATGAGTGGAATCTAGCTGACATGATGCCGGCCTTTGATTCACTGACTGCAGGAGACGCTGTACTCATCTGCAATCCTAATAATCCGACGGGTAGCTTGATTCAGCGTACTGAGTTAGAAAAGCTAGCTGAGGACCTGCAGGAGCGGCAAATCTTTTTGATACTGGATGAGGCTTTTATGGACTTTCTGGACGATGAGGAGGACTATAGCTTCGTCTCACGTCTGGCCACCTATCCAAATGCAGTAGTGGTGCGGTCTCTGACCAAGTTTTATGCTATTCCTGGTCTGAGATTGGGCTATGCTCTTAGCTGTCATCCGACTTGCTTTGATGAGATAGAGGGGAGCCGCGCTCCTTGGTCGGTCAATGCTATGGCTGATCGCGCTCTGCCTGTCCTTTTGGAAGATCAGGCCTATCAGGAAGCTACCAAGCAGTGGCTTCGACTAGAAAGAGATTTCCTTTTTCAAGGGCTGGCTGCATTTTCACAGATTCGGCCGGTCAAGCCTAGTGTCAACTATATCTTCTTTGAGTATCTAGGTCGGCAGGACCTTCGTCAAGAGCTTCGGCAGAAAAAGATTTTTATCCGTTCCTGTCAAAATTATCATGATCTGACAGACCGGCATTACCGCATAGCCATCCGCAGCCATCAGGAGAATGAACAGCTTCTGGCTTGTCTGACAGAGGTCTTGGCGAAAGAGGCTCCTTATGACTAAGGTAATGGTTTCTTGTCCAGGTTCCTGCGGTGAATTATTTCAAGGTTTAGTAGGAGAGCAGGAGGTCCTGCTCTCCTATGGGATTGAGAAGCGCAGTCGAGTGAGATTGGACGGAGCTTCGTCTCTCGCAAGGCAAGCCCAAGGTGAAAAGGTAAGGCGAGCTTTGGAGCTCCTGCCTGAGTCTAATGTTTTCTCTTTTGTTCAGGAGTCCGACCTGCCTATCAGCAAGGGCTATTCTAGCAGCACAGCTGATATGATTAGCTGCCTGCAGGCAGCTGCTCTGGGACAAAAGCAGCCTTTAACAGCAGCAGATTTGACGCGTCTCTGTGCCAGCATTGAGCCGACGGATTCGGTGGCTTTTGCAGACTGGACGGTCATTAATCCCCTGACTGGTCAAGTGGTCTGGCAGACAGACTGGCGACCGGAGCTCTATGTTTATATCTTGGAGCCTGTGGAGATGGTGACAACTCTTGACTTGGTTCGGATGAAGGACAGCCCTAGCTATCCGGTTGAGGAGTCTAAGCGCTTGCTTCCTCTTTTTCAGGAGACTTGTCAGGAAAAGAGTTTGGAAAAACTTGGCCATTTGGCTAGCTATAGTGCTTTGTTGAATAACAAACGGCTGCCCAAACCCTATCTGAAAGAATTACTGAATTTGGTAAAAGAACACCAGTGTTTAGGCCTTAATGTTGCCCATAGTGGTACATTGGTTGGTCTGTTGCTGAGCAGGGAACAGCTAGAAGTCTTACCTCAGTTAGAGGCTGAACTAGCTCGCTCAGCCAGTGGGGCTTATTATCAGACTCGGACCTTGAGCAGGATTATTTTTGAAGGGGTGCAGCCGGTCAGGGAGGAGATAGACTAGTTTGAAAGACTTAGAAAAAATTATTGAGCAGATTCTTCCGATAGACAAAGACAAGGTTCAAGAAGGCCAGCGCTATTGTGATCAATTAGGGAAACCTCCGGGGTCCTTGGGAAAGCTCGAGACTATCTATGCTCGCTTGCATGCCATGTTTTCTGGACCTATTGACCTAGAGAAGAAGATTGTCCTCGTCTACGTGGCAGATAATGGCATTGTGGCTGAAGGCGTTTCTGCCAACCCTCAAGAAACGACCTATACTGTTGCGTGTAATATTCTAGCTGGAAAGTCTGGCTTGTGTGCTATTTCCAAACATGCAGGTTCAGACATCTGCCTGGTAGACATTGGCTGCAAGAAGGATATCTTTGAGGAGAATGAGGACAAGGTCTGTCATGGGACGCGCAATATGCTTGAGGAGCAGGCCATGACTCGCGAGCAGGCTATAGCGGCAGTTCTAGTCGGCTACAAGAAGACAGAGACCTTGATCAAAGACGGATATCGTCTCTTTGGAACAGGAGAAATGGGGATTGGCAACACCACCACCTCGGCTGCTGTCATAGCTGCAGTTCTCGGTCTCAAAGCAGAGGACGTCACAGGCTATGGAGCTGGTCTGACTCAGGATATGAAGGCTCATAAAACAGCCATTATCCAGCAGTGTCTGGAACGTCACGCTCCTTATGGAGATATTCTGGATCTGACCGCCAAGCTTGGCGGGTTAGATATGCTGGCTATGGCAGGCACTCATCTTGCCTGTGCCCGCTATCAGCTGCCTTGTGTAGTGGATGGTCTTATCTCTCTGACGGGGCTTTTGATTGCCCATCAGCTGACCCCTCATGTCTTGGACTATACCTTTGCTTCCCATGCTTCGACGGAGCCTGCTTACAGACTGGTCAGTGACTTTTTAGGACTGGAGCCCATGCTTTTGCTGGATATGCGGCTGGGTGAAGGCTCAGGCTGTCCTTTGGCTTTCTTTCTGCTGGAAAATGCTGTCTATACCATGGAGCACATGCCAACCTTTGCAGAAGGCAGCTTGAGAGAAGAAGATTATGTTGATATTCGCAAAAATGTGACTTAAAGGAGGAAAAATATGCAACTCTATACAAAAACAGGTGACAAGGGCTTGACCAAGCTAGTTGGCGGTCAAAGTGTCGCCAAGGATGCAGAACGAGTGAACGCTTACGGAACCATTGATGAGCTTAACTCTTGGATTGGTTATACCATTACCAAGCTGGACAAGGATGATAAGCTGAGAGATGAGCTGCTCCAGCTACAGCATTATCTCTTTGACTGTGGTTCAGACCTCTCTACTCCTAAGGGAGTTTACCCTTATAAGGTCGATCAGCAGCTGATTGACTGGATTGAGGAGAGGATTGATACTTACGCAGAAATTCCGCCTGCTCTGGAAAGGTTTATCCTGCCTGGCGGTGACGAGATTGCTTCCATGATTCATATGGCTCGGACCATTGCAAGACGGGCAGAGCGCCATATCGTAGGGGCTATGTGGACTACGGAAATTAACAATAATGTCCTGATTTTTGTCAACCGTCTATCAGATTACTTCTTTGCCTTGGCTCGAGTAATCAACTTTACCAAACATCAAGAAGACATTGCCTATGAAAGAGGTGCCAAGGTCTTCCACAATATCACCAAGGCGGATGTTGAGCGTTGGGCAAGCAAGCGCCAGTGACAAAAAGAAACAGAAAAAGTTCTGTCTTTCCAATTCGGACTTTACCGAGTCTTGGAAGGACAGAACTTATTTTGATATTCTAAAAAAGAAAGCCGCCTATACATCATTGTATCTTCATGCTAAGCTTCGTTGATTAGCACTAGCTTTCCAATTATTGACTCTGCTCCTTTGCAGAAAGACAAGTGAAACCTCATCTTTAGAAAATTAACGTACTTAAACGTAGAGTCAATAATGGAAACTAAGCTAAAATGTTTGTTCCAAACTGACATCACTACCTTACATCGAGGCATGAAATCTACTAAAATTTAAGAATAAAGACCTGACTTAAAGCTGAACGGCTTATCACAGTGGCGGGACCGCGCTGGATTTACACCAGACTTCCATATCCTTAAAAGTACTAAAATCAATTTCCTAGTAACTAGATTGTAACACCTTTCACAGGTAATTACAAGGAAAACGAATCAAATTTTAATAAAAATTTAATCCTTTAAACAAGCTTGTTTTTGAAAAGAGAAGCGGCACTAAAAATTTCTTATATTAATGACTTTTTCATTGCCATGAAAGCGCTTTTGTGTTATAATTCAATATAGTACAAAGGGGTACTGAAGATAAATAAGCAATGAAGCTATATGAAAATGCTGTGACGTGTGTAGGGGAGCAGTCTTATTTTCATATAGTTTCTTTTTGTTTAAAAATAGATACAACAGAAAGGAGAAAAGATGTATAAGATTTCCTATAAGACTGAATTGCATGTGGGCAAGGGCGCTCTGCATCAATTAAGCCATTATAAAAACGAGCATATCTTAGTCGTTGCCGATCCTTTTTTGAAGACATCTGGCACGCTGGATGCTATTTTAGCCAACTTTGATGACAGCAATGATATTGTTGTTTTCACAGATATTGTGCCTGATCCGCCAATCGAAACAGTTGTGGCTGGTATCAAGAGTGCAGGAGACAAGCCAATCAGCATTGTGCTTTCTATTGGCGGAGGCTCTGCCATTGATGCTTCCAAGGCTATGTATTATTTTGCCAAGAAGCAGGGTGCCTTCTCAGAGGCTATTCTCATCGCCATTCCTACAACAAGCGGAACTGGATCTGAAGTGACCGACTTTTCTGTTATCACAGATGCAGACAAAGGCACCAAGTATCCTTTGGTGACTAGTGAAATTCTGCCGGATGTTGCTATCTTGGATGCGGATTTGGTTATGTCTCTTCCTAGCAACATCACAGCAGATACAGGAATGGATGTGCTGACACATGCTATTGAAGCCTATGTATCCACTGAGGCGACCGACTTCTCCGATGCCTTGGCTGAAAAGGCGATTAAGCTAGTCTTTGAATATCTGCCTAAAGCCTACAAAAATGGTCAGGATGTAGAAGCGCGTGAAAAGATGCACGCAGCATCCACTCTGGCAGGGATGGCCTTCAATACGGCTTACTTAGGTATCAACCACAGTCTGGCACATGCGGCAGGTGCCAAATTCCATGTTCCTCATGGTCGTTTAAACAGTATTTTAATGCCCCATGTCATTCAGTATAATGCTGGTATCGATCTCAATAATAGAAGCCGGCAGGCAGCGGACAAGACTGTAGCCAGCCGCTATCAGGATATTGCCAAACTACTGGGATGCAGTGCTTCAAGCCCTGTGTCAGGAGTAAGGCAGCTGGTTGAAGCCATCAAGAAGCTGCAGAGAAAGCTGGAGATGCCAACTTCTCTGAGAGAATATGGTGTGAAGGCAGATGTCTTTGCTCAGTACAAGGTAGAAATTTCAGAAGCTGCCCTGCATGATGGCTGTACTCCGACTAACCCTCGTGTCCCTACGGCAGAAGAACTGCTTAAAGTATTAGAGAAAGCGTTTTAATCCTCTGAATTGCTGTTATGCCAAAATTATTGTATAATGATTAAGAGCATGCAGTACACTTCTGAACGTTTAAAATCATGAAGAAGGTTTACTAAATTGGAAGAAAAACAAAGAATGATACAGGAATACGTTCCTGGGAAACAAGTGACCTTGGCGCACCTTATCGCTAATCCTGATGAAGTCATTTTTGAAAAATTAGGATTGCAGGCAGAAATCAAGGATGCGATTGGAATCTTGACGATCACTCCGAGTGAAGCGGCTATCATTGCGGTTGATATTGCGACCAAGGCTGCGGATGTTCAAGTTGGTTTTGTGGATCGTTTCAGCGGCTCTGTCGTGATGACAGGTGATGTTTCTTCTGTTGAGGCAGCTCTCATTGCCGTTTTACAAGGTCTGGAAGAGATTTTGGGCTTCTCCAGTACTGTCGTAACACGGACATAAAAAATCAAACTGTCGAGGGGAAGTATGAAGGGCAGAATACTAATTGTTGATGATGATCCAATTGTAAGATTAGATATCCGAAATATATTAGAAGCAGCTGATTATGAAGTGGTGGCTGAGGCATCCGATGGCTTTGAGGCTATTGATTTGTGTCAGAAATATCGTTGTGACTTGGTCATGATGGACATCAAACTTCCGCTTCTGGATGGCCTGACAGCGGGTAAGAAGATACTCGAAGATGCTTTAGCTTACAGTGTGATTCTACTGTCAGCCTACAGTGATGAACACTATGTTCAAAAAGCTAAAACCAATGGGATTAGTGCTTACTTGGTTAAACCTTTGGATGCCAAGTCCTTGATTCCAATGGTAGAGGTCTGCATTGAGAAGGGCCGCCAGCTTCAGCAGATGTCCAATGAAATGGTCAAGCTGTCGAAAAAGATAGACGATCGGATTGTGATTGAAAAGGCCAAAGGCTTGTTGATGGCTCGTGATCATTTGTCAGAGCCAGAAGCTTTCAAACGCATTCGGACAATTAGTATGCAAAAGAGAGTGCCGATGATTGCTAAATTGCTGGTGCTCCAAGATGATGTGTAATGATGTATAAAGATAAGATAAAGCAGCTTTGTCAGGAACAGACAAATTTGGATGAGGCTGATATCGAGCATCTTGTCCAACAGGCTGACGAATTATTGAAAAACTCAGCTTATGCCAATGAAGATGTCTTCATTGACGTAAAGAACATCTTTTCGGAACATGCCATTGTCATCTTTCACAAAAAACCGGAAAGCAAGCTCAGCTTGTACGAAAACTCGGTCGTAGGTGCTATGGCCTATCTGGAAAATGAGCCAGGTGTTATCCGGACCTTGGAGACGGGCGCTCCCTCGATTGGGCTTTCGGCCAGATCGCAGGAGGGCTTAGCCATCCATCAGACGGTCTTTCCGATAGTGAGAGAAGAGCGCGTCATTGGAACGCTGATTATCGAAAGAAATGCTCCACAGACTTTGCCGGACCACTTGTCTTTAGATAAAGAGGACGACGATTTTGAGTTACGGAGCAATCCTGAGATTACAGCTCAAGAGCAGTTTGTTTTATTTGATCATATTGACGAAGCTTGTCTGGTTTTTAATCGGCAAGGCTATCTCAAGTATTTCAATCAAGCAGCTGCCGACTCTTATCGCCATAAGCTAGGCTATATGGACCCGATTGAGGGAATGCACTATAGCAATCTGGTCTTAGACAGTCTGCCTTTTGAAGAAATACAGCAGCTGGGACCGCAAGCCCCTCAAGAAAAACCTCACCAAGTTGAGGTACATTATGGCACTTATTGCTTTTTGGTCAAGCGCTACCTGCTGGCTGAGAGTGAAAATATGGTCATGATCTGTAAGGATATTACAGACATCAAGGAAAAGGAAGCGCAGCTCTTAACCCATACAACTACCATTCGTGAAATGAACCATCGGGTAAAGAATCACTTGCAAACCGTTGTTTCCTTATTGCGACTACAAGCTCAGCAAAGTCCAGGAGCAGACACCAAAAAAGCTCTTAATGACAGTATGAATCGTGTGCTCTCCATAGCGGCAACTCACGAGCTCCTGTCTTCTCAGCAGGATGACAGCATTCAGATTGAGCATCTGCTGAAGAAAGTTATCGAAAATGTTCAGCGCTGTTTTTCCGGGCATAGGGAAATAGCCCTGACCTACAGCTTGGAACCGGAACTCTGTCTTGACAGCAGCCGGGCTACTTCACTGGCGCTAATCGTCAATGAATTATTGCAAAACAGCTATGAACATGCTTTTAAGGACAAAAAATATCCAGAAAAGCCGCAAATCCATTTGCAGGTTGGACTTAAAAATGATATAATAACTTTAAAAGCACTGGATAATGGTAGCGGTTACAATCAAGAGCATGCCTTTGAGAATCATCTGGGTTTACTCTTGGTGGAGCGCTTTGTCCAAGGAAAATTGTTTGGAACCTTGTCTATCCACTCAGACCATGAGGGGACGACAACGACTATTCGTTTTAAAAAATAAATACTACCAGACTAACAATGATGTCAGTCGAAAAAAGCAATGACGCTTGAAGAATGTAAATGAACTCTGTTTGTTTGCATTGCTTTGAGCGTCTTTTTTTGGAGGTTTTTAGTATGTCAGATAAAATTTTGAGTGTGGGGCTTGATATCGGGACAGCCACTACACAGCTGATCCTTTCAGAGCTTACCATCGAGAATATTGCTTCTGTGTTTACTATTCCTCGTGTCTATATTACAGATAAAAAAGTTCTTTATAAAAGTGAAATTATCTTCACACCAATTTCGGATCAACTTTTGATCGAGGTGGATAAGATCAAAAACTTTGTTCTGAATGAGTATGCGAAGGCAGGCATTCAGAAAAAAGATATTCAGATGGGAGCAGTCATCATTACTGGTGAGACGGCTCGCAAGGAAAATGCCAGTCAGGTGCTCCAAGCACTGAGTGGCTACGCTGGTGACTTTGTCGTTGCGACGGCTGGGCCAGACCTTGAGAGTATCATCGCTGGTAAAGGGGCCTGCAGCCATCAGTATTCTCAAGAGCATCATACATCAGTCGTCAATATTGATATTGGTGGGGGGACTTCCAATCTGGCGGTCTTCCGAGAAGGAGATGTGATTGATACAGGGTGTTTTGATATCGGAGGTCGGCTGATAAAGATGGATCCGCAGACCCAGCGGATTAGCTATATTGCTCCAAAACTGCAGACTATCATTGCAGAGCAGGGGCTTCAGCTGGCAGTTGGTGAAACGGTCCATCGGGCTGATTTGGATCGGCTGATTCAAGAAATGGTCTCCGTATTAGAACAGTCTGTAGGAATTGACAATCACAGTCCTTACTATGAGCTCCTACAGACCAACCACGGTCTCAAGTTGAACTATGATCTCCACTGCGTATCCTTTTCTGGTGGTGTAGCTGATGGAATATATTTGGAAACGACCTCGGCGGATGATTTCCGCTATGGGGATATCGGTATCCTGCTTGGCAGGGCGCTGAGAAAATCCAAGATTTTTGATCAAAAGAAAGTCATCCAGTCAGCTGAGACTATTCGGGCAACCGTTGTTGGAGCCGGCAGCCATACGACCGATGTCAGTGGCAGTACCATTACCTACATCTCTGATATCCTCCCTATTAAGAACATTCCAGTTCTCAAACTGGCAGCTTCTGATGAGCATGAGGATAAGGAGGGACTGCAGCAGATTATCAGGGACAAGGTAGCCTGGTTCACACTGGAAAATGAAGTCCAGCAGGTGGCTTTGGCAATCAATGGAGAAAAAAGCCCAAGCTTCGCCCGAGTTTTGGAATACGCAGAGGCTATTGTCAGCGGAATGAGCGAAAGTATTGAAAAGAAAATTCCGCTGCTAGTGGTAGTCAGAGAAGATATGGCCAAGGTTTTAGGTCAATGTCTCTTTGCTCAGTTGCCAAAGGATTATCCATTTGTCTGCATTGACTCAGTGGATGTTCAAAATGGCGACTATATCGATATTGGTAATCCAGTCATTGAAGGCTCGGTCTTACCGATTGTTGTGAAAACATTGGTGTTTAATTAAACTTTTATTTACACAAAGGAGGAAGTAATCCATGATTTTGAAAACAAAATTGTTTGGTCGGCTTTACGAATTTAAATCCGTAAAAGAAGTGCTGGCCAAAGCCAATGAGTACAAATCCGGAGATCAGCTAGCCGGAGTAGCAGCAGAATCTGCTGAAGAGCGTGTCGCTGCTAAGGTTGTACTAGCTCAGCTGAAACTGTCTGATTTGTTCAATAATCCAGTAGTGCCTTATGAAGAAGATGAGGTAACACGGATTATCATTGACGACGTCAATCTTCGTACTTACGAAAAGATTAAGAATTGGACAGTAGAAGAGCTGCGTGAATGGATCTTGGATAACAAGACTAAGAACGTGGACATTCAATGGCTGTCTCGTGGGTTGACTTCGGAAATGGTAGCGGCTGTTGCTAAGTTGATGACCAACTTGGACTTGATTGTGGCTGCTAATAAGATTGTCATTACCAAACATGCGAATACAACGATTGGTATGCCGGGAACATTCTCTTCTCGTCTTCAACCAAACCATACCACAGACGATCCAGACGGTATCATGGCTTCTACTATGGAAGGTTTTGCTTATGGATGTGGGGATGCTCTCTTAGGACTGAACCCAGTTGACGACTCAGTAGAAAGTGTTAAACGGGTCTTGCATAAGTTTAACGACTTCATCGAAGAGTACAAGATTCCAACTCAGCACTGTGTACTGGCTCACGTTACTACTCAGATTGAAGCCATGAATCAAGGTGCTCCGACAGGATTGGTCTTCCAGTCTATCGCTGGTTCTGAAAAAGGAAATGAAGCCTTTGGTTTTGATGCTAAAATCATTCAAGAAGCTTGGGATACAGCCCTGAAAGTAGGAACAGCTGCTGGACCGAATGTCATGTACTTTGAAACAGGTCAAGGTTCTGAACTTTCATCTGACGCTCACCATGGAGCAGACCAAGTGACTATGGAAGCTCGTTGTTATGGTTTCGCTAAACGCTTTGATCCATTCTTGGTAAATACCGTTGTTGGATTCATTGGACCTGAGTATCTCTACGATTCTAAGCAGGTTATCCGTGCTGGTTTGGAAGACCACTTCATGGGCAAACTGACTGGTATCTCAATGGGTTGTGATATCTGCTACACTAACCACATGAAGGCTGACCAAAACGATGCTGAAAATCTCTTGGTTCTTCTCGGAGCAGCTAATGTTAACTACATCATGGCCATTCCTCATGGTGACGATATCATGCTTAACTATCAAACAACTGGTTACCATGAAACAGCAACCATGCGTTCACTTCTCAACAAACGTCCAATCAAGGAATTTGAAGAGTGGATGGAAAAGATGGGCTTGATGGAAGATGGCCACCTGACAGAAATCGGCGGAGACGGCTCCATCTTTATGAGACAAAATTAGCAAGGAGGAAATCATTGTGGATGAATTGCAATTAAAAGAAATGATTCGCTCATTGTTAAATGAGATGGGCGGCGACTCAGCTGCTAAAGAAACAGCAGCGACTGACCAGAATAAAGTTGAAAAATCTGCAGTTTCTCTGCAGGAAGAAGTCAAACAAGACACTTCAGTGATAGAAGATGGCGTCATTCCAGATATAACGGAAGTAGATATCCAGGAACAGTTCTTGATTCCGAATGCCATCAATGAAGAAGCCTACCGGAAGATTAAGAAATTTACTCCGGCACGTCTGGGCTTGTGGCGGGCAGGTGATCGCTACAAGACACAAACTGTTCTGCGTTTCCGAGCAGACCATGCGGCAGCTCAGGATGCGGTCTTCTCCTATGTTTCAGATGACTTTATCAAGGAAATGGGCTTCATTCCTGTACAGACCAAGGCAGCAACTAAGGATGAGTACTTGACACGTCCAGATTTTGGCCGCATCTTCCCTGAAGATCAGCAGGCGATTATCAAAGAAAAATGCAAACCTAATGCCAAGGTTCAGATTGTCGTTGGCGATGGTCTTAGCTCATCAGCTATTGAGGCTAACGTCAAAGACTTTCTGCCAGCTCTGAAGCAAGGTCTGAAAATGTTCGGACTGGACTTTGGTGAAGTACTCTTTATCAAGCATGCTCGGGTTGCAGCTATGGACCAAATCGCAGAATTGACTGGAGCAGAAGTTATCTGTATGCTGGTCGGTGAGCGTCCAGGTCTAGTAACAGCTGAGTCCATGAGTGCTTACTTGGCTTACAAGCCAACAGTTGGTATGCCAGAAGCGAAACGGACCGTTGTTTCCAATATTCATAAAGGCGGAACACCAGCCGTTGAAGCTGGGGCCTATGTAGCAGAAATCATTAAGAAGATTCTTGATAATAAGAAATCAGGAATTGATTTGAAATAATAGGAGGTAGTGGCTTTGAAAAATGATCGATTAGGTGCAAGTGTATTAAGTGCCCTTCTGATTTCGAACGTGGATGCAGGTTTGGCAGCTTCTTTGGAGCTTAAACCACATCACAGAAGCCTGGGAATTATCACTTCTGACTGTGATGATGTCACTTATGTAGCCTTGGATGAAGCAACCAAGGCAGCAGATGTCGAAGTAGTCTATGCTCGCAGTATGTACGCTGGTGCAGGCAACGCTTCAACTAAGCTGGCTGGTGAAGTCATCGGTATCTTGGCTGGTCCAAACCCAGAAGAAGTTCGCAGCGGTCTGGATGTAGCAGTCTATGAAATCGAAAATGGGGCTAGCTTCTACAGTGCCAATGATGATGACAGCATTCCTTATTTTGCTCATTGTATCTCTCGTGCGGGTTCTTACCTGTCTGAGGGAGCTAATGCGGAAGAAGGAACAGCGATTGCTTACTTGATTGCTCCACCGGGTGAAGCTATGGTGGCACTGGATGCGGCTTTGAAAGCGGCGGATGTGCAAGTTGGAGCCTTCTATGGACCACCGAGCGAAACCAACTTTGCCGGCGGACTTCTGGTCGGATCACAGTCAGCCTGCCGAGCTGCCTGCGACGCATTTGCGAATGCAGTCATCGCAGTAGCAAATGATCCTAAAAGTTATTGATTAGGAGTTGATTAAATGGCAGATAGAGCACTAGGTTTAATTGAAGTAAAAGGTTATCTAGGTGCTGTAGTTGCGGCAGATGCGGCTTTGAAGGCTGCTAATGTATCATTGCTTAATATTGAAACGGTCAAAGCTGGTTTAAACACAGTTCAATTGATAGGCGATGTCAGTGCAGTCCGCTCAGCGGTTGATGCGGCAGTTGAGTTGGTACAGGATAAACCTTACTATCTGGCCAGCCATGTAATTTCTAGGTTGGATAACCAGACAGACATTCTCTTTGCACCAAAGAGAAATAGTAAAACAGCTAAAAAGGAGATTGCTTCTACGGCGGAAACAATCCCTTCAGAAAAAATCGAAGAAAAGCCTCAGCCTGTAAAGGAAACTAAGGCTAAACCAGCAGAGAAGCTTGAAGGAGAGACAAGGACCTACACCAGAGAAAAACTGGAAAAACTAAAAGTCGTCGAACTACGCAGCCTTGCCTATCATCAAGAAGGTATCCGTCTCAGCAAGAAAGAAATAAAATTTGCCAACAAGAAACTTCTCGTTGAGACTTTGATGGAAACAATAGGAGAGGAGTAATTGCGGATGTTTTTAGAAGATAAAGATTTGGTATCGATTCAGGAAGTAAGGAATTTGATTCGGGATGCAAAGAAAGCCCAACAAGAACTTGCTAAAATGAGCCAAGAGCAAATTGATACCATTGTAAAAGTAGTAGCGAAAGCTTGTTATGATGAGCGTGAACGCCTAGCGAAAATGGCGGCTCAGGAAACTGGCTTTGGCCGCTGGGAAGACAAGGTATTAAAAAATGCTCTTGCTTCCAAAGGTATTCTTGAAGAAATCAAGGATATGAAAACTGTTGGGGTTCTCCGCGAAGACAAGGAAAAGAAAGTCTTGGAAGTTGGGGTTCCAGTCGGCGTCATCGCTGGCTTGATTCCATCAACCAACCCGACATCAACAGTTATGTATAAGGCTTTGATCGCTTTGAAGGCAGGAAACAGTATCGTCTTCTCTCCTCACCCAAATGCTCTTAAGAGTATTGAGGAAACAGTGGAAATCATCAAGAAAGCTGCTAAGTCAGCTGGATGTCCGGATGGAGCCATCAGTGCGATTCATCGGGTATCCATCGCAGCTACCAATGAGTTGATGCGACACAAGGATACAAATCTGATTTTGGCGACTGGCGGAAATGCCATGGTCAAAGCAGCATACTCATCTGGTACACCAGCAATCGGTGTAGGTCCTGGTAATGGTCCAGCCTTCATCGAAAGAACAGCAGATGTGCCAAAAGCAGTTCGTCAGATTTTGGATTCTAAAACCTTTGACAATGGTGTGATTTGTGCATCTGAGCAGTCTATCATCGTCGAAGAAGATATGAAGGAAAAGGTTGTAGCAGAGTTCAAGAAACAAGGTGCTTACTTTGTTCCAGCAGAAGATGCTAAGAAACTGGGTGCCTTCATTATCCAGCCGAGTGGTGCGATGAATCCGAAGATGGTTGGTAAAACACCGCAAGTGATTGCTGAGTTAGCTGGTATCTCAGTTCCAGCAGATGCTCGGGTCTTGATTGCAGAAGAAACAGGCGTCGGCAAGCAGTATCCATATTCTATGGAAAAACTGGCTCCAGTCTTAGGCTTCTACACTGTCAAGGACTGGTTGGAAGCTTGTGAGCTGAGCATTAAGATTTTGCATCACGAAGGTGCAGGCCACACTCTTGCTATTCACAGTCAAAACGAAGAAATTATTCGTGAATTTGCACTGAAAAAACCAGTATCTCGTCTGCTGATCAATACGCCAGCAGCTCTGGGTGGTGTCGGTGCAACGACTGGTCTCTTCCCAGCCTTTACTTTGGGTTGTGGAGCTGTGGGTGGCAGCGCGACATCTGATAATGTCAGCCCGCTCAATCTCTTCAATATCCGTCGTGTAGCTTACGGAACAGCTGAACTGTCAGACCTGCGACAAGCAGAAAATATGGCAGTGGAAGAACCAAAAGCAGTAGCAGTTGACGGATCAAACGAAGAAGAACTGGTAACCTTGTTGGTTCAACGCGTATTGGAAAAACTAAAATAGTCAATATTAAACATTAAAATTGGAGGATACAATCATGGCAATCACAAATGCATTAGGAATGGTAGAAACAAAAGGACTCGTCGGCGCAATCGAAGCAGCTGATGCAATGGTCAAAGCCGCTAACGTAACTTTGATTGGTAAAGAACAAGTCGGCGCTGGATTGGTAACAGTTTTAGTTCGTGGTGATGTAGGCGCAGTCAAAGCAGCGACAGATGCTGGAGCAGCTGCAGCTGAAAACGTTGGTGAATTGATTTCAGTTCACGTAATTCCACGTCCACATGCTGAAGTGGAAGTTATTCTGCCCAAATAATCTGGGACAGATAAATATTTGCTGAAAGAGCCTGTATTGTAGCGTTTAGGCCTGATACAGGCCCCTGAGGCAAATAGAATACTCAGTGAAAATGAAGCTTATGGGCAGTAGCTCTATACTTAAAAGGAAATATTGGTTTTCGAAGAGTATCAGATTGATTTTCACAGAGTATCAACGGAGTAGAAGGATGTGAATACATGTCAGTTTTTACAGAAGCTAAGATTAGAAAGCTTTATAGAGAATCCGTTCTCGCTGATAACGGTGTCTTTGAATTAAACAAAGATGAAAAACTGACGCCAGCAGCCAGAGGTTTTCTCAATGATCACCATATTCGAATCATTTCTTCAGGTCAGACCAAAGGGAAAACAGACTCAGCTGCTGATGCTATCAGGGTGCCGATTACAAACCTTGAGGACTCTGCTGTGTATCCACGACTATTTAGACTGACTAAACTTTATACTTGCTTTTTGAAGAACCAGAGAGAATTGCATCAGGCTTTTCAGGATGAAAAGTGTGAGCAAGTTGGCCAACTATTGAACATAGTAGAACAAATCGTTGGCCAGCATATTCTGGATGATATTTCTGATTACCAGACAGACCTGCCTAGCAATGCAGAATTGCAGGCCATTCGGGTCAGTCGGCAGTTAGATCAAGAAACGGTTATGATGAGTTATCAGGAGCCGACTTGGCAGCTGAATTGCTATGAAACATATATCGAAACGACCCTCCTGCGCAAAGAATTGGAGCAGGCTGCTGATGGTGACAGAGATCAATTTGCTTGTAAGGTTTCTCAATTATTAAAATCAATTGAAGTCTTGCTCTGGTTGATAGCAAGCTAATAACAAGAGAAAGAAGAACAGCAATGACTTTAGAAAATTTGGTAAATAAAGTAATTGATAAAGTTCAGGAAGAATTGCAGGGGTCATTTGAGGTAGAAGCGAGCGGACGTCACGTCCATTTGAGTCAGGAAGATTTGGAAGCCTTGTTTGGTCCTAACTATCAATTAACAAAAGCAAAAGACCTATCACAGCCAGGCCAGTTCGCTAGTCAAGAAAGGCTGACAGTTGTCGGTCCAAAAGGCGCTTTTCACAATGTGGTTATTCTGGGACCTGTTCGCAAACATTCTCAGGTAGAAGTTTCCCTGACAGACTGTTTGCAGCTGGGCACCAAGGCTCCCATTCGCGAAAGTGGCGATATCGAAGGAACACCAGGTGTCATCTTGGCTCATGGAGACAAGGCAGTTTGTCTGGATAAGGGCCTGATCGTAGCTAAGCGTCATGTTCATATGACACCGGAAGATGCTGAACGTCTGAATGTAAAAAATCACGAGATTGTACAAGTCAGAGTAGAAGGTGCTCGTCCGCTGATATTTGATGATGTGGTCATCCGTGTTAGTCCCAAGTTTGCGACCTATATGCAT
>ERZ772932.590-NODE-590-length-19456-cov-15.928303_pt1 | contig 19456 bp, 11 predicted proteins | sample MGYA00511684_ERZ772932 | MGnify/ENA primary metagenome ERZ772932 (study PRJEB29015, sample SAMEA2738078) | human oral metagenome | biome: human oral; feature: human-associated habitat; material: saliva | place: China | collected 2210 ...
AAGACTCGATGACGCTGTACGGTTTCGAATCCGCGGATGAACGCGACGTGTTCACGAAGCTCCTGTCTGTCTCGGGTATCGGCCCGAAGATTGCGCTGGCAGCCCTGGCGGTCCTACGCCCCGACGACCTGCGCCGCGCGGTGCGCGACCAGGATCTGACGGCTCTTCAACGCATCCCCGGCGTGGGCAAGAAGTCAGCGCAGCGTATGGCCCTCGAAATCGGGGACAAGCTGGGCACCCCGGCAGCACTGCCGGGTGCGGAAAACGCGGCCGCTCCCGCGCTGACCTCGGACGCCGTGGCCTCCGAGGTCAGCGCTGCCCTGGTCGGCCTCGGATGGTCCGAGGCGCAGGCAGCCAAGGCCATCGAGAAGCTCGCGGGCAGCGGGCTCGGTGCCTCCGACATGCTGCGCGCTGCACTCGTGACGCTGGGAGGCGGACGTGGCTAATCAGATGGATTCCGGTTTCGATGTCGATGCGATGCGCATCGTCGCTCCCGACGCCGGGGAGCTCGAGCGCGCTGCCGAGGCTGCGCTGCGCCCCAAGAAGCTCTCGGAATTTGTCGGCCAGCGCGTTGTGCGTGGTCAGCTGCAGCTCGTGCTTGATGCTGCGCGCATGCGTTCGGCCAGCCCCGATCATGTTCTCCTTGCAGGCCCTCCCGGACTCGGTAAGACGACGCTCGCGATGATCATCGCTGCGGAGATGGGCACGTCCCTGCGCCTGACCTCCGGCCCTGCGATCCAGCATGCTGGCGACCTTGCTGCGATTCTGTCCGGTCTCCAAGAGGGTGACATCCTCTTCATTGATGAGATCCACCGCCTCGCGCGCACCGCCGAGGAAATGCTCTACCTTGCGATGGAGGACTTCCGCGTCGATGTCGTCGTGGGTAAGGGGCCCGGTGCGACGTCGATCCCGCTGACCCTTCCTCCCTTCACGGTCGTGGGTGCGACTACGCGATCGGGCCTCCTCCCCGCACCGCTGCGTGACCGCTTCGGCTTCACGGCCCATCTCGAGTTTTACGAGACCGACGAACTGCAGTCCGTCGTCACCCGTTCCGCCTCGCTGCTGGGTTCCCCCATCGACGCGCAGGCGGCGCACGAGATCGCCTCACGTTCGCGAGGCACTCCTCGAATCGCGAACCGCCTCCTGCGTCGCGTCGTCGACTACGCCCAGGTGCACGGCGACGGGCAGCTGACCCTCGAGGCCGCGCGCGGCGCGCTCGAGCTCTTCGAGGTTGACCCGTCCGGCTTGGACCGCCTGGACCGCGCGGTTCTCGAAGCCATCTGTCGCCGTTTCGCGGGTGGCCCGGTGGGCCTGACGACCCTGTCCGTGACGATTGGCGAGGAGGCGGAGACCGTCGAAACCGTTGCCGAACCCTATCTCGTCCGTGAAGGATTCCTCGTGCGTACCAACCGTGGACGCATGGCAACCCCCAAGGCGTGGGCCCACCTCGGGCTCACTCCGCCAGCGCCGGACGGGGCACTCTTCGACTAGGGGAGAGGGCCTTGTGCCCATCCTGGCTGGCCACGGGCGTACGCTGCAGTGTCAAAGAGGCGTCGATGGGGTCTTGCTCCGCGCCACACCTTGATCACTTAGGCTAAAACCTTGTACGGGCATTAGACTGGCAAGGTGCGCTCGAAGCGCCTGACCGTCATCGAAAGTGAATCAGCCTTTATGAACAACTACACCCTCGTGATCCTGATCTTCGCCATGGTCGCTTTTATGTGGTGGAGCTCGACCTCCCGCAAGAAGCAGATGGCGAAGATGGAGCAGGAAAAGCGTGACCAGCTCGCTGCCGTCAAGCCTGGCGAATGGGTTCGTACCCGCGTTGGCTTCTGGGGTCGTTTTGTTGACCTCGACGGCGACATCATCGTCCTGGAGACCACCGACGGGCACGAGATGTACTGGGAGCGAGAGATGATCGCCGAAATCGGCGGTCAGCCGCCTCTCGCTGACGCGGAGCAGGCGAACGCATTCGAGTTCGCAACCGCCGACGAGGCGACGGACGAGGATGAGAAGGTCCTCGGACTCGACGAGCCGACCGACGGCGAGGTCTCCAGTAACGACGCCGACGAGCAGCAGAAGTAAGTCAAGGCTGAACGGAAAGTAGAACCGTGGCATCACATAAGCGACGCCCCGTGCGCGCGCTCGTGACCCTCACCGTCTCCGTTGTGACGGCGTGTGCGGCACTTGCGATCGGGCACTTCACCGAGGGCGTATCCCCGTATCCCGACCTGGCCCTTGACCTGAAGGGCGGCACTCAGCTCATCCTGACGCCGACCGTGACGGGCGACGGACAGCGTGAGATCACCGAAGAGGACATCACCCAGGCGATCTCGATTATCCGTAACCGAATCGACGCCTCCGGCGTGTCCGAGTCTGAGATCTCCTCGATGGGCAGCTCGAACATCATGGTGTCGATCCCCGGCACGCCCTCTCAGGAGCAGTTGGATCTTATTCGTTCGTCCTCGCAGATGAACTTCCGCCCTGTCCTGCGAATCGGCGCGGCTCAGGGCGTCATCCAGAACCAGGAGCCCGCCCAGACGGATACGCCGCAGTCGGGAGCCCAGTCGGGAGCCCAGTCCGGTGCCCAGTCGGGCGAGCAGTCGGGCGCAGCGACCACCGAGGCAGCCCAGTCGGGCGCAGCGACCGAGGCAGCTCAGTCGGGCGTTCAGTCCACCGCTCTGGATGAGGCGACCGCGAAGGGTATCGCCGATGCGAATCAGGACGGCGTCCTGTCCGACACCCCCGCGACCACGCCTGAGAACGCTTCGGATCTCGCATGGATCACCGAGCAGGTTGTGTACGACTTCCTGACGCTTGATTGCTCGGCTGCCGCCGACGTCAAGCACGTTGAGGGTTCCTCCGACAAGCCCTACGCCGCATGTGATGACTCCGGTCAGATCAAGTACATCCTTGGTCCCGTGGCCGTGCCCGGTTCGGATCTGAAGACCGCGACCGCCGGCCTTGCGCGCAACAGTAACGGTCAGACGACCGGCCAGTGGGCCGTGTCCCTGCAGTTCAACGACGCGGGCACGGAGAAGTTTAAGGACACCTCCACGATCCTCTACGGCTACCACACCTCGGATCCGCAGGGTACGTCTTTCTACCAGGGCCGCCCCGACCGTAACTCGTTCGCGGTCGTCCTGGACGGCACGGTCATCACCGCGCCTTCGATGAACGCGATCATCCCCAACGGTCAGGCCGAGATCACCGGTAACTTCACCGCTCAGTCCGCTTCGGCGCTGGCCAACCAGCTCAGCTTCGGTTCGCTGCCGCTGAACTTCGAGGTCGAGTCCGAACAGCAGATCTCTGCGACGATTGGCACGGATCACCTGACGGTCGGCCTGTGGGCCGCCCTGATCGGCTTCCTGCTCGTCATCCTCTACCTCATCTGGCAGTACCGCGGCCTGGCGATCATCTCGGCGGGCTCGCTCGTCGTTGCCTCGATCATCACCTACCTGGTGATCGCGCTCCTGTCGTGGTGGATGGGCTATCGCCTCTCGCTGGCGGGTGTCGCGGGTCTGATCATGGCCATCGGTGTTACGACCGACTCCTTCATCGTCTACTTCGAGCGCGTGCGCGACGAAGTGCGCGATGGCCGCCCGCTGCAGGCCGCCGTGGAGGAGGGCTGGGACCGCGCCAAGCGTACGATCCTGGTCTCCGACGCCGTTAACCTGGTGGCCGCTGTGGTCCTCTACCTGCTTGCCGTCGGTGGTGTTCAGGGCTTTGCCTTCACCCTGGGTGTCACGACCGTCATCGACATCGCGGTGATCTTCCTGTTCACCCACCCGATGATGGAACTGCTGATCCGTACCCGCTTCTTCGGCGAGGGCCACAAGCTGTCCGGCCTCGATCCCGAGCACTTGGGCGCGAAGAACTCCCTCGTGTACGCGGGCCGCGGCCGCGTGGTCGTGCGCGGCGAATCCACCTCCACGGACAAGAATGACGAGGCCGGAGACGGTCTGTCGATCGCCGAGCGCCGCCGCGCTGCACGCCTGGCCGCCCAGAAGGCGGAGGAAGAGGCCTCGTCGGCCGAGTCGACGGATGACGCCACGGTCGCAACCGAGGAAGAGGAGAACTGACATGATGAGTTTTGCTCAGTGGGGTAACGCCCTGTACTCGGGCGACAAGTCCTACGCCGTCGTCCCCAAGCGCAAGGTCTTTGTTGGCCTCGCGGCTGGCGTTCTCGTTCTCGGCTTTGCGCTCGTCGCAATCCTGGGCCTCAATCGTTCGATTGAGTTCACGGGTGGCTCGCAGTTCGACGTCGCTCACGTGAGCGACCAGAGTGAGTCCTTCGCGTCGCGCGCGGTCAGTGCAACCGGCCTCGTCGAAGGCGCCCCCAAGGTTACGCGCGTGGGTTCCGACTCCGTGCGTATTCAGACAACCTCGCTCGACTCTGCGCAGACCGCGCAGATGCGTGACGCGCTGGCGAGCGCCTACGGTGTTGAGGCTACCGAGGTCCAGTCCTCGTCGATCGGCCCCTCCTGGGGTTCGTCGGTCACCACGAAGGCCGCACAGTCTCTCGTCATCTTCATGGCGCTCGTCGCCCTGCTGATGACCGTGTACTTCCGCTCGTGGCGCATGGCTGCCTCGGCGCTCCTCGCCCTGCTGCACGACATTGCGGTCACCGTCGGTGTGTTCGCGATTCTGCAGGTCGAGGTCTCGCCCGCAACCGTCATCGGCTTCCTCACGATTCTGGGCTACTCGCTCTATGACACCGTCGTCGTCTTCGACAAGGTGCGCGAGCTGACCTCGGACGTCTACGAGCAGAAGCACTACACCTTCGCCGAGTACGTCAACCTCGCGGTCAACCAGACGATGGTTCGTTCGATCAACACCTCGGTTGTGGCGCTTCTCCCCGTCGGTGCGATCCTGATCATCGGTTCCGTGGCCCTCGGCCCGGGTACCCTGGTAGATATCTCGCTGGCCCTGTTCGTCGGTATGATCGCCGGTACCTACTCGTCGATCTTCATTGCCTCTCCGCTGCTGGTTACTTTCCAGGAGCTGTCGAACAAGACTCGCGAGCACAACGCGGCGGTCGAGCACGAGCGCGAGCACCGCACCGCCACCGGCAAGTCTTCCGCTCCGAAGTCCGTCAAGGTGGCTCCGATTAAGCCCGGACAGCGTCTGGGTAATGAGAACCAGCCCCACAGGAAGAAGAATCATCGATGATCGGTGAGCTTGGCGATCGTGTCGCCACTCTGGTTCAGCAAAACATGCTGGAAATTCCGGATTTTCCGGAACCCGGCGTCCTGTTCCGTGACATCACCGAGCTGTTTGCGAACGGCCCGGCATTCAAGGAATTGGTTGAGCTGATCGGTGCCCGTTATGCGGGTCGCATCGACGCCGTTGCGGGTCTCGAGTCGCGCGGTTTCATTCTCGGCGCCCCAGTGGCCGCTGAGCTTGGCCTTGGAATGCTGACGATCCGCAAGGCCGGCAAGCTGCCCGGCCACGTGATCGGCGTCGACTACGAACTCGAGTACGGCACAGCGCGCATGGAAATGCACCCGGAGTCGGTCCACGAGGGACAGCGCGTCCTCATCATTGACGACGTGCTCGCAACGGGCGGCACCGCCAACGCGGCGGTGAAGCTCCTGCGCCAGTGCGGTGCCTCCGTCGAGGCCGTGGCTGTTTTGCTGGAACTCGACGCGCTGGGCGGTCGCTCGGTGTTGTCGGACGTGACGGTGGAGAGCGCGCTTCACCTCTAAGCGTCGTTTCTTGACAGCGAGCGGGTCCTGGGATCGTCACGATCCCCGGACCCGCTCGTTCGTCGCTATCATGGGGCCATGAGCAGCGACGACATGACTTCAGGCTCCGCGCTTCCCGCGGCGGGTTCCCGGGTGCGCTCCGGGCTCGTGTGGTTTGGTTCGCGCGGACGGGCCACGATCCCAGAAATTGAGCCGCTTGTGCGTGCGCTGCGTGCGAACCATCCGAAGGCGGATATCAGCGTCGTCGAGCGTGCCTACCGCACCGCTGAGGAACATCACCGCGGGCAAACGCGCAAGTCCGGTGAACCGTATATCACCCATCCGGTGGCCGTCGCGACCATCCTGGCGGAAATGGGCATGACGACCCCGACGCTTGTCGCAGCGCTGCTGCACGACACGGTCGAGGACACGGACTACACCCTCGAGCAGCTCGCGGCTGAATACGGCGAGGCGATCGCCAATCTCGTTGACGGCGTGACCAAGCTCGATAAGGTGCACTACGGTGCGGCTGCCCAGTCCGAGACGCTGCGCAAGATGCTCGTCGCGATGAGTCGCGATATTCGTGTGCTGCTCATCAAGCTCGCCGACCGCCTGCACAATGCTCGCACCTGGCGTTTCGTACCTGCCAAGTCGGCTGCAAAGAAGGCCCAGGAGACGCTCGAGATCTACGCTCCGCTCGCTCATCGCCTCGGCATGAACATGGTGAAGTGGGAGCTCGAGGAGCTGTCGTTTAAGACGCTGTACCCGGAGATCTACGAGGAGATCGACCGCCTCGTCGCGGAGCGAGCACCCCAGCGCGAAGAATACCTGCGCGATGTCATCGACCAGATCGAAGAGGATCTGCGTCGTTCGGGCACGAAGGGGACGGTGAGCGGCCGTCCGAAGAGCCACTATTCGATCTACCAGAAGATGATCGTGCGAGGAAAGGCCTTCGACGAGGTCTTCGACCTGGTGGCTGTGCGTGTCCTGGTGGAGTCGATCAAGGATTGCTACGGCGTGCTCGGGGCGTTGCATGGACGCTGGAACCCGATTCCCGGCCGTTTCAAAGACTACATCGCGATGCCGAAGTTTAATCTCTACCAGTCGCTGCACACGACGGTGATCGGCCCTGGCGGCAAGCCGGTGGAAATTCAGATTCGTACCTTCGACATGCATGAGCGCGCTGAGCACGGCGTTGCCGCGCACTGGAAGTACAAGCAGAACCCCAACGCTTCGAGTGGCGACGCTGATCGCATGAGTTCTGACGAGCAGGCGAACTGGCTGCGCGCTTTGGTCGAGATGGAGCGCGAGACGGGGGATCCTGAGGAGTTCCTCGATTCGCTGCGCTACGAGATCGCCGGCGACGAGGTCTACGTGTTTACGCCGAAGGGCCAGGTCATCGTGTTGCCTGCGCGTTCGACGCCCGTCGACTTCGCGTACGCGGTGCACACGGAGGTTGGCCACCGCACGGTAGGTGCGAAGGTCAACGGCCGTCTCGTCTCTCTGGATACGCGCCTTGAGTCGGGCGAAACGGTCGAGGTCGTTACATCGAAGTCGGACAAGTCGGGCCCGTCTCGCGACTGGCTCGCCTTCGTGGCCTCCCCACGCGCGCGTTCCAAGATCAAGGCGTGGTTCTCGAAGGAGCGCCGCGAGGAAGCCGTGGAGGCCGGCAAGGAGGCGCTCGCCCGCGCGATGCGCAAGCAGAACCTGCCGCTCCAGCGCCTCATGAATCACGAGTCGATTCTGTCGGTGGCGACGTCGTTCGGGTATCCGGATGTGTCCGGCCTGTACGCAGCCGTTGGCGAGGGACATATCTCCGCGCAGAATGTCGTGACCCGACTCGTCGACAACCTGGGTGGGGGAGACGGCACGGAGGAGACGCTGTCCGAGGGCGTCACGCCGGGTTCGCAGAAGCCTCGCTCCGAGGCCACTGGCGATGCGGCGATCACCGTCGCCGGTCTCAGCCCGAATGAGATCTGGGTGAAGCTCGCCAAATGCTGTACCCCCGTTCCCGGTGACGACATCGTCGGTTTCATCACGCGAGGCCAGGGCGTCTCAGTGCATCGCAGCACGTGTGCGAACGCTGTGCGTCTGGGGCAGCTGCAGCCCGAGCGTTTCGTCGATGTCTCCTGGAACGAGAAGGGCCTGGGTGCGCCCTTCCGCGTGCAGATCGAGGTACGGGCACTCGACCGCGGCGGACTGCTCTCCGACCTGACCCGCGTCCTGTCCGACTACCGCGTCAACATCCTCGCCGCCGCTCTCAAAACCGATGGGGACCAGGTTGCCTCGGGTAATTTCTCCTTTGAGCTGGCCGACCTCGGTCACCTCAACGCGGTTTTGTCGGCCCTCCGTCGGGTCGACGGCGTCTTCGAGGCGGTGCGTATCGGCGCCGATTCGTAGACGAGGCGGGGATTGACTGCGCCGATCAGCGGGAAAAGGGTGTTACATCCGTCCCCTTTTGTGGGATGAGCTTTCCCCTCTCCGTTAGATGTGACACACTAGCTGTGTGTGTCACATCGGCACGCACCCGCGCCGGGCGTAAGCCCTCGTCTCAGAAGGAATATCGTGACCACGACGCCGATTCCGAATAACGAAAACGCTCCCGAAGCTGCCACCTCGACGACAGAGGAGGTCGTTGCCCAGGCGACGATCGCAGCTTCCGAGGTGCCTGAGCACCCCTTCGCCCGTATCGGCGAGGATGGGACGGTCTATGTCAAGGATGGAGACGAGGAGCGCGTCATCGGCGGCTTCCCCGAGGGTATTCCCGCATCTCCCTACGCTCTCTATGAGCGTCGTTACGCCGATCTTGAAGCGACGATCAAGCTGTTCGAGGATCGCCTGGCGACCCTGAGTCCGCGCGACATTGATCAGACTCTCGCGACGCTGCGCGAGCAGGTTGCCTCGCCGAACGTCATCGGCGACATCCCGGCACTGCGCGAGCGTGTCGCGGCCGTCGAAAAGGTCGCTGAGGAGCGCAAGGAAATCGCCCGCGAGGAGCGCAAGGCCGCGAAGGCTGCCGCTCTGACCGAGCGTACGTCCGTCGTTGAGCGCGCCGAGCAGATCGTTGCGCAGGATCCCGCGAAGACCCACTGGAAGCAGTCTGGCCAGACCCTGCGTGATCTGCTCGAGGAGTGGAAGAACCTCCAGCGTCGAGGCCCTCGCCTGGAGAAGGCCGTGGAGGACGAGCTGTGGAAGCGTTTCTCCTCCGCTCGCACCCAGTTTGATCGTCACCGTCGTCAGTTCTTCTCGCAGCTTGACCAGGCGCAGTCTGAGGCCAAGCGCGTGAAGGAAGCCCTCATTGCCGAGGCTGAGGCCCTGTCCTCGTCCGAGGATTGGTCGCGCACCTCCGGCGCCTACCGTGAGCTCATGAACCGCTGGAAGGCCGCCCCGCGCGCCTCCCGCAAGGAAGACGACGCGCTGTGGGCACGCTTCCGCGCCGCCCAGCAGGTCTTCTTCGATGCCCGCCGCGCCAAGGATGAGGCCACCGACGCGGAGTACCGCGACAACCTCGTCGCCAAGGAAGCCATCCTCGTGGACGCCGAGGCGATCCTGCCGGTCACCGATATCGACCGTGCCAAGGCTCAGCTGCGTCAGATTCAGGACCGCTGGGAAGAGGTCGGTCGCGTGCCCTCCTCCGACCTGCACCGCATCGAGGGGCGCCTGCGCGCCGTCGAGGCTGCGGTCCGCGAAGCGGAAGAGAAGGAATGGCGTCGCACTAACCCGGAGACCCGCGCACGCGCGGCCGGCATGGTCGGCCAGCTCGAGGAGCAGATCGCTCAGCTCGAGCGTTCTCTGTCCGAGGCCGAGGCCAAGGGCGATGAGAAGGCCGCCAGGAACGTGCGCGAGGCCCTCGAGACCAAGCGCGCCTGGCTCGCGCAGATCTCCTCGTCCATGGAGTGACATGCGTCTTCACGTGATTCCGTCGCCTTTCTACGCGGCGAATGGGCTTGTGCTCGTCCCTTCCGGGGCGGGCACTGCCCTTGTTGTCGATCCTTCCGCCGGCATCCAGCACCTGATCCGCGACGTTCTTGAGCTCGAGGGCGTGAGCGTTGGGGCTGTGTTGCTCACGCACGGCCATCCAGACCACGTATGGGATGCCGCTGAGGTCTCCACGTGGGGCCCCGATGGCGCCACTGTTCCTGTGTACATGCCCGCGCCCGACATGTACCGCATGGATGACCCGGCCTCGTTCCTGCCGATGCCTCTGCCCGACTTTGTCGGCGAGTGGGTCAAGCCCGCCGACTTGCGCGAGGCACCCACCGATTCCTTCGAGGTGACCCCGGGTCTGTGGCTGCGCATGGTCCCGGCCCCCGGACATACGGAGGGCTCTGCGGTCTTCCTGGGCGAGAGCCCCCTGGATATCCGCGTGAACAACCAATCCTTCTACTCGTCGGACGAGGCGGTTCCTTGGGCGATGAGCGCCGATGTTCTGTTCAAGGACAGTGTTGGGCGTACAGACCTGCCCGGTGGCGATGAAACGCAAATGCGTCACTCGCTGCGCACCATTTCCAATGCTCTTGACCCGCGAACGGTCCTCGTCCCCGGTCACGGTCCGGCCACGACGCTGGCTGATGAGATAACCTCGAACCAGTATCTGATCCGCGCACGCCGTATCGGCTGACGCCCGACCTTCCTCACAGAAAGAACGCTCCATGGCTCGCACGTCCCTGTCAGGTTTCCCCGAATGGCTCCCCGAGGGGCGCATCATTGAGATGCACGTCCTCGATGAGCTGCGGCGCGTGTTCGAATTGCACGGTTTCGCGGGCATTGAAACCAGAGCGGTCGAGACCCTCGAGCAGCTGGAAGCCAAGGGTGAGACGTCGAAGGAGATCTATGTGCTGGACCGCCTGCAGGCCCTCAAGGCCGCGGCGGCGGGTGCGCGCGCTCCCAAGGACAAGGGCATGGGCTTGCACTTCGACTTGACGGTGCCGTTCGCGCGTTACGTCGTCGAGAACGCCAACGAGCTGGACTTCCCGTTCAAGCGCTACCAGATCCAGAAGGTCTGGCGCGGCGAGCGTCCCCAGGACGGTCGTTTCCGTGAGTTTACGCAGGCGGATATCGATGTCGTGGGTAACGGCGAGCTGCCGTTCCACTTCGAGGTGGATCTCCCGCTCGTGATGGCCGAAGCCCTCAACAACCTGCCGATTCCGCCCGTGCGCGTGCTGGTCAACAATCGCAAGGTTGTCCAGGGCGTGTGTGAGTCACTGGGCGTCACCGACGTTGAGGCAGCCCTGCGCGGCCTCGACAAGATCGACAAGATCGGTGCGGAGGGTGTGGCTACAGAGCTCGCTCAGTCCGGCATCGACGGCGATCAGGCCTCCGTGCTGCTGCAGATGGCGCAGATCCGCACCTCCGATTCGGCTGAGATCCGAGATCGCCTGGCCGGCCTCGGCGTGGGCGGCGAGCTGCTCGAGGAGGGGCTGCGTGAGCTGACCGAGCTGCTCGACACGGCGAACAAGCGGATGCCGGGTGCCGTCGTCGCGGACCTCAAGATTGCTCGCGGCCTCGACTACTACACGGGCAGCGTCTACGAGTCGGAGATCGAAGGACACGAGGATCTCGGTTCGATCTGCTCGGGCGGCCGCTACGATTCGCTCGCGAAGGACGGCAAGCGCACCTACCCGGGCGTGGGCCTGTCGATCGGCGTCTCGCGTCTCGTCTCCCGCATGATTTCCGCACCGATGGTGAAGGCGTCTCGCAAGGTGCCCACTGCGGTCGTCGTTGCGGTCATCACCGAGGATCAGCGTGAGCGTTCGGAGGCAATTGCTGCGGCACTGCGTGCGCGTGGTATTTCCACGGATGTGGCACCGAGCGCCGCCAAGTTCGGCAAACAGATCAAGTTTGCTGACAAGCGCGGTATTCCCTTCGTGTGGTTCCCTGGAGATGAGGGCGCCGCGGACACTGTCAAGGACATTCGCAGCGGTGAGCAGGTGGAGGCAGATCCTGCGACGTGGACGATTCCCGCCGCCGACGCGTTTCCCTCGATTGAAAAGGTGATGGACTGAGTGCCGCTGACGTCGGTTGAGGCGGCTCGCGCCCTGGCGGGAGCCCTCGAGCAGTCCCTGGAGGCGATGCCTCAGGGAAGCCGCAGTGATGCGCAACGTGCGCTGCGGCGTCTGCAAGATGTCGTTCTTCCGCGCCTCGAGGATGCCGATGCGCCGTTGCTGGTCGTCGTCGGCGGTTCGACTGGGTCGGGTAAATCGACGCTCGTCAATTCGCTGTTGGGGCGCAACGTCAGTCGCGCCGGAGCGGTGCGTCCGACGACGCGTCGCCCCGTCCTTGTGTGCTCGCAGGAGTCTTACACCTGGTTCATGTCCGATCGGGTGCTGCCCCGTCTCGCTAAGCATGCCGGTGACGGGGGAGAGAGCCTCGACGCCATCACTATTGCTGTCGATGACACGCTGTGGCCGGGCGTCGGCATCCTGGACGCACCCGATATCGATTCGGTGGAGGACGGCAACCGTCGTCTCGCTGCGGAACTTCTTGATGGCGCGGACCTGTGGGTGTTTGTGACGAGTGCGGCGCGCTACGCCGATGCCGTCGCATGGAAGCACCTCGAGGACGCCGCAAGCCGCGGCCTGCGTGTCGCGATCGTGCTGAATCGTGTGCCCGCTGGGGCTGCCGACGAAATTCGCGCTGACCTGGCCTCGCTCGCGCAGCGCCGAGGCCTGGGAGATGTCCCGATCATGACGATCGACGAGCAGCCGCTGACGGATGGTCGTTTGCCGATTGACGCGGTGGCCCCCGTCGGCTCCTTCTTGGAAACGATCGGTCGGGATGCCGCGGAGCGGGCCGCGATTGTTCGCCGTTCTCTGGCTGGGGCCGTGTCGGCGTCTCTAGGGGAGGCCCTGAGCGCCCTCGATGGAGCTCGCGAACACAATCGCGCATACGAACAGGCGATCGAGAGGATTGAACAGGCTGTCGCGTCGTGCGCGCGCGAGGTCGCCTCCGCCTCGAGCGACGATGTCCTGCGCGGGGAAGTGAATGCCCGCATCGCTGAGGTGCTCGGTTCGTGGGATATGACGCGTACGATCTCTCGTTTTATGTCGGGGCTGGGCGCTCGCGTCATGGGTGCTCTGCGCGGCGAGGCCGCCCCGGACATCCAGGTGCAGCGGGACCTGACGGGCGGCTTGGCGGCTCGTCTGGCCGATCAGTATCACCAGGCATGGAGCGACGCTCTGCGCGCTGCTCGTCCGGTTCTTGGCGCCGATCAGTTGCCCGATCCTGTCCTGGACGCGGACGCGGCGTCGGAGCGTGCGCGCCGTACCGCTGGGGAGTGGACGGCCGAGGTCACCGAGATCATTCGTGCCCAGGCCGAGTCCTCGCACGTGAGTGGCCGTCTGCTCGCAGGTGGTATTAACGTTGTGACGGTCTCTTTGATGGTGAGCGTGTTTGCGATGACAGGCGGGCTGACGGGCCTCGAAGTCGGCGTCGCGGGTGCATCAGCAGCGCTGTCGCAGACTGTTCTGGAGTCTTTCTTCGGTGAGCGCACCGTTCGCTCTCTCGCCCAGCAGGCGCGCGACGCGTTGGAAAGGCTTGCGGTGTCGTCCGTGACCGATGTCGTCGCACCCGTGTCGGCTCTGTTGGATCGCTCCGACGAAGGCGCACGCTTGGATGCTTTGGATCAGGCGTTGGTGAACGCGCGGGAGGTTCTCGCATGAGGCGTTCGAAGGGCACGGTCGCGTCGGCAGCTTCCGAACTTGACCAGGTGTGCACGCTGGCGGCCCCGGATATCGACGAGGCGACGCTGTCCCAGATTCGCCAGTTGATCGACATTACCGCGGAACGCAGCGAGATCGATCCGACGTGGTGCGTCATCGGAATGCTCGGCGGGACGGGCGCCGGCAAGTCTTCGCTCGTGAATGCGCTGAGTGGGGGAGAGGTCGTCACCGCGGGTGTTCGGCGCCCCACGACGAACGAGGCATGCGCCGTGCTGCCTCGCGGGCGTGAACCCCAGGACCTGCTCGGGTGGCTGGGCGTGGCACGCAGGGTCGAGGCGCCCGAGGCCTTGCCTGGCGACACTGTCGTCATCGACCTGCCCGATATTGACTCGATCGAGGCGAGCCACGCTGAGATTGCTGATCGTCTTGCATCCCGCGTCGACGCCCTTGTGGTGGTTGTCAATCCGCAGAAATACGCGGATGCTCGCCTTCACGATGAGTGGCTGGCGCGGCTTCGTTCCTCCCACGCGTCGGTGACCGTGGTGCTCACGCACATCGATACGATTGCGCCGGGTGAGAGAGAGGCAATTGAGCGGGACTTGCGCCGTCTTCTCTCCGAGCGCGGCATGAATGCCGCGACGGTGCTTTCGGTGTCGTCGACGAGCGGCGAAGGAATGCCTGCGCTCGTCACGCATCTCGGACGAGAGGCAGAACGCGTGTCGCGGCAGGCGTCGAGGGCTCGCGCGGCCCTGCGTGAGGCTGCGGTGCTGATCCGTGACGCGGTCGGGCTGGAAGGCACTGTCCGCGGGATCGAAACGGACGGTATGGCCTCTGATCTGTGTGCCGCTGCAGCCGACCTCGCGGGTGCGCCGATCATCGCCGAGGCCGTGGCGGGCTCCACGATACGTGCCGGTCGGCGCGTCGGGGGTTGGCTGCCGCTGCGATGGATCGCACGGCTGGGTGTGGACCCGTTGCGCCGCCTCCATCTGGACGACGAGTCGCGCTCCGAAGGTGCGACGACGCCGACGCTGCCGACGCGGTCTTCGTCGGATGAAGCTGCTTTCGTCAACGCCGTGCGCCGCGAGGTGGGGGAGCGTTCTCAGGGGCGCCCGTCTGCGTGGCGCGCTCGATTGGTGGAGCGGGCGCTCGAGGGGGCGCGCGGTGTTCCGGCTGCCGCGCACCGAGAGGTCGCTGGCAACGTGCAGGTAGCAACGGGAGCGCCGTCGATGAGTCGTTTCCTCGGAGGAGCGCAGCTCCTCGCATGGGCGGTCTGTCTCGTGGGAGCTGCGTGGATCGGCCTCGTCCACCTGGGTCGAGCGGTGCTCATCGACTGGGATGTTCCGGCGCTTGGGCCGGTTCCTGCTCCGACGGCACTCGTCGCAGTTTCGCTTGCCGTCACCGCCTTGCTGGCGGGGATGAATCGCGTCGCGTGTCGGTGGGCGGCTGGGCGTCGCCATCGCGCGGTCATGCGTGATCTGCGGGGACTGTGCCGCGATGAGGTCGAGCGCCTAGTGGTAGTTCCGCTGCGAGCCGAAGACAACCGACAGGTCACGATCGCTTCATTCATCGCGCGCCTGCGCCTGTGATCGCCGTGACTGTCGTATAGCTATGACCTCGGCGGAACAGTGAGTTCGCTGACCACACGCGTCGCCGCCTCTGTTTGGCGAGTAAGCTGAACGTAGCGATGAGGCGCTGCCCCTTGTTATGGTGCCCGCGGGATGCGGGATTTGTTGTTATGGGTGAGGCCGCGCCGAGGAGCCTGTCAGGCCCGCCCCGATGGTTTTGCTACCCACATGCAACAGGCAAGGAACAACTATGCCCTCTGAGGACTACATGGAAGACGCTCGCGACGAGCGCGAGAACATTATTGACGCAGATGAGGACCTCGACCTCGTCGACGAGATTGATGCGGACGACGAAGAGTCCGCCGATGATACCGTGACCTTCGCGAGTCTCGGCCTGCCCGAGGAGATTCTCGCGGCCGTGACCGACATGGGATTCCGTGTCCCGACCCCGATTCAGGCCGCCGCTATCCCACCGCTGCTGGAGCTGCGCGACGTCGTCGGCATCGCCCAGACGGGTACCGGTAAGACCGCCGCCTTCGGCCTGCCGCTGCTCGCTATCGTTGACGCGGACGAGCGCGACGTCCAGGCCCTCGTCCTCGCTCCCACGCGCGAGCTCGCGATGCAGAGCGCCCAGGCGATCGAGGATTTCGCGGCCCGCACCGCCCGCCTCGATGTCGTCCCCGTCTACGGTGGCTCGCCCTATGGACCGCAGATCGGCGCGCTCAAGCGCGGCGCCCAGGTCGTCGTCGGCACCCCGGGTCGCGTCATCGACCTCATCGAGAAGGGCGCCCTCGACCTGTCGAACGTGCGCATGCTGGTCCTCGACGAGGCCGACGAGATGCTGCGCATGGGCTTCGCGGAGGACGTCGAGACGATCGCCTCGAGCGCCCCCGATGATCGCCTGACTGCCCTGTTCAGCGCGACGATGCCCGCGGCTATCGAGAAGGTGGCACGCGAGCACCTGAAGGATCCGGTCAAGGTCGCGGTCTCCACCGAGTCCTCGACGGTCGATACCATCCACCAGACCTACGCGGTGGTGCCCTACAAGCACAAGATCGGCGCGCTCTCGCGCGTGCTGGCCACTCGCGCCCAGCACATTAAGGAAGGCCAGGAAGAGGCCGATGCCGCTATTGTCTTCGTGCGCACGCGTGCCGATGTCGAAGAGGTGTCGCTGGAGCTGTCGAGCCGTGGATTCCGAGCCGCCGGCATTTCCGGCGACGTCGCTCAGACCGAGCGCGAGCGCATGGTTGAGCGCCTGAAGAACGGCTCGCTCGATGTGCTGGTCGCGACCGACGTGGCCGCCCGAGGCCTCGACGTTGAGCGTATCTCCCTCGTCGTGAACTTCGATGTCCCGCGTGAGCCCGAGGCTTACGTGCACCGTATTGGCCGTACCGGCCGTGCGGGCCGCGAAGGCCGCGCGCTGACCTTCTTCACCCCGCGCGAGCACGGCCGTCTGCGCCGCATCGAGAAGCTGACGGGCACCGAGATGGAAGAGGTCGAGATTCCTTCGCCCGCAGCCGTCTCCGAATTCCGCGCCAGCCGCCTGCTTGAGGGCCTGTCCGCTCGTATCGAGCGCGGCCGCCTCGACATGTACAAGCGCCTGCTTGCCGACCTCGGCGATGAGGTCTCCGTCGAGGATATCGCCGCTGCCCTCATGGCGACGGCCGTCGGCGACGAAGGCCCCGCCCCGCGCCGCGAGAAGGATCGTCGTGGCAACGGCAAGATCCGCCGCGAGGAACAGCTGGATGAGTCCGGTGAGTTCGTCGGTGCCACCTTTGAGGCGGGCCGCGACAAGGACCGCCCGCTCAAGGGCGGCGCGAACGGCGCCCGTCGACGCGCGGGCGGCCGCCCGGCACCCGGCTCGGGCACGCGCTACCGCATCGAGGTGGGCAAGAAAGACCGCGTCAAACCCGGTTCGATCGTCGGCGCTATCGCGGGCGAGGGCGGCATCGACGGTCGCGATATCGGCAACATCGAGATCTACCCGACCTTCTCGCTGGTGGACATCACTGCGGACCTGTCCAGCGAGCAGCTGTCCCGCATCTCCAAGGGATACGTGTCCGGACGCCAGCTGCGCATCCGCGTGGATGAGGGCCCCGGCGGCCGTTCTCACGGCGGCCGTGACGGCTTCGAGCGCCGCGACTTCGACCGAGACAACCGCGGTCGAGGCGGCTACGGCGATCGTGAGGGCCGCTTCGGGGATCGTGATGAGAAGCGTCCGCACCGCTTCGAAAAAGGCGACGGATCGCGTCCGCGCCGCAGCGTTCGCACCGAGCGCTGGGAGAAGGACATTAAGCGTGCCCGCCGCGAACGCGAGGGTGGCCGCGACGGCGGCCCGGACCGCGACGGCGGAGGCCGTGACGGCGGACGCCGCCACTTCGGCAAGCGTCGTTACGACGACTGAGCGCCGACCTCCTCGCCCGTGGAGCGCTCCGATGAGGGGCGCAGCCGAGTTACGGCAACCACGGTGAGGATGGCGAGCACGCCAGCAATCACCCAATAGGGAGCGTAGGCCGCCCCGCCCACAGTGGCGGTGGCGGCCCACGCGCTCATGGCCACCGACACGAGGGCGAGTTCGAGCGCAGGGCCAGCCGAGTCGGCGACCTGCAGCCACGAAGCGACGCGCCCGTGCTTGGATTCGGGGGTGACCTCGAGGGCCATGACGGACAGGGGAGTGTGTACGAGGCCGACGCCGAGGCCGACCAGGAGCCAGCCAATGAGGGCGACCCACACGGGGACCGACGGCACGAGGATAGCGCCCACAGGGATCGCGCCGATCGCCATTAACGCGCCACCGATGACGGGAAGACGGCGTCGCATCTGCGGATCGTGGACTCGTGCCTGTCCGACTGCGCCGATCGACCACGTGATCGAACCGAGGGTGACCCACCAGGCGGAGGAGGCCTCGGACCACCCGTGCACGCGCTGCAGGATCAGCGGAATCATGACGGCGAGGCCAACCTGTGAGGCCATGGCGCACAGCCTCGCCAGGATCGCCGAGGGCATGCCCGGCCGGGACATGAACGTGCCGCGCGGCAGCAGGCGGGGGAGAGCCCACACCGTGATGCACGCACCGATGGCGAAGACCCCGAACTGTGCCAACGGCGATTCGAGAGCGCCGGCGAGCTGCAGCAGCATGACGCCGACGCCGACGAGCCCGGCGTCGCGCGACAGGGACGCGAGCACGGGTGAGCGCTGCCCCTGGGCAGCCGGTACCGAGCGCAGCACGTAGGCGATGGGAAGAGCAGCGATCAACACGAAAAGCGGAACGACGCCGAAAACGTAGCGCCATCCCCACTCCTGGGTGACGTGGCCGGCAATCGCGGGGCCGACCAACGACGGGAGAACCCACGCCAATGAGAAAGATGCGAAGAACGAGGGACGGTGGCGCGGAGAGGCTACCGCTCCGATGAGGACGTAGAGCGGCACGATGAGGAGGCCGCCCCCGAGGCCTTGAAGCGCACGCCCGACCACGAAAATGACGACGTTTAAACCGGCAGCACACACCACCAAACCGACGGCGAACAGCACCAATCCTGCGAGCAAGACGAAACGGGGACCCTTCCAATCCGCCAGAGCACCCGCGACCACGGTGGCGCTCAGCTGCGTCGCCAACGCCGCGCCCGAGGCGATCGGGTACCAGGCGGTAGCGTCAAAAGACGCGACGACCGCGGGCATGATCGTCGTAGCTGCGAGCTCCTCGAAAGCCACAAGCGTGATCAGCAGAACCGACCCGATGGCCAAGCCAATTTCGGATGTGGTCCAGGAAGCGCGGGTGGCGGAGGCGTCGGTGGGCATGTTGACTATCCTACTCGCGGCACGCGTGCCTCTTGCGAAGGCAGGCGTACAATGACACTGCCGCCGCCTGTCTCGCGGATGGTAACTACGAAAGGAATCACAGTGCTTCGCACTCACAACATTGGAACCCTCGGCACCGACCTTGTGGGTCAGACCGTGACGCTCACCGGTTGGGTGGATCGTCGTCGTGACCACGGTGGCGTGGCGTTCATCGACTTGCGTGACGCTTCTGGCATCGCCCAGGTTGTCGTCCGCGACGAGCGTGTCGCCCACGAGCTGCGCTCCGAGTTCGTCCTCAAGGTCACCGGCGAGGTCTGCGCTCGCCCCGAAGGTAACGAAAACCCGCACCTGGCCACCGGCGCCATCGAGGTAATGGGCGACGACATCGAAATCCTGAACACCAGCGCGCCCCTGCCGTTCCAGGTGTCCTCCAATGCTGAAGATTCCGGCAACGTGGGCGAGGAAACCCGCCTGAAGTACCGCTACCTCGACCTGCGTCGCGAGCCTGAGCAGTACGCGATTCGCCTGCGCTCGAAGGTCTCTCGCGCAGCCCGTGAGGCGCTCTACGCCCGCGACTTCGTCGAGATTGAGACCCCGACCCTGACCCGCTCGACCCCCGAGGGTGCGCGCGACTTCATCGTCCCGGCACGCCTCTCGCCCGGTTGCTGGTACGCCCTGCCCCAGTCGCCTCAGCTCTTCAAGCAGCTGCTCATGGTGGCCGGCATGGAGCGCTACTTCCAGATCG
>ERZ772932.600-NODE-600-length-19266-cov-3.338504_pt1 | contig 19266 bp, 21 predicted proteins | sample MGYA00511684_ERZ772932 | MGnify/ENA primary metagenome ERZ772932 (study PRJEB29015, sample SAMEA2738078) | human oral metagenome | biome: human oral; feature: human-associated habitat; material: saliva | place: China | collected 2210 ...
CGAAACAAAATGAAGTTTTCCCCGCACGCGCGGGGGTGATCCCAAGTAATACAATCTTTCTTCCTTATATTAAGTGTTTTCCCCGCACGCGCGGGGGTGATCCCGAGTTCAGCATAATTTTAGATACCTGTTTTAAGTTTTCCCCGCACGCGCGGGGGTGATCCGAAGAACAAGCTTATACCGCAAGACTATGAACTGTTTTCCCCGCACGCGCGGGGGTGATCCGTACGAGTACCCACCGCACGTGATAACCGCGGCGTTTTCCCCGCACGCGCGGGGGTGATCCGGCTGCGGACTTTATCCAGTGTGTGGCATTTGAGTTTTCCCCGCACGCGCGGGGGTGATCCGGCGTAACGCTTGCTATTGTGTGGGTCGCGAAGGTTTTCCCCGCACGCGCGGGGGTGATCCACAGTACTAGCAGAAAATCAGACAAAATTTTTAGTTTTCCCCGCACGCGCGGGGGTGATCCGGTTTTCCCGCTGGATGATAGCGGAAATTACGGGTTTTCCCCGCACGCGCGGGGGTGATCCTCTGCAGTGTATGTGTGCCCGATAGAATCCGCAGTTTTCCCCGCACGCGCGGGGGTGATCCTGGCGTATACACGAGCCTTAAGGGCATTCCGGGGTTTTCCCCGCACGCGCGGGGGTGATCCTCGCCGCTTTATGGAATATTCAGGATCAGCCCTGTTTTCCCCGCACGCGCGGGGGTGATCCTATCCTCTGCTTTCGGTGCCGACTCCACCATAGGTTTTCCCCGCACGCGCGGGGGTGATCCTTCACGCCGTGCTTTTCGACCGGCACGTGATACGTTTTCCCCGCACGCGCGGGGGTGATCCTCTCCGGGCGCACAAGCCCGAAAAGCGCCTCTGGTTTTCCCCGCACGCGCGGGGGTGATCCTGGTGTCAACAGTTTTTCAAAAAGAATTTGCGGGTTTTCCCCGCACGCGCGGGGGTGATCCTATGCTGCTTATCCGTAGAAATCGTTGCATTTAGTTTTCCCCGCACGCGCGGGGGTGATCCTGTACGTATTGTAACTTTTTTCAAGGTTAGCAAGTTTTCCCCGCACGCGCGGGGGTGATCCTTTGTTGAAATCGTCCTCGTTCGCAAGCTCATAGTTTTCCCCGCACGCGCGGGGGTGATCCCGTACCACGCTCCGCGCCGTCGGCGCTTGCCTTGTTTTCCCCGCATGCGCGGGGGTGATCCTACTGAAAAGGGAGAGAGTAAGAAGAGAGAAAAGTTTTCCCCGCATGCGCGGGGGTGATCCTGTGTTGCGCCCTCGTCTTTGTAGAAGGTAAGAGTTTTCCCCGCATGCGCGGGGGTGATCCGAGAGCCTTGAGACTGTTGAAAAGCCTAGCGCCGTTTTCCCCGCATGCGCGGGGGTGATCCCGCCTTCCTCGGTCTGAATACCCCCGTTTTCGAGTTTTCCCCGCATGCGCGGGGGTGATCCCCGGAATTGCGCTGGCCGGGACGGTCGAGGCCGGTTTTCCCCACATGCGCGGGGGTGATTCACCGAGCAGGCCAAAGAGGGGTTTGACCTCACGGTTTTCCCCACATGCGCGGGGGTGATCCCGAAGTTCTTTCCAGCCTGTCGTATGCGCCCTTGTTTTCCCCGCATGCGCGGGGGTGATCCGGAGCTTGAGGACAGCAAGCGGCAGTACGAAGAGTTTTCCCCGCACACGCGGGGGTGATCCCTCCTTCCGTGTGTGCGCCGTGCTTGCGGCGGTGGCGCGCTTGACTTGTGACGGATCCACCGAGTCAGTACATACACCAGGTAGCAAGCGGCGGATACTATCAGCAGTATGCTAGGGACAAGCGCCCGCCCGCTGAGCAGGTAAAGCGCAAAGCAAAGCCAAAAAGCAGCCATTAAGAGTGTATCTTTCATAGAGACTATGCTATACTAAAAAAGAACCGAGCGCCGGTTGCGGCCGGCGCCCATTTCTCGCGAGTCTTACCTTGCGAGGTGATACAGCGCTTTGATTAGCTTGGCGGCGAGTTGTACAAGGATGGGACCTTGTGTCAGTATCGCGTTTATACCTGTCAGTATAGACGCGATAGCGGTGACGTACTTCGCGAGATTGCTGAGCTTATCAGGGCGCTGATCTTTTTTTTTCTTTTCCGTTTCATAGCTTTTTCCTCCTTTCCGATTTTTTCCGCTTTGCTTGCGGTGTCGTCACAGTATTACGGGGATTTTTGTTTTCCCCGCATGCGCGGGGGTGATCCTCGTGTAGCACGTGGACGCTGCAAGCGCACACATACCAGGCGCAAGCGCGCGCCCGCTTATGAGATACACGACATAGAAAACGCACGTAGCTATAAAAAAGATTTTTTCTTTCTTGCGATTTATGCTAGAATAAAAGAGCGGAAACCCGCCGCGTGTGCGGCGGATTCCCTACACCTATTAGCGGAGCAGGCTATATAGGTGATGAAGCGTTTTTGACAGCTCGTGTAGTAGTGCGACGACTACGGGTCGTAGATGGTGTCCATGGGTATATACGACATCCACTTTTACGATAGCATTGAACACATGCGCTGTGGCTGATATCCAGCTAAAACGCTTCTTTTTTCTTGCTCTTTTTCTTCTCATAGCATTTCCTCCTTTCCGATTTTTTCCGGTTTTCCCCGCACGCGCGGGGGTGATCCTGGGCTGCGGTTTAGTATGTACTTGCAGCTACACGGAGAGGAAGCACTGAAAAAGCAGTCGAAGGCGTCGCTGCGAAAGGGGATTGGGTCTTTTCAAAAACAAATTCTTGAACATCAGCACAAGCAGGCGCACCCCGAACAGTATTATTCTGAGTGGGGGCCTATGAAGACTGGAAAAGGCAGGGGCTGCTGGAGCATTGGCAAAAGGAGATTGACAATTTCAAAGAGTCGATAGAGACTAGAGTCATAGAGTTAAAGGAGCGCGGAGAATATGAGAGAACTGACAAACGATGAGTGGGAGTATATAGTTTCGAGAGTTCTGCGAAACGCCAAGGACGCGGCAGAAGCGGCGAGACAACTGCCCTATAGGGAATACAAGGCGGGACGGGCTCTCGCGTATTACGAAGCGCTGGACACAATAAAAAATGAACTTCTGGCCCGCGACGCGGACGTGAGAAAGTTCGGACTTGATATCAATCTGAATGAGCTACTATCTTCGCACGGCGAAGCTCATAATGGATAACTTTGGTAATTTATCTAGGCCACAGCAACACCAACTGAATAACAGTAACGCAAGCACAGTCTTAAGACTGTGCTTTATTGATGCACTGGTGGGCGCACCGGCGGACACTCCGGAAGGTGGGAAAGAGGCGCGCACTCCCAAACACACAGTTTTCCCCGTACACGCGGGGGTGATTGCGACAGGACGAAACATACCCCACTTTATCCGTCTTTTCCCCGCATGCGGGGGGATTCCGCTGCGCTTGTCCCCGCGATGCGAGCCGCTGTCGCCGTGAAGAGCTGCATGCCAACGGCGACGTGACGAGCTACATACATGGACGTGGGACATCTAGATGTCGGTCCGATGCTTCAGCATATACAGCAGATAGCAAGCGGTGGATACTACAAGCACTATGCTAGGGACAAGCGCCCCCGCCGAGTAGGAAAAGCGCGACGCAAGCCCATACAAAGCCCATTCGTAGCAGGAGTGTACTTTTCATGGAGTTCAAGCTATACTAGAAAAGAACCGAGCGCCGGTTGTGGCCCGCTTCTCGCGAGCATTAGCTCGCAATCAGATAAAGCGTTTTGAGCAGCTTCATCGTCGCTTGTACTATGCCAGGTGCATAGGTGATAGCCATATGCACGGTAGAGATTATGGCAGATATAGCCGTGTAGTATTCAGCGAAGAGTTTGAGCTTTTCAAGACGCTTATCTTTTTTTGCTCTTTTCCGTTTCACAGCTTTTTCCTCCTTTCATTTTTCTCGCTTTGCTTGCGGTGCCGTCACAGTTTTCTTCGCATACGCGGGGTAATCCCGGCACTTGATCCACATCCATTTTACAAACCACGTTTTCCCCGCATACGCAGGGGTAATTCTAGGGTTTCTCTACTGCGCGGGTAATCGCTGTTGCAGTGACGTCTTCACCCCGCAGTATTCAATGATAGCAGTTTCAAAAGGGATCTCTTTTGAGCGCTGCACTACTCTGTAGTATCCTTTCTGAGTGGCGTTTCCCAATTTCATTCTTTCAATGTCCAATTTGCGCAACTAATCATACCTTATCCGCCTGTTTGCTTGAAAGTTTTCTCTTTGCTTGGAATTAAGGAAATCGAAGGTTTAATTGAGTCCCAAATTTCGGACAGGTAATATGATAAAATCAAAACAGAGAAAGAGTTGAATGGTTTGTCCCACTCACGCAGGAGTGATTCCAATCTGTACATTGAAGAGTGTAATAAACAAGGGAGCTACAGTGGATGCGCAGAAGACGACGTTTCTAAAATGAAGTAATGCGTACAGCATGACACGAAAAAAGGTTAAATGAGGAAGAAAGACAAAGTTGTAGAAGTAATTGATGACGATTTCAAACTTCCGGAGTGGATAAAAAAGATGACCCAGCAAGAGATCGAGGATGAAATTATAAGAACTTTGCTGGAAGAAGGCAAAATCAAAGAGGGCGAGTATAGCCGAGAAGATCTGTTTTCTGTGCCTTCTGAAGAGGAGTTGAATGATTAAGGGCAGTTTTCCCCGCACACAAGAGTGCTTCTGGCCTTGTGAATCCGGGACGTAGGTATCTACCGTATGACCGGTGTATAAGTCACGAATAGGGAGCAAAATAATGGAACAGTATCCGCAGTATTCTAAAGTCATTTTGAAAGATGGCAGAACAGCTACAATCGTAGAAATCCTAAAGGAAAATGTTGAGTACATTGTAGACGTGGATCTGGAAGGGCCTGACTGGGAAACGATTGAAGTCAGTGCGGATGAGATTTCAGGACGGAGATAGTACTGATGCGTTAAGAGGGCATGAGGCCTTGAAATGAGTTAAATAGATGATGCAGAAGAAAGGAAACAGGGATGGTTCTTAGGTATACCGAAGAGGAACTCGCATTAGCAGCTATTTTTGAGCCCTATCTGGAAGCCGGAAAGCTACGAGAAAACGCACCACAGGCGGCGAAAGACGCTTTAAAGCGCTACCTGGAAATGATTAAGGAGCATCGCCGGAAGGTGTTTGAAGCCACCTATGGTTGGAGCTATGATGGGTGACTTCCCCGCACACGCGGGAATCATCCGTATCAGTCACCCGGACCCGGGAAATATTGTTCAAGTAAATACGCACATTCAAAAGCGAAAGGAGAAAAACGTGATTATAACGGTTGAGCAGATTGAGGTGCTGAGACCTTATATCGAAAATATTGAAGAATTGATATCTGCCGATGATGTTGATGCGCTATTAGATGCTGTAGATGATGCGGTCGTTGATAACATTCTTGGGAACAACAATGAACCGGATGAGGAAGGGCGAAGAATTCAGGGAATATATGACGACATCGCTGCCCAGAATCACGTTTACTGGGATTAATGGAATGAAGGCGGCATGTCGTCCTTACCCCGCCCCCCTGAGCACAAAATAAGCACAGCCGTTATGGGCTGTGCTTTCATCGCTGTGATTCAGTTGTCTTGGTTATCGTCCGATAAATCGCAAGAATCCTTATGAATAGGTGTCATAGGTGTCGAATACGGGCTCAGATATTGGTTGGTTATCTCTACCAGTCTGGCATAGATAGCTTGAATCTCCGGAGGTGCATCCGGGCGAATCCCTCCTCCTTTCGGAGCGGCGTAGGGCCTGACCTTATCAAACAATCGCTCCTCTTCTTCGGTGAACTTGATTCTCATTCAAACCTCCTTTCCCGACTCACGGGGGAGCCGGAACACGTTCTTTTAGAACAATCAATCAAAGCATTTTATTTTTTAGACTTATTCCCATAGAATATCATCGAAATCAAAAAAGGTAATCAAACCGCTATAGGGCTTATCCTGATTTGATTGAATCGCAAAGAAGGACTGAATATACGCTTCGGGATAAGAAATACTTCCGTCGCCATCGAGATCGATTGGATGCAGTTCTCCTGCCTCACACTTCTCAATGAACTCATTCAGGTTCATTTTAACATCCATAAGGAAGCGATTCAGATCATCGCCCTGAAGATAATTAGGATTATCTACGCTGCCGATATAGTAATAATTTCCGTCGTCCGTCTCAGGCTCCCAATACCAGATCCAACCCTTGTCAACTCTTGCAATGTAAACACCGGGATATGCGTCGGATGCGTAGGCTTCTTTGAGTTTCTGCGCATATTGGTTGTTTTCGTCATAGGACGGAATGCCGTAGGGGCCGTATGTTCCGTCATTATAGGTATATATTTTTACTTTGCGCTTAGGGCTTGCGCTTGTTTCGGCGGACGCTTCAACAGAAGTGCTTGCTGTGGTTTCAACTTCGTTTTTCTCGCTTCTGCAACCAACGAGGACAGATCCAAGCATCGCCACTGCCGTTATCAAAACAAAAATTCTCTTTTTCAACATTTCTGTCTCCTTTCGGCGTTTGCGATTCTTATTATACAACATGTTTATATGGATGCCTACGATACTGCCCTGCGAGCTACGGGGATAAAATTTTAAAGGGGAACATAGGTACCGTAGAGTCTATGTTCTCCTTTGTCGGCTGATTCTGCCTTGGTTATGAGGGACGTGCCATTCTTTACATTTGTTCGGCGCGTGAGTAGAATGATAATTGTTAAGATTGCTTAAAGTTAAGCAATCATTTCAGAACGGGGGCAGAGATGAAGAAGAACGTTTTCCTTGCGGCGGCGGTGGCACTTGGCACCATGCTCATGGCTACGCCGGTTTTTGCCGGCAACAACGGTTGGAATCGTGACAACCGTGGCTGGTGGTATCAGTTTTCGAACGGTTCGTATGCGCGCTCTTCTTGGGTGTCGGTCAACAATTCCTGGTACTTCATGGATGCGTCCGGTTACATGCAGACCGGTTGGCTGAATGACGGGAGCGGTTGGTATTATTTGGACACCAACAACGGAAACATGTGTGTGGGTTGGGTCAATGTGAACGGAAACTGGTATTATCTGAATCCCGCGAACGGCGGTCGCATGCTTGCAAACAGCTATACGCCGGACGGTTATTATGTGGACGGAAACGGTGTGTACCGGCCGGGTGTCGGAACAGCGCAGTCCGGCGGACAGGAAAAGGGTCAGGACAGCGGACAGAACAGCACGCAGCTTTCCGAGGCACAGTTTGAGGATCAGGTGATTGAGCTTGTGAATCAGGAGAGAGCAAAGCAGGGGATTTCGCCGGTCAAAAAGGACGCGGGACTCACGAATACGGCGGATGTGCGTGCGGCGGAACTCGAGGTTTTATTCTCGCACGACAGACCCGACGGCTCGGACTGCTTTACGGCGTATCCGAGAGGATTCGGTTATAAGGGTGAGAACATTGCCGCAGGCCAGAGAAATCCGGAAGAGGTAATGGATTCCTGGATGCATTCCAGCGGACACAGAGCCAATATTTTGAATCCGAATTATGACTCCATCGGTGTGGGGTATTCGAATCTGAACGGAAGGGCGAATTGGGTCCAGAACTTCGGCAAAAAGAACAGCGGTTGGAATTAAAGAAAGAAGGGGAGCTTGCGCTCAGGCCTTCCACAGATAGAGCTTAAGGGACACATGTGTTGCGTCAATTAGCGAAACCCCTTCTGCCTTAAGGAGCGTGGCCTGCGCTGCCCAGCCGGGGGCCAGGCGGCCTGCTGCATTCACCACACGGTGACAGGGATAGTCGCCGTAATAGTCCGCATGCGAGAGAACGCGCGCCACGAGGCGCGCGTTTTTTGGATACCCGATTAAGCGGGCAATTTGTCCGTAAGTGGCAACTTTGCCCGCCGGAATTTCCGCGACGGCGGAGAGCACGGCATAGGCAAAGTCATCGTTCAGTGTGGCGGTCTCGGACATGGAACTCCTTTCTCTGTCAGCGAAACATGGATCCGGTTTACATCTCCCGCAAGATGCGCAGCCCGAGTAAGAGGGCGTCTTCGTGCGCATCCCGCCCGAAGTTTCGGGCATCGTAGTCATGGATGCAGGCGAGGGAGTCGGCGGTAAAGAGCAGCTGTCCGAAGGCAGCGCCGCGGAGGCGGGCACAGGCGGCGAGCGCCGCACACTCCATTTCGACACAGAGGCAGCCTTCGCTTCGGCGGTATGCGACCATATCCTTGGTCTCGCGGAAAAAGGCGTCGGTGGTCCAGCTGGTGCAGGGGACAAAGGGGAGGCCTTCTGTCTTCAGCACGCTTTCTATGGTCGCAAGCACCGGGTTGTCAAGTTCGATATAGCGGGAAGCGGGAAGATAGTGGTAGGAGCTGCCTTCGTCGCGAAGCGCGCGGGTCGGAACCAGAAACGCATTTTCCGGGAGCTTTTCCAGTACACCGCAGGAGCCGAGTGCCAGAATTTTGCGACAACCGCTTGCAATCAGTGCATCCAACAGTGAACTTGCGGGCGGCGCACCTATCGGCGCCTGCGCAAGGCAGATTTCTTCGCCGTTCTCCTCAAATACATAGATGGGGTAGGTGGCGGAAACGGTGCGAAATTCACTGCACTTTTCCGCATGCTTTGCCTCGGCGTAGCGGTGGATGGTATCGCCGAGGAAGGCAAAAAGGCACTTCTTTGGAAAGCGGCAGTCTCCGAATTCATGCGCAGGCGGAATCACTTCGGCGGAAGTCGCATCATATTCAAAAAGCGGTATTTCGTTTCGTTCTATCATGTGTTCCTATGTCCTCCGCTTGTCTCGTAAATTTCAGGGGAGTATAGCAAAGCAAAATAGCGCTGTCAATCTGCCCGCGCGCTTGTGCCTTGTCTATGCTATGATTTGATTTAGGAGGAGCAAGAACATGGTAGATGCAATCAAGGAGAGGCGGAGCATACGGCATTTTTTGCCGACGGAGCTTTCCAAGGAGCAAGTGGAGGAAATTTTGTGCGCGGGTTCTGCGGCGCCTTCGGCGAAGAACTTGCAACCCTGGCATTTCGTCGTGACAACGGGGGCAGCAAAGGAACGGGTCTGCAAGGCCATGGAAGCAGGGCTTTTGCGCGAGCGCGTCACGCCCTCTTTGCCGAACACGCAGCACTATTTGGGAGCTGCGTTCGAGACGCTGCGGGTGATGCGGGAGGCGGCTGTGCTCATTCTGGTCACGGTGCCGTCCGCGCTTCCTATGGGTGCTTCAATGAGTTTGGATCAGCGCATCACGGAAATCTGTACGGCGCAGTCGGTCGGCGCGGTGATACAGAACATGTGCCTGCAGGCGACGGCGCTCGGGCTCGGCAGTCTTTGGATCTGTGACAGCTTTTTCGCGCAGGCAGAGTTAAGAGCGGAGGCGGGCGGAAGCGATGAGGTCTATGCCTTGCTGGCACTCGGCTATGCGGCGGAAGCACCGGCTGCCGGGCCGCGGCGCGCCCTTTCGGAGACCGCAGAGTGGAGAACGGAATAATAGGCATCAAGAAGACAACTGTTTCGCCGGAGCCGCTGTGTTTTAAGGCACGGAGCGAGATTTGTTTAGGCATTGTGGGTTGACTGTTTCGTTGAAGGCTTAATGGATAGCTTTGACAGATAAAAGGAGAGAAATATGCGGAAAATCTTAGTGGTCATTGACATGCAACGCGACTTTATTGACGGCGCACTTGGAACGACGGAGGCGCGTGCCATAGTCCCGGCGGTTATAGAGAAAATCAAGGGCTATGCGCCGGAGGATGTCTTTGCGACGCGGGATACGCACGGCGAGGACTATCTGAATACGCAGGAGGGACGCTATCTTCCTGTGGAGCATTGTATACGCGGGACTGCGGGCTGGGAACTAAATCCGGAAATCGCGGCGCTGATTCCGAAAGACCATATCTTTGACAAGGGGACTTTTGCTTCGACGGGACTCGCAGCGGCCGTGAAAGAGCTTGCCGCGCGGGAGAGCGTGGAGCTTGAACTCATCGGCCTCTGCACGGATATCTGCGTGGTTTCGAACGCACTGCTCTTAAAAGCGTGGCTTCCGGAAGTGAAGATTTCCGTGGATCCCGCCTGCTGCGCCGGTGTCACGCCGGAAAAACATGCGGCGGCACTGGAGACCCTGCGCTCTTGTCAGGTTCAGTGCGGCTGAGTTCCGGGATTCCGTGTTGTCGCGATGCTTAGCTGCGGAAGCAGTCCGATTGCCGGCAGAAGTCAACAAATGAACCGGCCCGAACGTTAAGAGAGGAAAGAAATGAGAGTCATTGATTTAACCCATACCATCAAAGAGGATATGCCGGTTTATCCCGGCACGGAGACGCCGACTCTCACACCGGTGAGCGTATATGAAAAGGATGGCTTTCGGGAGAGTCTTTTAAGGATGACCACACACACGGGCACACATATGGATCCGCCGGCACATCTCTTTCCGGGGCGCACCACGCTGGACGAATTCCCGGCGTCGCAGTTCATCGGCAAAGCGCTTGTGATTGATTGCAGCAGCCTGAAGGAAGGGGAAGAGATTACGCTTGCCCACATCACCCGCTACGGGGAGAAGGCCGAGAAGGCGGACTTTCTTCTCTTTTACCTCGGCTGGGACAAGCGTTGGGGGAGCGAGAACTATTTCGGCGACTACCCCTGCCTCAATGAAGAGGCGCTCGACTTTGTAATTCGGGGCGCATATAAGGGCATCGGTTTTGATGTGATAGGCCTCGATCCGATTGCGGATGCCGGACTGCCGCGGCATAAGAAGCTGTTCCGCGAGAAGGATATCGTGAACATCGAGAATCTCAAGAATCTGGGGCTCTGCGGCGAAGAGCTCTTTTCCTTCAGCTGTTTTCCGCTGAAATTGGAACATTGTGACGGTTCACCGGTGCGAGCGGTCGCTTGGTTCGAGGACGAAACTTGACAGGAACGTATGTTTTGGCTACACTGAAATCAGAACATACATTCGGAGAAACGGGCTGTGCGACTGTCGGAACTCATTAGCTATGCGCGGGAGCGCTATCATATCGAAGAGCTGCACAAGTGGCGGGAGATGCCGGGACTCTCGGTCTTAGTCTCCCCGGCAAGCGGAAAGTGGATTGCGCTGCTCATGCGGGAGCGGGATGCGGGCGGAAGAATCAGGGAGCGCTGTGATTTAAAGTACAGCGCATTTCGCGAGCTGCCCGCGCGGGACTATCTCACGCAGGGCTTTCGCATGCCGGGCTGGCTCGGTGTGCGCTTCGGCGCGGAAACGGAGCGAGCGTTCCTGTTACACGTGTTTGATCTTGCAGTGGAGGAAGAGGCAGAGAAGGTGGAAGGGTATTACCGTGAGACGGCCATACCGGGGCGCAGTGAGCTCCCGGCGCGGATAGAGGCAATCTACGCCTGTGAGGACTTTCTCTCTGCGGCGCGTGCCATGGAGGACTATGAGGACAATAGCCCCTTTGCGGGCACGGTCCCTCTCTATCAGCCGGAGTATCGAGATTTGACGCCGAACGAGCTCCGCGGTTATTTCACTTGGCGCGCGGCGCTACGGCGAGGAGAGGTCTCTGCACACTGCGATGCCTTTGTGTATCTCTATCTCAGCGAACTCATGCTGGGGGTCGGCGCGGCGAATGCTGCCGAGGCGCTTGATTGCATGGATGCCTTTGCGTCTGCTTTTTTTTCTGCGGGGCACGGGAGCGAGGCTCTGCAGCGGAATTTTAAAAATTGGCGTTTTGAGTACGCGGTGTTAAACCGTGTGGATGCGGCGTGCGTGCGGGCGTATGAAAACCCCGCGCTCAGGCATTGGGACGAGGCGCTCACCGTGCTGCGGGAGCCGGAGAAGCAGAGCGATGAAGCCGTTTTTGCGGCACTTGCGGAGTTAGGCGGCAAGAAGCTAACAGAAGCGCGGAGCGTCAAGGGACTCGGGGACAAGGCAGCGTTTTACTATGCCGCAATCTGGAGAAGCTGTGCGCCGCTTTTATTTGCGGCCTGCTTCGGAAACATGCGCATGCGCGAGTGGAAGCCCTTTTCGGATGCGCCGCGACTTAGGGCGCTCTGTGAGAACGCGGGACAAGCGTTTTCCTATCAACTGAACGAGCTTCGAAGTTTCGCGGCGACGGGAAACGGCTTTACGGAATACAGCTACTTGCGGCAGCAGTTTGACAGCAAGCGCTTCTTTGCCTTCTTAAAAGAGGCGGATACAGCGCTTCGCGTTCGTTTTCTGCACGGCAAGGCTTCTAACAATATGTCTGCTGCGCAGGATATCGCGCTGCAAGAGTCCTTTTCGCGTGCCTTTGAAAGTTGTGAGGCTATGGAGGCGGCGCAAAAGCTTGCGGCGGTCCCCGTGCGGCGGGAAAAGCTCGCGGACATACGCGCGGCGGCCGCAGTCACAACGGCGGCGCTGCTCACCGAGGCAGAGATCGGGGCCGAGCGGGAAGAACTGCGGCGGGAAGCGCAGAAGCTTCCTGCGGAGAAGGGCTCCGGCTTAGCGGAGCGTATGAACGGCGAGGATTGCAAGCAGACAGGCACCGCAGAGAGGAATACGAGCGGAGAGGGCAAACAGGGACAACAAGGCGCATCGCGGCATATAGAGGAGATTCGCCTTGCGGCGGCCGGTGCAACGCCTGCAAAGCTTGCGAACAGAAGCGAAACGAAGCAAACAGACAAAGCGGGAAGAACGGCCATATTGGATGCCCTCGAACGCCGCTGCCTTGCGGCCTTGCTTCGCGGGGAGAGCGTGCGCGCGGAACTGCGCGCGGCGCATTGTTTGACTAGCCTCTTTGCCGAGCGGGTCAACGAGAAGCTGTATGATCGTTTTCAAGATATTTGCCTTGCGTCCGAGGGTGAGGAACTTTTCCTCGTGCCGGATTACCGGGAAGAGCTGGAGACTTTATTGCGGGAGACAGAGGAATGAGTGAGACGGGACGCGCCGTGCCGCGGCGTATTGCAAAGGCAATTTTAAATTCCCTGCAGAGCGGCGTGGTGCCGCGCGTCGGCCTGCCGTACATTGCGGTCGGGAGGAAGGAGGAGATTGCGGCGCTGCTTCGTGACACGGAACTCATTGCGGAGGGCGGCGCTTCCTTTCGTTTTCTGATCGGAAAGTACGGCGCGGGCAAGAGCTTTCTCTTGCAGACCATGCGGAACTATGTCTTTGAGCAGAGCTTTGTGGTCGCGGATGCGGATTTATCGCCGGAGCGGCGTTTACAGGGTAGCAAGGGGCAGGGGCTCGCGACCTACCGCGAGTTGATTGCGAACCTTGCGACCAAGACCAAGCCGGAGGGCGGCGCGCTGCGGCTCATCTTAGACCGCTGGGTTTCTCAGGCAGAGCAGGCGGCTGTGGAGGAGCAGGGCGGCTTTCGGGAGGACAGGGCTTTCTTTGCGCTGGTCGAGAAAAAGATTGCGACTGCGGTCGATTCGCTGCAAGACATGGTGCACGGCTTTGAGTTTGCCAAGCTCCTGCGGGGCTATTATCTCGCGGGTGCGGAAGGCGACGATGAGAGAAAAGAACGGATACTCAAGTGGTTTCGCGGGGAGTATGAGAACAAGCGCGAAGCGCGGGAGGCGCTCGGCATTAACCTCATTGTGAGCGATGAGAACTGGTACGATTACATCAAACTCTTCTCGCAGTTTTTTCGCCGCGCGGGTTATGCGGGCACGCTGATTCTGCTCGATGAGGCGGCGAATCTCTGTAAGATTCCGAATGCGATTGCAAGGCAGTATAACTACGAGGTGCTGCTCACCATGTACAACGACATGATGCAGGGGAAGGCGCAGCACATCGGCATCTGGATGGGAGCGACGCCGGAGGCGCTCGAGGATAAGCGCCGCGGTCTCTTTAGCTACGAGGCACTTTCTTCGCGGCTTGCGGAGAGTCGCTTTTCCCGCGCGGGCAGCAAGGATTTGTTTTCGCCGGTGCTCCGCCTCGAGGCGCTCACGCCGGAGGAGATGCTGGTGCTTACGGAGAAGCTCTCCGACATGCATGCGGCACTCTACGGAGATGCGCGGCGCTTTCACGCCGACGAATTGGAACTCTTTGTGCGGACCTGCTATGCGAGGGTCGGGGCGAGCGCACAGATTACACCGCGGGAGATGACGCGCGACTTTATTTTTCTTTTGGACGCGCTGCACCGGGAACCGGAGAGCAGCATGGAGCAGTTGCTTAAGCCGGAAGAGAGCGGCGAGGCGTTAGAGAGTGTTGCGAGCGAGTTAAGGAAAACCGGCGGCGGGGACGATGCGCCCTTTGATTTTTCCTTTTGAGGACAGAGCATGGATATCTTTCGGCGCTATGCGCCCTTCATTCAGGACTTTATTTACCGCGAGCGCTGGCAGTCGCTCCGCGCCGTGCAGAATGCGGCGGGAGATGTGCTCTTTAACAGCGGGGATAACCTGCTGCTCTCAGCGGCCACAGCCTCCGGAAAGACGGAGGCTGCTTTTTTTCCGATTTTAACCTTGCTCTCGGAGGAGCCCTCCGCTTCGGTCGGCGTGCTCTACATTGCACCCTTGAAGGCTCTCATCAACGACCAGTTTGAGCGCCTCGACAGACTTTGCGAGCGCGCGGACATACGGGTTACCAAGTGGCACGGAGATGCCTCGCGGAGCGCAAAGGAGAGACTGATTAAGCACCCGGAGGGGATTTTACAGATTACGCCTGAGTCGCTGGAAGCCCTGCTTCTCCATCGGAAGGCGGCGGTTCCGACTCTCTTTTCGGATTTACGCTTTGTTGTGATCGATGAGATTCATGCGCTGCTTCGGCAGGACCGCGGGCGGCAGACCTTTTGCCTGATTGAGCGACTCATGCGGCTCTCGGGCTGCAGACCGCGGCGGGTGGGGCTCTCCGCGACCATAGGCAATCCGAAGGAAGTGGGGCGCCTGCTCGCGGCGGGAAGCGGACGGGCGACCGCGATTCCGCGCATGGAGCCCGGCAAAGAGCATTGGCGCTTATCACTCGAGCATTTTTGGAAGGCAGGACCCCAGTCCGGCACGGCGGATATGCGTTTTCCGACTTTGCCGCTGGACCGCGCGCTTGAGAACGCACCGCGGGGGGCAGATCCCGGTCTCGGCTATATTTACGCCCACAGCGCCGGCAAAAAGTGCCTCATCTTTACGAACTCCCGCGAGGAGTGCGAGCTGGTCTGTCAGGAGTTACGGCAATACTGCGAAGCCATGCGGGAACAAGATCGCTTTCTCATTCACCACGGGAATCTCTCTGCCTCCTACCGCGAGAGCGCGGAAGAGGAGATGCAGCGCGCGGACTCCTTAAAGAGCATATGCGCGACGGCAACCTTAGAGCTCGGCATTGACGTGGGCAGGCTGGAGCGCGCCTTTCAGCTCGATGCGCCGTTTACGGTCTCCGGTTTTTTGCAGAGGCTCGGCAGAACGGGGCGGCGCGGTGCCCCTGCGGAGCTCTGGTTCGTGATGCGGGAAGAACCCGCGGAAGCTAGGGCTTCCCTCCCCGAGGCCTTTCCCTGGTATCTTTTGCAGGGTATTGCCTTGGTGCAGCTCTACGCGGAGGAGCGCTATGTGGAGCCGCCGGACACGCGGCGCTTGCCCTACAGTCTCCTCTACCACCAGACCATGAGTACACTTGCCTCGGAGGGAGAACTGACTCCACGGGAGCTTGCGCTCCGCGTCTTGACGCTCACGCCGTTTGAACGCATCTCGAAGGAGGAGTACGGCCTTCTCTTACAGCATTTACTCCGCATCGATCACATCAACCGCACTACGGAGGGAGGGCTCATCATCGGCATCGCGGGAGAGCGTGTGGTGAACAATCATAAGTTCTATGCGGTTTTTCAGGAGAATGTGGAGTACACGGTGAGAACCGGGAGTGAGACTCTGGGAACCATTGTGAAGCCGCCGCCCGCGGGCGAAAAGATCGCGATTGCGGGGCGGGTCTGGGCCGTGGATGAAGTGGATCATAAAGCGCACACCGTGCTCTGCAGCTTAATCAAGGGCAGGGTTCCGGCGTACTTCGGCGATGTTCCGGGCTCGATCGAAACGCGTATTTTGGAGCGCATGCGGAAAGCACTCCTCGAAGAGCGGATTTACCCCTATCTACAGAGGAATGCGGCGGGGCGGCTTTTGGAAGCGCGAACGCTGACGGCGCGCACGCGACTTAAAAAGACTGCGCTCTTGCCGCTCGGTGAAAAAATATGGGCGCTCTTTCCCTGGCTCGGGAGCTATGCCTTTCTCGCGCTGGAGCGCTTTTTAAAGCTGCGTTGTAAGGAGAGGCTCGGCCTGAGAGGATTCACGTCCGCGCGGCCGTATTATATGATCTTTTCAATGGAGGTCGGGGAAGAGGAGTTCTATGAGATTTTGCTTGATGAGGCCCAAAAAGAATTTGCGCCGGAAGAGTTGCTCTACGAGCGCGAAGTCCCTATCTTTGAAAAGTATGACTGCTATGTGCCGGAGAGCTTAGTGCGCCGCGGTTTTGCGCGCGGCGTCTTGGACATCGAGACCATGCTTAAGCGCGTGCGGGGGCGGTTCGCATTGCAAGATTGTGATAGACCTGCTATAACAGGCTGAGAGAAGCCTATGTCGGGTACTCGGAAAGGAAAGATGTATGCAGCGGGAATTCAGTGCAAAACAGTCGATTATCACGCCGGAGGCTGTTTTCATCATCGGTACTTACGATGAAAACGGTGTTCCGAATGCGATGAATGCAGCCTGGGGCATGCAGAGCGACTACGGGGAGATTACCATACAGCTCGCAAAGCATAAGACTACGGATAATTTAAAGAAGACGGGCGGCTTTACGGTCGCCTTTGCGACCGAGAGCACGGTGGTCATCTCCGATTATTTCGGCATCGAGAGTGGCAATAAGATTAATAAGATCGAAAAAGCGGGTTGCCACGTTCGGAAGAGCGCACATGTGAACGCACCCGTTATTGAAGAGTACCCGGTCACCTTAGAGTGCAAGGTGAAAAGTTACAGCGATGAGACCGGTGTCCTGGTCGGTGAAATTGTGGCGATGCAGGCGGACGAAGCGGTCTTAACGGACGGCAAAGTGGATTATGATAAGCTTCGCCCCATCATGTTTGACATTTCGAGCATGAGCTACCGCGCGATCGGGCCGGTGGTCGGCAAGGCGTACCACGACGGTCTGGCACTGAAAAAATGAGAGAGAGCTGCGGGGTCAAAGCCGCAGCTTTTTTGACAGCGACGTCTCCCCGGGAGCGTCGTGAGGGAAAAGCATGAGATTATTCGGCGGCACGGATTTGGTGCTGTATTTCTTTTTCTACGCCTTTGCTGCGTGGGTGCTTGAGACTTTATTTTTCAGCCTCAAAAAACAGCGCTTTGTAAACTGCGGTATTCTGGATTTACCGTTGCTCCTATCGCATGGTGCAGCTATGGCAAATTTGATTCTGGTAAGCAGCGGGGAGATGCCGGAGCGCTCACGCTTTTTGTTCGGCTTGGTGCAGACCTTGGCAATCGGGTACCTTTCGGAGTTCTTCGCGGAGCGTTTGCTCCGAAAGAAGCGCTCTGCACTCGGCAGAATCAAACTGCGACCTAATTTTATGTTGCGCTTATTATGGGCGCTCGGGCTCAGCGCAATTTATGAATCCCTGTTGATCGTCGTGCAGCCTTTGCTCTTTTCTTTTATTTCTCTGCTGCCTGTACTCGCGCTGCGCATCATTGCCGGGGTGTTGATGTTCGTTTTACTTAGCGACCTCGTGCTGGTGGCTGTTTTGGCGCGTTATGTCGCGGGCTCCGCGGAGCGGCAATTTTTGCAGATGCATAAGAAAAAACTCGGTGAACGGCTGTCCGAGCATCTCTGGGACAGGGTATACCGCGTGTATCCCTCACTCCGGCAGACCGAAAGCGGCGGCATTGAGGCGGCAGAGCGGGAACTCCGCGCGCAGGGCGTGGTCTTTGCGGAGGGTATCAGCTTCGGAAAACTGGTTTGGATGCTGTTTCTCTGTGCGCTGATCGGCGATGTGATTGAGACTTTTTATGTCTTTTTTACGGCGGGCGTTTGGATGCGGCGCTCCAGTCTGGTGCTCGGGCCGTTCAGCATTGTCTGGGGACTTGGGGCGGTCGTGCTGACGCTGGTCTTATCCCGTGTTGAGAAGAAAAATAATTTGAGCATCTTCTTTGCCGGCTTCTTCTTCGGCGGGGCCTTTGAGTATCTCTGTTCGGTCTTTACCGAGGCCTTTTTCGGCATGAAGTTTTGGGATTACAGTCATATCCCGCTGAATATAGACGGGAGAACCAATGTGCCTTTTATGGTATTCTGGGGCTTGCTCTCGGTTGTCTGGCTCCGCTACGCGTACCCGCCGATTTCTGCGCAGATTGAGAAAATCACACCGGTACTCGGCCTGGTACTCAGTTGGGGCATCGCGATATTCCTAACTTGTGATATGCTGGTCACGGCGGCCGTCATGGTGCGCGCCAACGCGAGGCTTACAAAGCCCGAGGCGGCAAACGTCGTGGAGGAATTTATAGACCGCTACTATCCGGAAGAAAGGGTCAGAAAGCTCTGGCCGAATATGAAATTTCTGGAGTCGTAAGAGAAGGGAGGATATATGCCGTTTTTAATTTTTGCGTTGCTCATGTGGCTCATCTTAAAGTGTACGGGACTCTTGTTTCGCATCATCGGCAAGGCGCTTAGCCTTACCTTTGGCGTGATCGGCTACATACTGCTCGCGGCAATCGGGATTATCGGTTTCGGTGTGAGCTTACTGGCAGGCGCCGTGGTGGTGATTGCCGGAATACTCGCGTTGTTTTTCATGTTCTTGCGTTAACAACATCCGGTGGAGGAAAAAGAAGTGCAGGAGAACGAGAATAGGGGATTTGAACTTGAAGTTTGCGTGGACAGCGTGGAGTCCGGCATTGCTGCGGAAGCAGGCGGGGCGGACCGCCTGGAACTCTGCGGGAGTCTGGAAATCGGCGGAGTCACGCCGAGTTTCGGCTTATTTTCAGAACTGAGAAAGCGGGTCACGCTGCCGCTCTTTGTCATGCTGCGTCCGCGTTTCGGCGATTTCTGCTATACGGAGGAAGAGTGCCGAGAGCTCGAAACGGAGGCAGAGCGCTTTGCGGCGGCCGGGGCGGATGGGTTTGTGCTCGGTATGCTGAAACCCGACGGAAGCTTGGACCGTGAGCGCATTTCCGAACTCATGAAGCACTGCGGCGGCAGACCGGTCACCCTGCACCGCTGCTTTGATCTCTGTAAGGATCCCTTCGAGGCGCTTCGAATAGCGGAGGAACTCGGGATAGCGCGCATTCTGACTTCCGGTCAGGCAAATACCGCTGAAGAGGGCGTCGTAGCCCTTGCCTCTCTCGCACAGGAGGCAAAGAGCCTTCGTCTTATGGCGGGCTCCGGTGTCTCGGCCGAAAAAA